>Ga0210044_10000497_pt1 | contig 59633 bp, 50 predicted proteins | sample CryGey13umfilter_2_FD_183959 | JGI IMG/M metagenome (GOLD analysis project Ga0210044, IMG submission 183959) | Groundwater microbial communities from aquifer in Utah, USA - Crystal Geyser 4/9/14 3 um filter (SPAdes) (version 2) | ecosystem: Environmental > Aquatic > Deep subsurface >...
ACTACTACCACCCCGTCCTGGAGGCCAAGCTGGTCACGAGCAACGGCATGGCCTTTTCGATTGCGACCGAGTTCATTGAGAACGAACGGCCCGATGTGTCAAAGCAGGACTGCGAGCAGAAGGCTTTGTGCTCACGCGCAAGGACCGGCGGCAAACGTTTCGCTGGATCAACGGCGTCGAGACGGAGCACGAGCGGAAGCTGCACGTGCTGGAATGCGCCGAGGTCGCCGCGGGGGAGAAGCGGCGCTTCGTGTGGGCGACCAACATCGAGCTCGACGCCAAGCGCGTCGTGGAGGTCGGAAATCGCGGAGGGAGGCTACGGTGGAAGATTGAAAACGAGGGCTTCAACGCGCAAAAGAACGGCGGCTACGGACTGGAGCACGCCTTTTCCCTGGACACGAAGGCGATGAAGAGCTTCTACGTGCTCTTGCAGATCGCGCACATCTTCGACCAGTTGATGGAAAAGGGGAACTTACTGCGGGGGCGCATTCGGGAAACCATGGGCAGCCTGAAAGTGTTTTCGCAGATGCTGTGGGCGGAACTGACGCACACCGTCGTAGATCCCGGCCGGCTTCGCGCCTTGCTAGAGCGGCGCATCCAGATTCGATTCGATACCAGTTAGACCCCAAGCGCCGTACGTGCCCCGGTCCGCCGTGCCGCCGCCCTCGCCAAACCAAAGCCTAGCCCAGCACGAGCCCCTCCCCCGAGGCTCGCGGATGAGATTTTCCCCCAGCGACCGTACCCCGTCCAATAGGGCTCGCGGACGCCAGTCACCCGCCCCGACGGCGCCGCAGAGGCGCCGGTTCGTCGGCCCTGCCGCAACGGCGGCGACATTGACAGCCCGTCGGGGCCCCGTTATACTTAAACGACAACAGATTTTCCATGTCCTACCTGCATCTCATCGACGACACCCAGAAACCGACCGCCAGCCGGGACTCCTTCCGGCCGACGCCGCTCTCGCTCTGGGAAAAGCCCCGTACGCGGCCGATCCGCGTCTTTCTGTCGACGGTCCCCTACGACACGATGAAGTTGGGTTACGGGATCAACACAAAAACCAAGAATAAAAAGAAGATTTACGGCTACACCCCGCCGTTGGGCTTAGGGATGCTCGCCCGCGTCTCAAAGGAGTACGGGGCCGAAGTCATCGTCAACGACGCGGGTCCGCTCGGCGACGACTACGACGACGTGATCGCGAAAGCCGCGGCGTTCAAGCCCGACATCGTCGGCTTTACGGTGTTCACCTCCAATTTCGCCCAGGCGCTCGAGAGCGTCGAGCGCGTGCGCAAGCACCCGCAGCTGAAGGACGCGCTGGTGCTGATCGGGGGTCCGCACGTCTACACCTTCCGCGATAAGACGCTCGACGAGATCCCGGCCGACATCGCCGTTTACGGCGAGGCCGAGGTGGACCTGCACGAACTCTTCGAGTACTACGACGGCAAGCGCGACGCGCTCGCGGCGGTGAACGGCATTTTCTACCGGACCAAAAACGCGATTAAAAAGACCGAGGAAACGCACTCCGCCCGTTCGCTCGACAACTTCGGCTTCCCGGACTGGTCGCAATACGATTTCTCACTGTACCGGAACATCCCCGGGCAGATTAAGCGCTACCCGATGACGAGCATGATCACCTCGCGCGGCTGCCCGTACCGCTGCAACTTCTGCTTCCAGGCGGGCCGCTTTGCCGACAAGTACCGCCGCTATTCGCCGGAGCTAGTGATCAACGAAATCATGAAGCTGCAGGCGGACTACGGCATCCGCGAGATCCAGTTTTGGGACGACATCTTCTTCATCAACAAGAAGTGGGTGCAGACTTTCTGCTCGCTGATCAAGAAGAACAAGATTGATCTGACTTGGTCCGGCTACGCCCGCGTCGACCTAGTCGATCCCGATCTCCTGAAGATGGCCGCCGACTGCGGCTGTTGGAACATCTTCTACGGCTACGAAAGCGGCACCCAAGAGATGCTCGACTTTCTCGACAAACGCGCGACGCTCGAGCAGGCGGTCAACGCGACGAAGTGGACGAAGGCGGCCGGCATCGGCATCCGCGGCTCGTTCATGGTCGGCCTCCCAAACGAGACGCCGGAAAAAGGCCGCAAGACGATCGAGTTCGCGATCGCTCTCGATCCGGACTACGCGAACTTCAACATCTTCTTTCCGGAACCCGGCACCATCCTCTACGAACGCGCGATCGAATCGGGCCGGCTGCTGTCGCAGTCGTATCTCGGGCGAACGGTGCCGGTGTACCTGCCCGAAGGCTATTCGTCTCCCGACGAGATCCGCGCGCTGCAGCAGGAGGCGTTTCGGCGGTTCTACTTCCGCCCGTCCTACATCATGCGCCGCCTGATCCGCACGCGCTCGTTCGAGGAACTCGAGCAGTACTACGAAGGCGCGATGATGCTGCTCTCGATGGGGAAGACGAAGGTGAAGTACGCCTTCCACACCGAAAACTCGAAGACCGGGCAGGAAAGCCGGAACGTCTTTTGACCCGCCGCAAAGGCCTGCTGGTCTTCGCCGCCGCGCTCGCGCTGCGGCTTTCGTTTTTGGGACTCTCCCGCACCGAAACCGTCCTAACCGGCGATCAGCTCGACTACGATCAGATCGCGCATCATCTCGCGACAGGCGGAGGCTTCGCCTACAACCCGGGCGTCCCGACCTCGATACGGGCGCCGGTCTATCCCTACGCGCTCGCGGCCGTCTACAAGATCTTCGGGAGAAACTACGGTCGGGTTCGCGTTCTCCAGGCTCTGCTCGGCGCCGGCGTTTGCTGGCTCCTCTTCTGGCTCGTCCGGTATGAATTCGACGACCGCAGTGCTCTCGCGGCCGCAGGTTTCGCGGTGCTCTACCCGGTGTTCATGCACTATGAAACTCGGCTGCTCTCCGAATCCCTCGCCGTCTTTCTCACGCTCGCGTGCGTGCCCGGCCTGATCGCCTACGCGAAGACAGGCCGACTCGCCCCGCTCGCCGCGTCCGCGGCGATCACGGCGGCGGCCGCGCTGACGCGGCCCGGGATCATGCTGCTTCCCCTGGCCGCCGCGCCGTTTTTGCTCGCGCGCCGCTCCGGAGGCCTTCGGGCCGCCGTCCTCTATTTCGGCGTGTATGCGGGCCTGATGCTCCCGTGGTCGCTAAGAAACCAGCACCACTTCGGACATTGGGCGATCTGCACCCGCGGACCGGGCATGGGGCTTTACACGACAAGTCTGATGATCGAAGGCATGCCCTACCGCGAAGCCTTCAACAAGGCTGAAATCCTCGTCCATGAGCCCCGCTACGCCGAACCGACCGAACCGACCCACGGCTCTCATCCCTACGCCGAACTCGAAGCCCGCTACAAAGCGATGGCTCTGCCCGTGATCAAGGCCCATCCGTTCGCCTACGCCTGGATCGTGGCCAAGCGCCTGCCGCGCTTTTGGATCAGCAGCCATTCCTCGGTATTCGGAGTCGACCGGCCGCTTTCCGAGTACCGGGCCGAGGGCCGTTGGGGACCCGTGCTCTTCCGATTCCTGCTGCTGGGGCTTCACGCGGCACTGTGCGCGCTGGCGGCGCTCGGAATCTTCGTCTGGAGGGAGCGCTGGAAAACCCTTTGGCCGTTGGCCGTGGTCCCGGCGTACTTCACTATTCACATCGGCTTCGACCTGATTCCGCGCTACGGACTCCCGGCGTTTCCGCTGCTGTTCGCGAACGCGGGCGTGGCCGCGGTTTTTCTGTTCGACCTGTGGCGCGCGCGCGCGAAAGAATCTTAGAATGCGCTGATGACCCAACGGAAACCCCCGCCGCTGAGCGTCGTCGTCCCCGCCTTCAACGAGGAAGGCGGCGTCGCCGACGTGGTGCGCTCGATCGCCGGGGTGCTCGAGTCCTCGGGCTATGAAAAGGACGCCTTCGAGATCCTGGTCGTCGACGATGGGTCGACCGACGCGACCGCCGCGCGGGCGGAATCCGCCGGCGCGCGCGTGCTGCGCCATCCCCACAACATGGGCTACGGGAAGTCGCTTCTGACCGGCTTCGCCCAAACGCGGTTCGACTGGATCTTAATGATCGACGCGGACGGCACCTATGCGGCCGCGGACATCCCGAAGCTGCTGGAGTTCGCCCCCGCATTCGACATGGTCATCGGCGCCCGGCAGGGTACGCTGTTCTGGGGGGGACTCTGGGAGTCCTTTCGCCGGAAAATCTATCTGAGGATGGCGGGCTTCGTGGCCGGCCAGAAGCTTCCGGACGCCAATTCAGGAATCCGGCTGCTGCGCAAGAACGCGGTCGAGCGGTCGATGCCGATCCTCTGCTACGGCTACTCGCTTTCTACGACGATGACGCTCTCCTTCCTGCAGGCAGGGCGCTTCGTGAAGTTCGTTCCGGTGTCCTACCGCGTGCGCAAAGGAAAATCGAAGGTGCGGCTTCTGCGCGACGTCCCGAGAACGCTGCAGATCATGACGCAGGTGATCCTCTACTACAACCCGCTGAAGTTCGTCGTCTTTCTATGTCTGGTCCCGTTCTCGGTCGGGCTCGCCTTCGCCGCGCGCTACTGCGTCACGCACGACGGGAAAGCCGTGTACGCAACCGGCGCGGCGCTGGTCGCCACGGTCGCCTGCTTCTTGATCGGCTGTTTAATGGACTCGATCCGCCTAGGACGGCGGCGCGAGTCGGACTCTTTCCGGAACTGATTTAGTCGGACCGACTCGAGGCGACCGACCGATCGTCTCCGTGCTGGAAGTCGGCGGGCTCGCGCGCCGCGCCGTTGCGTTCGATGTAGGTGTATTCGCGCATCATCGTCTCGTAAAAATTAAGCAGGTCGACGCCCTCACGAGGCTTGAGCGCCCCGGCCTTCACGCGCTGGTCGATCGCCGCCTTCACCATCTTCACCAATTCGAATTTATTGTATTGGATGCTTTCGAGCACGTCCCAAACGCGTTGTCCCCGGATGATCTCCTCTAGGTAGTAGCCGCCGGGCTCCTCTTCGTCCTGGAAGACGTGGACCTCGTTGACGCGGCCGAACAGGTTGTGGATGTCGCCCATCGTCGCCTGATACGCGCCCATCAGAAAGATCCCCAGGTAGTACGGATTTCCGTTGAGAGCGTGCAGGGGAAGCGTGCTTTCATCGCCCCGAGCGGAGGCGAAGGTCGACACCTTCCCGTCGGAATCGCAGGTGATGTCCGCGATTGACGCGCGGCGCTCGGGCTCCTCGCACAGCCGGTGAAGCGGCATGATCGGGAATATCTGCTCGATCGCCCAAATGTCGGGCAAAGACTGAAACACGGAAAAATTAACCAAGTACTGATCGTGAAGCGTCTGGACCATCGCCGCGACGTCCTCGGGAACCGTTTCGGCGCTCGGAATCAGTTTCGCGACCTCAACGCACAAGCGCCAATAGAGCGTCTCCGCCTTCGCCTTGTCTTCCAGGCCGAGAAATCCCAGACGGAACATCGTGGAGGCTTCCTGAAGCGCCTGCTGCGCGTCGTGGTAGCTCTCCGCCAAATTCTCGACGTTGAGCATCTTCAGCGCGTCGCGGATATCCCGCACGACCTTGTGCTCGGTCGGCGTCTCTTCCACGGGAATCGGCGTCGATGAGGCCTCGATCGACCCGAACGCGTCAACGACCAGAATCGCGTGATGCGCCGTCAGCGCGCGTCCGGACTCGGTCACGATGTTCGGCTCGGGGACCTTTTCCTCCGCGCAAACCTCCTGAACGGCGTAGACCACGTCGCGCGTGTATTCCTCGAGCGTGTAATTCATCGAATGATCGCTCGAGGTTTTCGCGCCCTCGTAGTCCACGCCCAAGCCGCCCCCGCAATCCAAAAATTCCAACTCAGCGCCCATGCCTCGGAGCTTCGCGTAGACGCGCGCGCCTTCTTTCACCGCCTCTTTGACGACTCGGATATCCGTGACCTGGGATCCAATGTGAAAATGCAGCAGCTTCGCGCAGTCGAGCATTCCCCGCGCCTCGAGCTTCCTCACGGCGGCGATAATCTCAGAGGTCGTCAGGCCGAACTTCGCACCGTGGCCGGCGGACGTCGCCCATTTTCCGCTGCCCTCAGTTTCCAGTTTCGCGCGAAGGCCCACATTCGGACGCATGCCCGTTTCCTCCGCCGCGTCGAGCAGCATGTCGAGCTCGGAGAGTTTTTCGATCACGACGACGATGCGGCGCCCGATCTTCGTTCCGACGCAGGCCAGACGCATCATCGCCATGTCTTTGTAGCCGTTGACGATCGCCAGCGCGTCGTTGGAATTCATCGCCAACACGGCCATCAACTCCGGCTTCGAGCCCGCTTCGAGTCCGAGTTGAAACGGCTTTCCCGCGTCGAGCACTTCCTCGACGACTTCCCGCAGTTGATTGACCTTGATAGGGTAAACGCCGAAATAGCGTCCCGCGTAGCCGTATTCCTTGATCGCGCGTTTGAACGCGCGGTTGAGCACCGCGACTCGATCTCGAAGAATGTCCTGAAAACGAATCAGCGCCGGCAGCTTCACGCCGCGCGAGACGACGTCGTCCACTACGCGCTTTACGTCGATGGAGCGCTTCACGTTGCGCAGCGGCTGAAAACTAAGATGACCCGCGTCGTTGACTTGAAAGTAGTTGAGACCCCAGCCCTTTAGGTTGTAGAGCTTCTCGGAATCTTTAGGGGTCCAATCCTTCGTCACGGGAAATTATCCCGTATTTCCCGCGCCGATTCAATGACGACGATTCCTTAAGGTCGTTTCCAAAACTTAACCCGCGCGCCTTTACCTCGCAACAGACGGCGGCTATACTACGGCGATGCCCCCCCTGCTGCTCTTTCTCTTGATTTGCGCTCCCGCGCGAGGGGCCGAGATCAAGAGTCCGGACTCGACGATCCGGTGGACGATCGGCGCGCCCGTCTATTCCCTTCTAACCCCGAAGGGAAAAACCCGCGAGCGCCGCCTGCCTCCGAAGCCCTCCGAGGGCAATTGGACGCGGCGGCTGTTGTTCCCGGAAAAAGGAGCTTTTTTCGGGGTTCTTGATGAAAAACGCGAAGAACTCGGACTGCACCTCGAGGGCCGCAGGGGTCCCGCGACGGCGAAACTAGCCGTCTCTGCCTCGATTCTGTATCTGCTCAGCAAACCCGGACGCGTGCTTTGGAAGAAGCGCCTGCGCGAACGCCATTTCGGGGGCGCGGGAACGGCCGATGAGATTCCTCTCAAGATCACCGATGACGGAACCGCCGCCGTACTGCTTCAAGACTCAGACCCCTACACGAAATCCCGCCCCGTGGTCCTCGTCATCGACCCGCGGGGGCGCACGAAGCTGGAACTCGGATACACCGTTTGGAGTCGGATCGACGAACTCTCGCTCTCCCGCGACGGCAGAAGCCTCGCGATCCGGGGTCTGGGACGAATCCCGGAAGGGGAAAATTGGGGGAAAGCCGTAGGCGTGTACCGGATTGATGACGACAAGGGCTGGGTAAGCGCCGTCCCCGAAGCGGAACCCTCGGGACGCGCTTTACGCGTGCACGATGAGGGATGGGTTTGCTGCGTCCGGGAAGGCCCCGTGTACGTCGCATTCGATCCGTCCGGGAGGCGCGAGCGCATGGAACCCGAAGAAATGATCCGCCGGTTCGGAGAAGGGCGTTGATCCGCTTCGCCCTCGCGGTTTTGCTGTGCGCGGCGCCCGCCGCGCGGGCGGCGCTGCCTTCAGCCCGTATTCCGACCGCCCGGGCGGACCCTCTCGACTCGGAGTTGCGGCGCTTGGCGCAAGACGGTTGGCGGCCCTCCGAGAAAGCCTCCTCGCGGGTTCGCGGCGGCCGCCTCGTCGCGATCATCTACTCTAAGGAGGGCGGCACGCGCGTTTCCGAGCGCCTCTACGTCTACTTCGTCGGCAGGAAGGGATTCAACACCTTGCATATGTATCCCGGTTCAAGCGTAGACCTCTCTTTGGCGGCCGCTCACGGCGACGGGACGATCCCGGACCTCGCCGGAGACTACTCCCGCATCCTCGCCTACAGGACGATTTTCCCGGGAATCGGCCAGGAGAAACTGCGGGTCTTCCGCTACGCCGGCGGAAAAATCCGCCACCTCGCCGATTTCGATCAAGGCCGCTTCGAAGACGTCGACGGGGACAAGACCTGGGAGATCGTCACGCAGGATCGACCGCTCGGAAAGTACTTCATGATCAACTGTAAATCCTTCTATACGATGGCCGACAAGGCCTTCCGCACGCGCGTCTACGCCTGGAGAGACAAGCGCCTCGTCAACGCATCCCGTCAATACGAGGGCTACTTCAAAACCAGAATCGAGGATGTGCGCGGCCAGGTCTCGGGAATCGACGCCCGCTCCACCAAGGACTACGGCCGCTTCCTGGCGCTGACGCTTCAGTTGTACTTCGACAGCGCCCAGATCGGAAAAGCGCGCGAGGGGTGGGGGGAGTTCAGAACGCTCTACCCGGTGAAGGCGACCGACCCGAAACCGGTCAAGCGCTGCCTGGAGCAGATGGAGACGGAACTGCGCGACCGGCTGAACATCCCCAAGGACTGGTAGGGCCTACTTCGCCTCTATCGTCTCGATTCCTCCCATATACGGCTTGAGAGCGGCCGGAACCGTGACGGACCCGTCGGCGTTTTGATAATTCTCGAGCACCGCGACGAAAATTCGGCCGACCGCGAGTCCGGACCCGTTGAGCGTGTGCACCCACTCCACCTCCCCCTTCTTGCCGCCGACGGGAGCCCGCCGCATCCGGGCGTTCATGCGCCGAGCCTGGAAATCCCCGCAGTTGGAGCACGAGGAGACTTCGCGCCAGCGTTTCTCGCCGGGCAGCCACACCTCGAGGTCGTAGGTCTTCTTCGCCGCGAAACCGATATCGGCGGTGCACAGCTCGATCACCCGGTAGGGAAGTTCGAGCTTCTTTAAAATCGCCTCGGCGTGGGAGGTCAAGGACTCGAGCGCCGCCATGGATTGCTCGGGCTTGACGATCCACACCAGTTCCACCTTTTCGAATTGATGCTGCCGGATGAATCCCTTCACATCCTTTCCGTGGGACCCGGCCTCCTGGCGAAAACACGGCGTCAGGGCCGTCATTTTCATCGGAAGGTCCGCTTCGTCGACGATCGTCTCGCGCACGACATTGGTCAGCGGTACTTCCGCGGTGGGGATCAGATAGTAGGAGTGCGATTTCGCGCCGTCCTCGGCCTCCTCCAACTGTCCGGTCTTGTACAAGTCCTCTTCGAACTTCGGCAGCTGTCCGGTTCCCTCGAGGATTTCGGGTCTCACGATGTAGGGAACCCACATTTCGGTGTAGCCGTGCTCGCGCGTGTGCGTGTCGATCATCAATTGCGAGATCGCCCGCTGCAGACGCGCCCCTTCGCCGCGAACCAGCGCGAACCGCGATCCCGAAAGCTTCGCCGCCGTTTCGAAATCGAACGCGCCGATTCCCTCTCCGACGCCGACATGATCCTTCGCCTCGAATCCCGGCTCGGCCGGCTTCCGGTCCCCTTCGCGCACGACCGGGTTGTCGGCCTCGGATTTTCCGACCGGGACGCTCGCGTCGGGAAGGTGGGGAAGGCTCAACAGCGCCGAACGGGACTTCTGCGTGAGGGGTTCGAGCTCCGCTTCCTTCTCCGCCATCGCGTCCTTGAGAGAGGCGACCTCCTTCTTAAGCGCTTCCGCCCGCTCCCGGTCGCCCGAAGCCATGGCCTGTCCGATCGACTTCGACGCGTCGTTGCGCTTGGAGCGCATTTCCTCGACTTCCTGCAGCAGCGCGCGGTGGCGTTTGTCGGTTTCGAGGTACTCGTCGAGCGCGGGCAGATAACGCCCCCCGCGGTTTTCGATCCCCGTACGCGCGGCGCCGGGATCTTTACGGAGCAGTTTCGGATCGTTCATCGGTTTCTTCCTCGGGGGTCGTCGCGCGCGGCTCCGGCCGCCAAGCGACCGGGAGCGTCGTTTCCCGGACGCGGCGGTCCAGCGTTTCGCCCGGTCGGGGTTCGATCATCACGCGCACGCGAAACGCGTCGGGCCAAAAGCCCGCACGGTACATCTTCTTTAAGTAGCCGTCCAACGCGACCCGGTTAAGAGGAAGCGCTACGTCGAATTTCTTGCCCCCGCCCACGACCGGAACGCGCTTTTCATCGTTCAAAAAAGGAACCGTCCATACACCGTCGGCGCTCGTCCCGATCCTGCGCAGGCGCGCGTCGACGCAATAGCGCAAAAGGACCGCGTGTTCGGCGGCGGCGTTGGGGTTTTCCAGCGTCACGTACGCTCGCGGCAAAGACCGTTTCGGGACCGGATTCGGGGGGAACATCCAATGATCGACGCGGTGAAACTGGGGATTCTGCTTGCGCATGCGGATGGACAACTCCCACCCGGCGTCCGCGATCAGGACCTCAGCCGCGACCGGGATGGAAAACGACAGTAGAAGCGCAACGATCCCGAGTTTCTTCATAAGAAGCGATTCTACCAAAACCGCGGTTCAGGGGCGGGCGCGGCGCAGGCGCGGTCCGACCAGCCGCATCAGCCAGCGGCGATCTTCAGGACCGAACAAACACCAAACGATCCCGGCGTCGGCGCGGCAGTCGAGCCACGGAGAATCGTCAAAAAGCACGACATTCTCGGCCCGGCGGCTCAAGAAGCGCACGGACGCCGGAAATCCCCGCACGCTCCAAAACAACGGGGTTCTCTCGAGCAGGGCCTTGAGGACCTTGGGAAGCCGTCCGGCCCGAAGCGCGGCGTCCCGCAGCCAAAGAGTCCTGCGCAGGTCCACCGCCAAAGCCCCGAGCGCCTCGCCATGACCCGACGCTTCTTCCGGGGTACGCAATCGCCCGTTATCGAACAGCGCGTTCAATCGCGCGGCCTGGGAGATCAATAGCCCACCCGTTCGCGCCGCCCGATTCGTTTGCGTTCTGATCTCCCGGCGCATCAAGGAAACCGTCGCGGCATCGACGGCTTCCCGCATCCGCTCAAACGACTCGTCCTCCGTAAAGGCTTCCTGGGAGGCGTTCATCCCCCATCTTCCGGAATCCACCCACGCCTCGACCGCGGCGCGCGCGTTGTCGAATTCTCCGTCCTCGATGGAGACGCCGTCCAAGGACGGGTGCAGGACGCTCCGGACCCGCTCCGCCGCATTCCCGGATACCTCCAACGGCCGAACGCGGCCGCGGAAACCGAATTTGCCGACGGCCGCCTCGCCATAGCGCCGCCCGGCTCTGCGGTATTCCTCGATCTCGGCGGAGATCGATTTTCCCTCGAAAAAAATCTCGGCGCGGCTCTGCTCGACGCGCCGCTCGATCGACTCCGAATCGGCGCGCGCGATGCGAAGCGAGCGCCACAACGGCCAACGGATTCGGATCTCGTTGAGGTCCCCGTCGCGGGAGGCCTTCGAAAGACGCCGCTGTCCGCGAAGCACGCCGGTCAACGACAGGCGTCGGTCCAATCCCTCGGTACCGGAAAGCACCGTGATGAACTCCGGCTTTTCCCGCAGTTCCCGCAGCAGCGCCCGGGCGCAGTGGAGTTCATGGCGCGGCCAACCCTCGCGGTCGTCGAGCAAACAGAGAAACGGATCCTCCAGGAAACGCCGGGAAAAGCCCGCCCCGTCGAAGCTCACCGTGAATTCGCGCAAGGTTCTCTTGAGGCGTATCCCTTCGGCCCCGGCGGCGTTCGCCGCGCGAATCCAGAGCAATTCGGGCGGGAGATCGGTTCCGGCCTGAAAATCCCGGATTTTCTCGATCGCGCGCGCGGAGTCGATCCGGAACGAGCCCGCCTCGACGAAGATTCCATCGTCCGGTTTCGAGGGCGTCATCCCTTCAGGACTCCCAAGGGTCGCATCCGCGCGACCTTCGCGGCCAGCCCCGCGCGGACGCAGACCTCGACGACCTCTGAAACATCCTTGTACGCGAACGGCGCCTCCTCGGCAAGCCCCCGACGCGAGTCGGTGCGCACCGAAATCCCGCGCGCGGCCAATTCCTCGGCGAGAGCGTCCCCGCGGATCCGCCGGGCCGCTTGCGTGCGGCTCATCATCCGGCCCGCGCCGTGGCACACCGTCCCGAAGGTTTCCAGCATCGCGGTCTGCGTTCCGGCGAGCACGAAGGAAAAAGTCCCCATCGATCCGGGGACGAACACCGGCTGTCCGACGGAGCGGTAGCGCTCCGGGACGTCCGGGTGTCCGGCGGGGAACGCCCGCGTCGCTCCCTTGCGGTGAACGCAGAGGGTTCTCTCCACGCCCCGAACGCTGTGGCGCTCGAACTTCGCGATGTTGTGACTGACATCGTAGACGACGCCCATCCCCAGTTCCACCCCCGAAGCGCCGAGCGCCTGCTGCGCGGCCTCCCGCAGCAGATGCGTGATCACCTGGCGGTTCGCGCGCGCAAAATTAGAACCGGCGTTCATCGCGCCGAGATAGGCCCGGCCTTCCGCAGAGGCGATCGGGGCGCAGGCCAGTTGGCGGTCCGGAAGGGATATGCCATAGCGCTTCCCCGCGGCCCCCATCGTCTTCAGTGAATCGGTGCAGATTTGGTAGCCGCAGCCGCGCGAGCCGGTGTGAATCAGCGCGACGAACTGCCCTTCGAAGAGCCCGAACGCCGCGGCCGTGGCGGCGTCGTAAATCGCGTCCACTTCCTGAAGCTCCAAAAAGTGATTGCCGCTCCCCAGGGTTCCGATCTGGGAACACCCCCTTTCGATCGCCCGTTCTCCGACCGCGTCCGGATCGGCCCCGTCCACCGCCCCGGCGTCCTCGATCGTCTCCAAGTCCCCCGGCTCGCCGAAGCCGCGCTCCACGGCCCAGCGCGCGCCGCGCGCGAATACGCCCCGCATCTCCGGCTTCGCGACGCGGAGCCCGCCGCCTTTTCCGACGCCGGAGGCGACCGTCCGATGCAGTTCGTCGAGCAGCGCCTCCTTCGCCTTGCCGACGCGGCGGGCCGTGACGTTCGAGCGCAGCAACCGAACCCCGCAGGAGATGTCGTAGCCGACCATTCCCGGCGACACGACGCCGTCCTTGGCGTCCATGGCGGCGACGCCGCCGACCGGAGCTCCGTATCCCCAATGGCAGTCCGGCATCGCCAAGGACGCCCCGACGATCCCGGGGAGATGGGCGACATTGGCGACCTGTTCGGCGACGCGTTCGCGTTCGATCTTCGAGATCATCGCCTCCGACGCGAAAATCCTTCCCGGAACGCGCATGCCTCCCGTTTTCGGCAGTTCGAATCGGCAATCGTCCAGTTTGCGCAGGCGCATCACGCCTCATTATAGAGGACTTGACGATTTCCCGCGAGCCGCGCACCGTATGCTCATGAAAAGGCGCTGGGCCATGGCGGCGGCGGGAATTCTCGTCCTCGGATCCGCCGTCTCGCACATCGGAGTGCGGGGAGTGATCGCGGAGGCCCTGCTGCCGCCGTTGTACGCCTGGGAATACTTCCATCGCGTGCTGGACCCGCGCCTGCCGCCTTCCCCCACACCGTCGATCCGCGATCCGCGGCCCCTTCACCTGCAGGCCGAAGCCATGCGCGCGGACCTCGAACGGACCTTTCTGATTGAAGACGGAAAACTGCTGGTGCTCAACCGTCCCGACTCCCACCTCGGCGACGTTTGCCTGTGGCAAGGGGTCTACGCCGCGACCGCGATTTTCGAGTGGCGCCTGCTCCCGACCGAGCGCAACCTGAAGGCCGCCGAGGCGGCGTTCGACGGCCTGGCCCTGCTGGCGACGAAGGGCAATCCCCTCGCGCGCTCGATTTATCCGGCCTCGCTGCAGACCGAACCGGGCGGCATCCAGTACCACCGCGACGAGAATCGGCAATGGAAGGAGGACGCGAGCATCGATTCCACCGCAGGGTGGATGTTCGGCATGGCCGTCGCGCTGCGGTTTCTGCCCAGCCGGCGAGCCGCCGCCCTCGCCGAACTTAGGAAGTACGCCGACGCGCTGATCGCCTCGGGATACCGTCTGGAAAACTCGGACGGCACGCCGACGCGTTTTCACCGCGTGGGAGGCGCCTGGCTCAATTCTCCGGTCGGCGTGCTGACGACGATGACCGCGCTGCGCGCGCTCGCCCACACGCCGGGGGGGGAACAGTATCTTCGCGAATGGGCACGCTTCCGGCGCGAACGGCAGGATCGCTGGGCGGCCTTCGCCTCTGGTCCGGCCCTCTGGCGCAATCAAACCACCAATCACAACATCGCGCATCTCGCGTTGAGCGCGGCGCTTTTAGTCGAAGACGATCTCGACACCGGAGGACGCTACGCGAACGGACTCGCGCGGCTTGAACGACTGACCTTTCACGAGGGCAACTCCTTTTGGATCTACCTCTCGATCTGGACTTTGGACGATTTTCGAGTGCGGCGCCGAACACTTCCCGCGGCGGCCGCGGCCTGGCTCGCAGGGAGGAACGATCACCTGGCGCGCGCGCGCCCGGCTATGTTCGAATGGAATTACCCGGAAAATAAAATGCGCGCCGAACGCCTGAACTCGGAGCGCTCCGAAATAGAGTTCGTCAAATGGCCGTTCGGCCCGCGAACGCCGAAGCGGCCGATCCCGGTCTGGCAGCGACCCGCCTCCGACTTCGTCTGGCAGCGCCCGGCCCGCGCGCTCGACGATTGGCGCAAGCTCGAAGACAAGACGCCGCTGCGTTTCGCGCCGATGGATTTTCTGGCGGCCTACCGTCTCGGGCTTCTGATCGGGGCTTTATCGCCGGAGCAATAGGACCCCGCGATGCTTGTCTCGTCGATGATCGCGTTTCTTCTCACGGCCGCTCCCGCCTCCGCGCGCCCTGCACGCTCCGTCGCTCTTCTGGAAATCACGGCGGAGGACTTTTGGAGAGCCTACCACGCCGCCCACCCGCTGGAAGCCGTGCGAAACGACGTACGCGGCGCCGGCCGCCTTCCGGACTACTCGCCGCGCGCCGCGCGCGCGGCCCGGGCGCGCTTCGCCGAACTCTCCCGGCGGATGCGCCGCATCCCCGCCGCCGGACTCTCCGCCGAAGAGCGCATCACCCGCGAGGCCCTGTCGTTTTGGATCGAGCGTGAACGCGCCGCCGCGTCTTCGGACACGGACGCGTGGCGCTTGGACCCCGCGTTCGCGCTCTACGCCGCGCGCCTGCTCTCCCGTCGTTACGATCCCGCTTCCGAAGAATTCCGGTCGCGGATTCGGGAGATTCCGATTTATCTCGCCGGACGCGAAAAGTCCCTGCGCCGCGGTCTCGCCTCCGGCGCGGTCGCGGCAGCCGTCTCAGTCGAACGGACCGCCGAGGCCGTTGAACGCTTCGCGGCCTCGCCGCCTCCGGGGTGGGCGTCGGTCGCTCCCGCGTACCGGCGCTACGCGGAATTTCTTCGCCGGGAATTGCTCCCGCGGGCGCGTTCCGACGACTCCCCGGGCTTGATCTCCCTTCCCGGGGGGCCGAGGCTTTACCGCCTCCTGCTGCGCCGCCGCTTCGGAATCGACCGCGACCCCGCCGCGCTGCACGCCGACGGTCTCGCGGCGATCGCGCGCTTAGGCCTCCCCCCCGCCCCAAAACGGCGCTTCGCCTCCTCCGAGCGGCGGTTGCGGGAGGCTCGAAACCGTTCGAACGCCGCCGCGGCCGAGCTTCCCCGCTTCTTTGCCGTCATCCCGAACGCCTCACCGACGATCGCCGCATTGCCGCAATACGAACAAAAAGACGCCCCTGCGGGACGCTATGACTCGGGCATGATCGAACTCGGCGACGTTCTCCCGTACGAACTGCCCGCGCTGCTCGCCCATGAAGGCCTTCCCGGCCATCACCTCGAACGCACAACCGCGCGCCGCGCGCCGGGTCTTCCGGAATTTAGAAGGCGCTTGTCTCTGTCCGTGCATTGCGAGGGTTGGGCTCTGTACGCGGAGAGTCTCGCCGGGGAAATGGGCCTCTACAAAACCCCCGAGGAACGCGCCGGCATGCTCGCCGCCCGCGCCTGGAGGGCGGCGCGCCTGGTCGTCGATACGGGGCTGCACGCAAAAGGGTGGAGCCGAAAAGACGCCGCCGCCTATTTGCGCGCGCATACGCGGCTGTCCGAGAGGCGGATCGAAACGGAGGTCGTCGATCTGATCTCCAATCCCGGGCGCGGGGTTTCGTACTGGGTCGGCGCGTCCCTCATCGAGGAGCTTCGCGCGAACGCCGAGCGCACGTTGGGTCCGCGCTTCGATCTCAAGCGCTTCCATGACGCGATTCTCTCCGGAGGGGCGCTTCCGCCGATGCTGCTCGAGCGGCGCGTGCGCGCGCGGCTCGGATTCTAATTGATACACTTTGAGTCGAGCCATGGCTATCGACGCCGACGTTAAAGACCTATTGAAGCGCGTTTCGCGCTCGATGTACCTGAGCCTCTCGGTGCTGCCCGAGCCCGTGCGCGACGCGATGGGGTTGGGTTATCTCTTTTGCCGAGCCGCCGACACCATCGCGGACACGCGGCTCGTGCCGTTGGAGAAGCGGCGCAAGACGCTCGACGAGTTTGGCGCCGCCTTCGACGGCGGCGCGACGGTAAAGGCCTCGCTCGCCGAGGGTTTCGCGCGGCATCAGGCCAGCCGCAGCGAGCGGGAACTCCTGGAGCGCCTCGGGGACTGCGTCGCTTTGTGGAAGCGCTTCCCCCAACAGGAGCGCGTTCTGCTCCGGAGAGTCGTCGACGGGGTGGTCGAAGGGATGCGGATGGATCTCTCGCTATTCGGCGGGGACTCCGTCGAGACGCTGACGGCCTTCCCCGACGCGGAGACTCTCGATTCCTATTGCCACTACATCGGCGGTGAGCCCGGCCGCTTCTGGACCGATCTATGCCTGCTGCGCCTGCCCGAACTCAAACATCTCAACTCGGGGAAACTGCGAAAACAAGGCATCGCTCTCGGAAAGGGGCTGCAAATCACGAACATCCTCCGGGACATCTCCAAGGATCTGCGCATCGGCCGCTGCTATCTGCCCCAACCGGAACTGAAGGGCGCGGGACTGTCGCCGAAGGATCTGCTCGATCCCGATTGCGTCGCGCGCCTGCGGCCCGTGCTGCGCAAATGGCTGGGGTGGGGGTTGGAGCATTTGGAGTCCGGAGCGGAGTATGTGCGCGCGCTCGACGGGCTGCGGCTTCGGGCCGCGGTGGCGTGGCCGCTGTTGCTGTCGCTCAAGACGCTCGCGATGGTGGCGAAGTCGCCGGACCTGCTTAAAGTAGAGGCGCGGGTGAAGATGTCGCGGGGGCAGGTCTACGGGTTGATCGCGGCGACGCCGTGGACGCTTTCCTCCAACGCCCGCTTCCAGCGCCGCTACAACCGGACGCGGCGTGAGTTAACCGCCGCTCTTTCCTAATTTTCCTATGGGTGTCAGGCCGTCACTTTGTCACTTTTGCTCGTTTATTGGTGCTGCGAATGCATCAGTGAGTCTTGAATTTGACCGCCATGGGGATTTTCCGTGCCAGATCGTCGGGCAATTTCACGAAAGTGACAAAGTGACGGCCTGACACCCATACGGGCTGGATTTTCCCCCTGCGGGGAGCTATTCTAATCCTATGGCACGCAACGCGCACAAGAAGAACACGGTCAGCGAAGACCTCCCGTCGTGGGGGGAGTTGATCGGCGGGACCTTGGCCTACGCCCAGGACACCGTCGACTCGGTCGTCAATTGGGGCTTTCACAAACTGCGGGAAACCGCCGAAAAACCCCGCAAATCCGATAAACCTCGCCATCCGGCGATCGACACGGCCGCGACCGCGGCGCGCGCCACGGCCGGATTCATCGGGGAGATCGGCGAGAGCTTCTACGCCACCTACGACGCGCTCAAAGAAGACAAACGGAAAAAATCCAAAACTAAACGTCGAGAATAAGCGAGGCCGTCAAGAGCCCCTCCTTTTCGACGACCGCCAGCCCGTGGTAGGTGGCGGCCTTCACCTCCGGGGAGACTCCCGCGTTTTCCGGCAGGAACGGACCGCTCACCGCGCACGCCAAGCCCCCCGCCCCCGCCGCGCTAAACGCGAAATCGCGCGGAATCTTTCCCGCGGAAAACAACAGGTGAATCAATTCGTTGACCCAATCCACCAGCAGTTCCTCGGGAGAATCCGCCGACAATGAAACGCGGATTGTGAACGCAGACGGTCCGGAAAGCGGCGCAGCGCCGCAAACGGCGAGGAGCCCCTTCGCCGCCTGGCGAAAGAGCTCCTCGTAGGAATCCGCTTCGAGTCGGAGTCCGACCTCGGCCGTATGCGCGACGACGCGAAAGCGCCCGGTTATTCGCCGCCCTCCGGAGTCTCCAGCTTCATCGCCGGACCTTCCGGGCCTTCCGGTTCGTCGATGATCGGCGCCACACGGGCGACCTTGTCTTCCGGCTTCAGGCGCACCAAGCGCACGCCCTGCGTGTTGCGAGACGCGGTCTTGATGTCCTTGCAGTGGAGGCGGACGGTCATCCCGCTGGTGGTCATGATCATGAGGTCGTCGGAATCGGTCACCAGCTTGATGCCGAGTGCGTCGCCGTTGCGTTCGCTCGCCTTGATCGTGATGATCCCCCCGCCGCCGCGCTTCTGATCTCGGTATTCGGAAAGCTTCGTCCGCTTTCCGTAGCCGTTCTCGCAGACGGTCAACAGGTCCTTCTTGGAATTCTCCGGACACGCTTCCAAACCGATCACTTCGTCGTCGGTCGCGAGACGGATTCCGCGAACGCCTTTCGCCTGGCGTCCCATCACGCGAACGTCCGTTTCGGAGAAACGAATCGCCCGGCCCTTGCGCGTCGCCACGAAGAGTTCGTCCTTCCCGTAGGTGTGTTCGACCCCTACGAGAACGTCGCCCTCCTCAAGCGTAATGGCCGCGATACCGTTGCGGCGGATATTCGCGAAGTCCGAGAGCGCGGTGCGCTTGATCGTTCCCTGACGCGTACAGAGGACGAGGGAGCTTTCCTTTCCCTTGGCCTCGTCGAACGAGCGGATGTCGATCACCGAGGAAACTTTCTCCTCCCCCGCGAGATGAAGCAGGTTGACGAGCGCTTTTCCGCGTGCCGTTCGGCCGCCCTCGGGGATTTCGTAGGACTTCAGCGCCAGTACGCGGCCGCGGTTGGTGAACATCAAGAGCGTCGCGTGACTGTCGGTCACGAACAAGTGCTCGATGAAATCAGCTTCTTTCATCGACTGTCCCGAGACGCCCTTCCCTCCGCGTCCCTGTGCCTTATAGGTGTCGACCGGAATGCGCTTGACATAGCCGCCGTTGGAGAGCGTAATGACGACCTCCTCTTTGGAGATCAGGTCTTCCAGCGTCATCTCGGCGCGCTCGGTCGTGATCTGCGTCCTGCGCTTATTAGCGTAATTATTCTTCACCTCGGCGATCTCATCCTTAATGATCGCCAAAACCTTTTGGGCGCTGGCGAGGATCGCCCGATACTCGGCGATGCGCTTCTGGAGTTCCGCGAACTCCTCCTTGATATCGTCGACGGAAAGCCTCGTCAACTGATGAAGGCGCATATCCAGAATCGCCTGAGTCTGAACGCGGCTCAGCTTGAAGTTCTTCATCAACTTCTCGCGGGCGTCGTTCTGGTCGGCGGATCCCCGGATTATCTTGATCACTTTGTCGATGTTGTCGAGAGCGATCAAAAATCCTTCCAGGATATGGGCCCGGTCGAGCGCCTTTCGAAGCTCGAAGCGCGTACGCCGCATCACGATCTGCTTTCGGTGCTCGACGTAATGGCCCAAAATCGCCTTCAGCGGAAGAACGCGGGGGCGCCCATCGACAAGGGCGAGCATGATCACGCCGAAAGACGACTCCATGGCGGTATGCTTCCAGAGCTGGTTGAGGACGACGTTCGCGTTGCCGTCCCGTTTAATCTCGATGACGACCCGCATTCCCCGACGATCGGACTCGTCTCGGATATCCGAGATGTCGTTGATCTTCTTGTCGCGTACGAGACCGGCGATCGTCTCGAGTAGGTTCGCTTTATTGACCTGATACGGGAGTTCCGTGACGATGATCGCCTGCCGGTTCCCCCGGATCTCCTCGATTTCCGCGAGCGCCTGAATGCGCACCGACCCGCGCCCAGTCTCGAAATAGTCGCGGATTCCGGTCTTGCCCCGCACGATGCCCGCGGTGGGGAAGTCCGGTCCCTTCATGATCTTCATCAATTCCTTGGTGTCCAAGGCCTTGGAATCGTCGATATAGGCGCAAAGCGCGTCGCAGACCTCTCCGAGATTATGCGGCGGCATGTTCGTGGCCATGCCGACGGCGATTCCCGTGGAGCCGTTTACGAGCAGGTTGGGAATCTTTGCCGGCAAAACGACGGGCTCCTCGAGTGAGCCGTCGAAGTTGGGCGAGAAATCAACCGTTTCTTTGTCGATGTCGGCGAGAAGTTCATCGGCGATTTTCGCCAAACGAGCTTCCGTATAGCGGTAGGCCGCCGCCGGATCGCCGTCCACTGATCCGAAGTTTCCCTGTCCGTCGACGAGCGGATGCCGCATCGAGAAATCCTGCACCATGCGAACCATCGCGTCGTACACCGCCGAGTCGCCGTGAGGATGGTACTTTCCGAGCACGTCCCCGACGACGCGAGCGGACTTCTTGTACGGCTTATTGTGCCGCAGTCCCATCCCTTCCATCGTGTAGAGAATGCGCCGATGGACGGGTTTGAGTCCGTCCCGGACATCAGGAAGCGCCCGTCCGACGATAACCGACATCGCGTAGTCGATGTAGGAGGATTTCATCTCCTCGCCGATGTCGCGGGTGGTGATATTCCCGATCGGTTCGGGGATCAACGGTTGTTCCTTGGATTTGCTCATCTAAAAAGTTCTCCCTGAGTATCCGTTAAACGTCCAGATTGCGCACTTCCTTCGCGTGCGTTTCGATAAATTGACGCCGCGGAGCGACTTTTTCGCCCATCAGCGTCGTAAAGGTCGTCTCCGCGGCGGCCATATCCTCAAGAGTCACCTTGACCAACTTGCGTTTAGACGGATCCATCGTCGTCTCCCACAACTGCTCCGGGTTCATCTCACCGAGACCTTTGTAGCGTTGGATACTCGCCCCGTGATGCGCCGCTTCCCGAACTCCATCGAGAAGTTCCTTCAAACCGAATCCTTCCTTCTCGTTCTTGGAGGATTTCAAACGGAACAGCGGAATCGTTTCCTCGTTTTCCTTCTGGCGGCCGTACCAAGCGATATCCAGACCGAGTTCCGCGAGACGGGTGGTGAGCTTATGGAGCCTCTCAACCTCCCATAACTCCTGAACCTCGTTGCCCAATTCCTCATCGAGATCCGCCGCGACGGTGTCTTCCTCGCCTTCCGCCGAGAGTTCGGCGCGCCGCTTCTCCCGGTGCGCCAGGAGAATTTCCTGCTGGCGGGCCCGCCACTCTTTTTCGCTGAAGAAGTATTCGTACTCGCCCGGCGCCGCTTCGTAGCGAAACAGGGGGAGACGCCCCTCTTTTTTGAAGGCGAGGAAATTATCGAGGGAAATAGACTTGCGCTCCAAATGCTTCAGCATCTCTTCGGTATCGAGCAAGTGCTTAAGAACGCCCTCCAACTCTTTCGAGGAAAGAATCTTAGATTTCTTTCCGTCGGGGGAAAGCGCCTCGACGGTAACCTCCTCCAACCCCTGCCGCATAAGCCACTGATTCATCTTCGGCTCAGTGTCGATATATATCTCGTTCTTGCCTTTCTTGACCTTATAAAGCGGAGGCTGCGCGATGTAGATAAAACCGTGCTCGATCAAAGGTTTCATCTGACGGTAGAAGAACGTCAGCAGCAAGGTTCTGATGTGCTGACCGTCTACGTCGGCGTCGGCCATAATGATGATCTTGTGGTAGCGGAGTTTATCCAGATTAAATCCGCCCTCGCCCTCGCCGATTCCGCAGCCGACCGCGGTGATCAAGGTGCGAATTTCCTCGTTGGATAGAATTTTCACCATCCGCGCGCGTTCGACGTTCAAAATTTTTCCCTTGATGGGAAGAATCGCCTGAAACGCTCGGTCGCGGCCCTGCTTCGCCGAGCCTCCGGCGGAATCCCCTTCCACGATGAATATTTCGCAGTGCTCGGGCTTGCGCTCCTGACAATCCGCCAGTTTTCCAGGGAGGGAACTGCTGTCGAGAACCCCCTTGCGGCGGGTCAGATCCTTCGCCTTCCGGGCCGCTTCTCTCGCCTCGGCCGCCTGCATCGCCTTCTGGATAATGGACTTTGCCGTCACCGGGTTTTCCTCAAAAAAGGTGACGAGACATTCCCCGACGGCGGACTTAATCCACCCTTCGGCCTCAGCATTCCCCAGCTTCGTCTTCGTCTGCCCTTCAAACTGCGGGTTTCCGATTTTAATCGACAAAACGCAGGTCAATCCCTCGCGAACATCGTCTCCGGTGATCTTAAAGTTCTTCCCTTTGAGCATATCTAACTTGCTCACATAATCATTAATCGCCCGCGTCAGCGCGCCGCGAAAGCCCGCTAAATGCGTTCCTCCCTCGATTGTGTGAATATTATTAACATAGGAATAGACATTCTCCGAGAAGTCGCCGTTGTATTGAATGGCGAATTCACAGACGCCTTCTTCGCGCTCTTTGGAGTAGAAGATCGGCTGCGGGTGCATCGTTTTTTTATTGGCGTTTAGAAATTGAACGAACTGGGAGAGCCCTCCCTCGTAATAGAAGACGCTCTTCTTATTTTCCTCGCGCTCGTCGATAAGCGTGATGCGTGCGCCGGCATTGAGAAATGCGAGTTCGCGCAGGCGCTTCGCGAGAATGTCGAAGGAATATTGATTTCCATTAAAAATTTCGATATCCGCCTTAAAGGTGATCTTCGTTCCGTGTTCCGACGACGGCCCGACGGCCTTAACCGGACCTTGGGGCTTACCGCGGTGGTACTCCTGAACCCATTTCTTTCCGTCCCGCTGCACCTCGGCGATCAGATACTCGGACAGCGCGTTGACGCAGGAAACCCCGACGCCATGAAGACCTCCGGAAATCTTATACGCGCTTCTGTCGAATTTTCCACCAGCGTGCAAAACCGTCATCACCACTTCCAGAGCGGACTTGCCTTTATATTTCTTATCGGTCATCTCATCAACGGGAATTCCGGACCCGTCGTCGGAAACAGAGACGATGTTTCCTGCATGAATCACAACCTCTACGGACGAGCAGCGTCCCGCGAGAATTTCATCGACGGAGTTGTCGACGACCTCATACACCAGGTGATGTAGCCCTGAAGGTCCCGTGGACCCGATATACATCGCGGGACGCTTGCGGACCGCCTCAAGTCCTTCGAGGACCTGAATCTTAGAAGAATCGTAAACATCCTTCACGGGTGTATCGTTTACTTCCGTCGCTTTGGACATATCGCGCTTTCTCCTTACCGGCTTCTTAGAGTCCATCCCGCATCTTCCGCGTGGGCCGGATGCCCTTAATCCAGGATCTCTTAAAATGCTTATTCAAACCCTTCACGATGCCGCCGCCGCGCATTTGGAGTTCCTGCGCCGCCGCCGGCGAGGCGACCTTTACATATAAAATTCCCCGCCGCACTCCCTCCAAAACCCAATGTTTGGCTAAATGACCCACTTCGTTTTCCCAAACATGGTTCAGGATCATCATTCGCTCGGAGGTGAACTGCTGCGTAAACTGCAGCTTCTTCAACGCGCTCGCGGCGGTACTCCAATGACCCTTGCGGATCATCCCCGTCAGGCCCGCATCGGCATGACGACGTACTTATACCCTTCCTCTCCCAGCGGCTCGATCAACGCGGGATTCACCGGGGTCGTCAACCCGATGCGCACGCGGTCGGTTCCCATCGCTTTCAACCCGTCTAAAACGTATTGCGGATTAAACGCGATTACAAAGTCATCTCCTTTGAATTCAATGGGAACTTCATCTTCGAATTCAAGAGTTTGGCTGGAGGCGGAGACATGGAGTTTTCCTTTCTTGAACGCGAACTTGACCGACCCGGAGCGATCCTGGCTGCAAAGGGCAGCTTGTTTCGTAATCGTCTGAAGAGAAGCTGAGTCTATTTCAACCTTAATATCCTTCTTCGAGGGAATCACCTGCTCGTAGTTGGGGAAACTCCCTTCTACCAACCGGGACAACATCGTTGTTTCCTTCGTTTGAAAGGCAATTTGGTTTTCTGTAATAGAAACCGATATTTTTTCCTCAGAATCATCGAGAGAGTTTACGAGCCGGATCAGTTCTTGAAGAATTTTGGTCGGAATAATAGCTCTAAATTCCTTATCTTTTGGAAGAATTCCCTTTTCGGAAATAGCGAGTCTTCGACCGTCGGTCGCGACCATAGTTAGAACGCCTTCGGCACCGACCCAGAATACGCCGTTGAGAACATAGCGCGTCTCATCGGAAGAAGCGGCGAAAATAGTGCGCTTCACCATCGCCGCCAGCTCTCCCGCCGGAACCTCGAAGGAAGCGCTCTTATTAAATTCAGGGAGAACCGGATATTCGGATTTCGGGGCGCCGTTGATGACGAAGCGCGAGCGGCCGCACTTCAATAAGACCCGGTTCTCTTCATCGATCGAAAGAAAAACCTCTTGTCCCGGCTGGAGGGTGTGAAGAATGTCGGAGAATTTCTTAGCGGGGATCGTGACGCTTCCCTCGTTTTCGATTTCGGCCTTGATGTAATGCTTTACCCCCATCTGGAGGTCCGTCGAAATGAGTTTTAGTTTTGACTTCTCGGTCTCAATTAGGAAGTTTAGAAGAATAGGTAAGGTCGTGCGCGCGGAAAGCGCGGATTGAATGGTTTGGACGCCTTTTGAGAGTTCTTCGGTACTGCAATTAATTTTCATGCGTCTTCTTCCTCTTCATTATGCGGCGGATAACGTGGATAACATATAGTCCTTCATATTTTAAAACCATTAGTTTTAAACAAGGTTGCCCCCGTTCATCCCCCTGATCCCGGCCGGACGGCGCCATCCCGGAATTAGGGTTCTTTATCTACTGGTTATCCACAGTTTTAATATGCTCCGTAGTCTTGTTTATTTTCTCCATAAAATAGGGATCCTTATCTATCAATTCCCGGATCTTATCTCGGGCATGAACAACGGTGGAGTGGTCCCGTCCCCCGAACGCCTCTCCGATTTGTGTCGTGGACATTTCCGTCAACTGCGTGGCGAGATACATCGCGATTTGCCGAGGAAAGGACACCTCCCGCCTGCGGGAGCGGGACTTCATATCCTTCGGATCGATCGCCCACTGATCGGCGACCTCCCGCTGAATCGTTTCGACCCGGACATTGACCGATTCATCCATGGAAACCGTATCCTTCAGTTGTTCCCGGGAGACCTGAACGGTCAAAGGGACTCCGGTCAGCGAGGAAAAAGCGGTCAGCCGAATAAGCGCCCCTTCAAGTTCTCGGATGTTGGACTTAAGCGCGGTCGCTATATAGAGCGTGACGTCGTCGGGAATGGATAGCCGTTCAGCTTCCGCCTTTTTTCTCAGAATGGCGATCCGCGTCTCCAGGTCCGGAGGCTTTATATCGGAGACGACCCCGAACTCCAGACGGGAGATCAAGCGTTGTTCGAGCGGGGCCATTTCCTTCGGTGCCCGGTCGGAGGCTACGACGATCTGCTTGCGGGAATTGTACAGTGAGTTGAAGGTATAGAAAAACTCTTCTTCGCTTCTCCCTTTTCCGATCAAAAACTGAATGTCGTCGATCAGGAGACAATCAAGATTTCGGAATTTATTGCGAAAGGCGTCGGGCTTGTCGTAGCGCAGGGAATTGATATACTCGTTGACGAATTCCTCGGACGTGGTGTACAAAACGCGCGCGTTCGGATGAACCTTCTTCATTGCGTGTCCTATGGCGTGCATTAAATGCGTTTTTCCGAGTCCGACTCCGCCGTAGATGAAGTAAGGGTTGAATTGCTGCCCCGGTTTTTTCGCGACCGCTTCGGCTGTCGCATGGGCGAAGCGGTTGGAGGTTCCTACAACGAAGCTTTCGAACGTGTAGCGCGGGTTTAGGTCGCTGAGATCGAACGAGGATTGGGGCTTCGCCGTGCGAACGGGATCGGCGACGGGAAGTTGATTCTCGATGTCTTTACGCACGGCGTATTGCAGCGCCAGGTGCGAACCGGTACGGCTCTTGAGACGGTCTTCAATTCTATTTTGATAATTCGAACCGATATGGTCGACAAAAAACTTATTTGGGACCTGAATTCGGAAGAGATCGTTCTCGATGCCGAGGACCTTTACGTCGGTCAACCATAAATCGACATCCTCTTCCCCGAGTTCGGGACGAAGGGAATCTATAATTTCCTTCCAGACGATAGCGGGCTCTAGGTTATCCACAGGTTATCAACAGATGTTGATGACTTTAAAAGCTCTTATTTTTTAAAATTAAAACAGTACAAAACACCCCCCCCGTACGGACCCCTTTCGGGGCGGGAGGTCCTCAAAATTAGACTTGTGGATATCTTATTAAATTTTCAATGAATAGTCAACTAAAGACGAGATAATCAGCGATCCGGACTTATTGACACTCTAGAGGTAAAAGAATAAACTCAGTCTGCGTCTTTTCGTATCATTGGTAGGGAGAGCCCATGAAAATCCATGTGACCGGCAGGCATATGCGCCTGACTAAACCAATTCAGAACTACGTAGACGAGAAGGTCTCGAAGGCGCAGCGATACTTCGACAACATCGTTTGGGCACAGGTACTCCTTTCTGTGGAAAAGCGCTCTCATCAATGCGAAATCATCCTTCACGCTTCCAAGCAGACCTTCCGTTCCCTCGCGACCTCCTCGACGCTGTACGCGGCCATCGATATGGCTTCCGATAAAATCGACACGCAGCTGCGCCGATACAAGGACCGGGTTAAGGGACGAAATAAGAAGGGACGGGCCTCGGCAACTCAGGCACTGAGCGAGGAAATGGATCCGACCCCCGTCCGCTTTTCGGTCGTCAAACAGGTCCCGCTGATTCCGATGACGGCCGATGAGGCCGCGCAGCAGATGGAAGATCTCGGCTACACCTTCTGGATGTTCCAGGATTCCGAGACCAAGCAGGTTAATGTGATATTCCGGCGTCTAGACGAATCGTTCGGCCTTCTGCAGCCGACGAAGAATGTCAAGGCTGCCAAGAAAGCGATCCGCTGACGCGGCCCCGAGCCCGGACCGGATGCGATTTGTAACCGTCGGAAATCTACTCAAAGAATATCGCGCTCTTCTGAAGCTCGAGCTTCTTTCGGGACGCGCCAACCTAAAACGCAAGATCACCACGGCTGAAGTGAACCGTCCCGGGCTCGCGCTCGCGGGCTTCCCCGACCATTTTAGGGCCGAACGCGTTCAAATCATCGGACGCGGCGAGCAGTCTTACTGCATGAAAGCCTCCGCGAAAAGCCTGGAGGCGAATATCGAGAGGATGTTCGCCAACCACCACGAAATCCCGTGTTTGGTCCTCACCCGTAAATTAAAGGCTCCTCAGACGCTCGTGAGGGCATGCCGGAAATTCAAGGTCCCGCTGCTGCGCAGCGGACTAGACACCGCCGATTTCGTTGGAGAGATCACTGCGATGCTCGACGATCGCCTCGCACCGCTCACGCGCGTGCACGGGGTTCTGGTGGACGTGTACGGCCTTGGCGTGATGATCCAAGGGGAAGCCGGAATCGGGAAATCGGAATGCGCGCTCGAACTTGTGAAGCGGGGACACCTGCTTGTCTCCGACGATATTGTGGAAATTCGCCAGAAGCACGGGGCGATTCTGGACGGGGCCTGCCCGGAACCGCTTAAGCACTACATGGAAGTACGAGGCCTGGGGATTATCGACATGAAGCTACTCTTCGGGATCGGCTCCTTGATGCCGCATACGCCGATCGGCCTGCTGATTCATCTCGAACCCTGGGATCCTACGGCGCATTACGAGAGAACGGGTCTCGAACGCGTGACGAAGAAGATTTTGGACGTCGAAGTACCCATGGTGCGCATTCCTGTGAGCCCGGGCCGCAATCTCGCCGTGCTGATAGAAGTCGCCTCTCTTAATCAGCAGTTGAAAATCGATGGGGATTTCCCCGCGGAACGGTTCAACCAGCGGATTCTCGCCCGCATGAATCCGCGACGGGCTCGGACGAGGCGTCGATGAACGAGCGACGCCTGTTTATCATCTCCGGACTCTCCGGTGCCGGTAAGAGTCAGGCCCTGAAAATTTTCGAAGATCTCGGCTACTTTTGCGTCGACAATCTTCCGGTCGCCTTGATCGGATCGTTTGCCGACTGGATTTTAAGTTCTCAGGACGCGCATCACCGGAGAGTCGCTCTCGGATTGGACATCCGCGGGCGCGGGTTCATGAAGAACTTCGCCTCGGTGCTGGACGATCTCGGACGCCGCGAACTGGAATGCCGGGTGCTCTTTCTCGATTCGAGCGATGCGGTTCTCGTGCAGCGGTTTTCGGAGACGCGCCACCGTCACCCGCTGGGCAAGAACACGGTCGCCGCGATCCGGGAGGAGCGGAAGCTTCTCACGAACGTGAAGGCGCGCGCCGCCAAGGTCATCGATACCAGCGGCCTGACTCTCGGCGAGTTGAAGGAAAAGGTTTCCATCGCGCTGGAACTCAAACAGACGAGCGAAATGCAGCTGTCGGTGGTGTCGTTCGGCTACAAGCACGGCATTCCCATCGACGCGGATCTCGTCTGGGACGTCCGTTTCCTTCCGAATCCGTACTACAAGGCGCCGCTCAAGAAGAAGACGGGGCTGGACGCTCCGGTCGCGGCCTACATTTTGAAGCAGCCTCAGGCGACGCCGTTTTTGAATCGGTTTTTTGAGATGGTGAGTTCTCTTCTCCCCGATTATATCCGGGAGGGAAAATCGTATCTGACCATCGCGATCGGCTGTACGGGAGGCAGGCACCGCAGCGTGTTCGTCGCTCATTGGCTGAAGGGGGCGCTGCGGGACGCCGGATACGCGGCGCGGGAGTATCACCGGGATATCGCCCGCTGAGAGCATGGTCAACATCATCGTCATCACCCACGGGGAATTCGGAGCGTACTTGATCGAAGCGGCGGAAGGCATCGTCGGTTCGCAGGCCGAAGGAGTACGCGCGGTTCCGATTTCATCGCGGTTGAGCGTCGGGGAAGTGAAGGCGCGGCTGGAAGAGGCGATCGAAGCGCTTCGAGGCGAGGACGGCATCGTCGTCGCCACCGACATGCCCGGGGGAACGCCCTGCAACGTGGCGATGCCGTTGGTTAGGGACATGGATCGCGTTCATGTGGTCAGCGGGGTCAACCTGTACATGCTGATCGCCGCGTTCAACGCCCGGCGGGGCGCCTCGGCGTGCGAACTCGCGGAAACGATGGTGTCGGCGGGGAAGCGCTCCTGCGCCGACATTAAAAATATTTTCTTGGCGAAGGCTTGAAAGAAATGGCGATTTCTTTGGTCCGCATCGACGACCGCCTCATCCACGGACAGGTTGTGGAAGGCTGGGTCCCGGCCTTGGGGATCAAACGGATTTTGGTCGTCTCTGATTCGGCCGCAGGCGATCCTACGCAATCAGCGCTCTGGAGTCTTTCGGCGCCGGAGGGGGTCGAGCTTCGAATCGAACCGGTCGCGAAAGCGCCCGGGGCCATCGCGGCCTTTTTGGCGGACGGCGTGAAAACGCTGGTTTTGGCCTCGGGACCCAAGGATATCCTGGCGCTTCTCGAGGCGGGGGTTTCGTTTTCTTCGGTCAATGTCGGAGGGCTTCATTACGCGGCGGGAACGGTTCGCCTGGGGAAGGCGGTCTATTTGAACGAGGAAGATTTGCATTGTTTCCAGCGCATCGCGCAGCGAGGCGTGCGCATCGAAGGCCGCGCGGTTCCCGATGAAGCGGAGATCGACTTGCTTTCGGTGATTCATGACCGCGGAGCCGCGGCGGGTGGTTGAGCGTGAGCGCGCTTTGGCTGATCTGCGCAATGACGGCGGCCGCGCTGTCGTTGGACCGCGTCCTGATCGGGCAGTGGATGCTGTCGCGTCCCGCGGTGCTCGGACCCTGCCTGGGAGCCGCTCTCGGCGACACCGCGACCGGGTGGTGGGTGGGACTGTTGTTCGAGGCGATGTCGTTGGACGCCTCTCCGGTGGGCGGCGTCATCGGGATGAACGGGACGATCGCGGCCGCCTCGGCTCTTCTCGCCGCTCTGGGACCCGTCCCCCTTCCGCTCGCGGCCGCGTTCCCTTTGGGCATCGGCTTCGGTTTTTTGGTTCGGCCGCTCGAGGAGCGTCTCCGGCTTCGGCGCGAGGTGTGGACGCGCCGCGTCGCGGACTCTCTACGGGAGGGACGCGACATTGCGTGGGCGCGGGCGATCGGAACGAGTCTCGCGAAGGAATTCGCGGCGCTGTCGCTTTTACTGACCGTCGGAGTGGGACTCGCGGCGGGCGCGGCGGGGGCCGTTTGGAACGTCGCGCCGGAAACGGTTCGCGCAGCGTTTTCGGACGCGCTTGCGCTCGCGCCCCTGGCGGCGTCGGCGTCCTTAATGTTCCGGCTCGCGAGGAAGCGGTAAAATGAATCCGGGAACGCGCGCGGCTATGTTCGGCAGATCGTTCTTCCTCCAGGCGCTGTGGAGCCCTGCGGGAATGCAGAATTTGGGCCTGTTGTTCGCCTTAGAGCCCGCGCTCAAAGAGATTTATCCGCAAGAACAGGAGCGCCGTCGGGCGGGGTTGCGCCACATGGGTTATTTCAACACGAACCCGTACATGAGCGGCTTCGTCCTAGGGGTCGTCGCTCGTCTTGAAAAGTCTTTGTGCGGTTGCGCCGATCCCGAACGCGCCGAGGAGCGCCTCGACGCGCTGAAGAAGGCGATGGGCGCGGCGCTCGCGGCCGTCGGAGACGCGGCAGTATGGGGGGCCCTGCAGCCGGCCTGCGCGGCCGCTGCGGTTTTGGCCGCGACGGTTTCCTGGCTGTTCGATTTTAAATTCGCGGCGCTCGCCTGCGCGCTCGGATATCTCGCGCTGTTTAATGCCCCGACCCTTTGGCTCCGGTGGAAGGGATTGTCCCTGGGCTATGATCTCGGCGAGAACCTCCCGGCCGCCCTGCAGGAATGGAACTGGCGGCGCACGGTGCTCCGGATTCGTTTGGCGGGCTTTCTCTGCGCCGCGGCCGCTCCCGCGCTGCTCTTGGTTCGCGAGGCCGGATTCGTCGGCTGGCGCTCTGCGCTTGCAGCGGCCGCGTTTGGAGCGTTTTTCGCGCTTCGCCGCGCGGGATGGTCGAGTCCGGCCGTCTACGCCTCGTGCGTGACGGCGGCGTTCGGATTCAGAGGGGTCTTGGCGCTGTTATGATCGAAAAGGAATTCAAGGTCACGACCAAATTGGGGCTGCACGCCCGCCCCGCCTCTCTGTTCGTCCAGACCGGATCCCGGCACTTGTGCAAGGTCACCGTGACCAAGCATCACAACGGCGAGGAAATGGTCGTGAACGGCAAGAGCGTGATGGGGCTGATGATGCTGGCGGCCGCTCACGGAGAAACCCTGAAGGTCGCGCTTGAGGGGCCCGATGAGGACGAGGCGATGCGGGCTTTCGAAAAATTGTTCGCGCGGAAGTTCGATGAGGATTAACGCGTGATCGTCATCAAGGGGGTCCCGGCGAGTCCGGGGATCGCGATCGGACGGGCCTACGTTCTCGAGAACGAGGAGATCGTTATTTCCCGGGTCGACATTCCCAAGCAGCAGATCCGCGTGGAAGTGAAGCGGTTTAAATTGGCTCTTGAAGCCACGCACCGGGATCTCGACGCCACGGAAACGAAGGTTCTTAAAATGCTCGGAAAGGAGCATGCGCGCCTGATCGACACGCATCGCTTGATTCTTCGCGATCCGTTGATCACCAAGGACGTTCCCAAACGCATTCAAGACGAGAAGGTCAACGCCGAGTTCGCCCTGTCCGAGGCGCTGGAAGTGGTCAACCAGGCGTTCGAAAAGATGCATGATGAGTTTTTCCGCGAACGCCGCCACGATCTCTTCGACGTCGGAAAGCGCCTTCTGTCGCATCTGCTTAAAACCGAGAAGAAGACGCTTTCCGATGTGAAAAGGCCGTCGATTTTAGTGTCGCGCAATCTTCTTCCGTCGGATACGCTCAATCTGAAGGAAAACAACATCCTCGGATTCGTGACCGATTTGGGCGGAAAGACGAGCCATACCGCGATCCTGGCCCAGAGCATGGAGATCCCGGCCGTGGTCGGGCTCTCCGACGCGAGCCACCGGATCAAGGCTGGCGACGAGGTCATTTTAGACGGCGATCAGGGCCTGGTCATCATTCACCCCAGCCCCGAGGCCGTGGTCAAGTATGAAAAAGTGCGCGAGCGCTCGATCCAGGAAGAGGAGGTCCTCGAGAAGCTGCGCGGCGTCCCCGCGAGCACGGCGGACGGAAAGCGGTTCAAAATGGCCGTCAATCTCGATACCCTCGAGGAATTGAAGACGACGCTTCTCTTAAAGCCCGACGGCGTCGGACTGTTTAGGACCGAGTACTTATTTCTCAACCGCACGACGGCGCCCTCTGAGGAAGAGCAGACGGAGGCCTACTCGAAAGTCGCCGAAGCCATGTCCCCCCATCCTTTGGTCATCCGGACGGCCGACATCGGAGGGGACCGGCTTTCCCAGTTGGGGCTTGAAGGGCCCAAGAACGAAGCGAACCCGTTTATGGGATTGCGCGGCATCCGGCTTTTTTTGCGGCATTCCGAACTGCTGAAGACGCAGTTTCGGGCGATTTTAAGGGCGACGCTTCAAGGGAGGGTTTCGGTGCTGCTCCCGATGGTTTCGTCGCTTCGGGAACTTCAGAGCGCCCGCCGGATTTTTTTTCAAGCGCAGCAGGAACTGCTCGCCGAAGGCGTCCCGCTTCCGAAAAAAACCCCAGTGGGGATCATGGTGGAGATCCCCTCGGCCGCCATCCTGCTCGACCATTTTCTCGAAGAGGCGGACTACGTTTCGATCGGGACCAACGACTTGATCCAGTACACTCTCGCGGTCGACCGGATCAACGAAGAGGTCGCTCATCTCTACGATCCGTATCACCCTGCGGTGCTCCGGCTGCTTCACGGCATCGTTGAAACCACGCACAAGCACGGCAAGAAAGTGACGGTCTGCGGCGAGATGACCTCCGATCCCAAGGCGGTTCCTCTGCTGATCGGTCTCGGCGTGGACGTGCTTTCGGTGACGCCGCGCATGTACCTGCGCGTCAAGCAGATCCTTCGGTCGCTGCGCTTCAGCGACGCTCAGGCGATGGTCGCAAAGGCGCTCAAGCAGAGCGACTCCAGCGAAATTCGAAAACTCGTCGGCGAGCTTTGATCCGTCCTATGAGCGAACCGAAGCGTATCCGAAACTTCTCCATTATCGCCCACATCGACCACGGCAAGAGCACGCTCGCGGATCGGCTGCTGGAGCATACCGGAACGATCGATCCGCGAAAAATGAGCAATCAACTGCTCGATTCGATGGAATTGGAAAAAGAGCGGGGGATTACGATCAAGGCGAAGGCCGTCCGAATGCTCTACAACAGCAAAAGCGGCGAACAGTACATCTTCAACTTGATCGATACTCCCGGGCACGTCGACTTCACCTACGAAGTGTCCCGCGCCCTCGCGGCCTGCGAAGGCGCCCTCTTGGTCGTCGACGCCACGCAGGGGGTCGAAGCCCAGACGCTCGCGAACTGCGACTTGGCCAAGAACCTGAAACTGAAGCTGATTCCCGTCATCAACAAGGTCGATCTGCCTTCCGCGGACCCCGAGGGAGTCGAAGAGCAGATCTTCGACGTGCTGCACATCCTCGAGGACAGTGTGTATGCGTCGGCGAAGGAAGGCAAGGGCACGGTTGAGGTTCTCGAAGCGATCATCGCTCAGATTCCGCCGCCGACCGGGTCGGACGACAATCCGCTCGCCGCGCTCATCTTCGACTCGCTGTACGATCCCTACCGGGGCGTCATTCTTTATTTGCGCGTCGTGGACGGAGTGCTCAAGAAGGGGGACAAGATCAAGTTCTTCTCGACCGGCGATGAGGTTCAAGTCGAGGAAGTCGGATTCTTGACCCCGGCGAAGATTCCCACGGAGGAATTGACCTCCGGCGAGGTCGGCTACCTGGTCTGCGGCATCAAGGACATCCATCAGGTGCGCGTCGGAGACACGCTCACGGGAATCGTGAAACCGGTGAAGACGGCGCTTGCCGGCTACGAAGAAGCGAAATCCGTCGTTTTCGCCGGCGTGTTTCCGGTAAACCCCGCGGATTATCCGGATTTGAAAGCGGCGCTCGAGAAGCTGAACATGGAGGACTGCTCCTTCCATTACCAGGTCGATACCTCGAAAGCGCTCGGTTTCGGTTTCCGCCTCGGGTTTCTCGGGCTGCTTCACATGGACATCGTCAAAGAACGTCTCGAGCGGGAGTTCGGTCTGAGCTTGATCGTGACCGCCCCCAACGTCGTCTTTCGCGTTAAGGCGAAGGGGAACGCCGATTTCGAGACGATCGATAACCCCGCGAATTTCCCGCATTACGGCGATATCGAGGCGATCCACGAACCCTATGTGGACGTGACGATCATCCTCCCCACGAATTATCAGGAACCGGTGATCAATCTCCTCAAAGACCGGCGAGGGATTTACAAGGACATCGAGTACGTGCCGGGACAGAGGATGATCATTCGCTACGAACTCCCGCTCTCGGAGATCGTGTTCGATTTTTACGACAAGCTCAAATCCGTCTCCCGAGGCTACGCCTCGTTCGATTACGTCCCGTCGATCGAGCGCGAGGCCGACCTCGTGAAACTGGAAATTCTCGTGCACGGCGAGCCCGTGGACGCGCTGAGTTCGATCGTGCACAAGGAAAAGGCTCACGTAATGGGAAAGGGGATGTGCGAAAAGCTCAAGGAGTTGATTCCCCGCCAGATGTTTGAGGTGGCGCTTCAGGCGTCGGTACGCGGCCGCGTCGTGTCCCGTGAAACGATCCCGGCGATGCGAAAAGACGTGATCGCCAAATGCTACGGGGGAGACATCACCCGCAAGCGCAAACTGCTCAACAAGCAGAAAGAAGGCAAGCGAAAGGCGAAACAACTCGGGTCGGTCGAAATCCCCCAAGAGGCGTTCTTGGCGGTCCTTAAAATCGAGCGCTGAGGGAACGTTCTGGCGTCTCGCGCGTCTAAAACGTTTAATCTTTACCAAGGAACGGAACATGGAAACCAGACTTTTCTTCATCGGCGTCGCGATGGGCGCGTACGCGTTCGCGACGCGGCGCTGGACGAAGACCGGGAAACTCGACTCCCGGACGGCGACCGCCCTTTGGCATGGGCTGTTTTATCTGCTCGCCGGATTCGGCATCACGTTGGTGGCGGTGCTCTCGATTGAAAGCCGCGTCCGCTTCGTCGACGCGGCCTCGGGCGTGCTGTCGGCCCGGGAAATTCTCACGGGCCTGCTCGGGGGATTGCTTTTGGGGACGTGGGGCTTTTTCCGCGCCTGGACGCAGGGGGGCGAGGAGCAGGCGCGCAGGTTCTACCTTGAAGAAGATCTCGAGTGGGCGGAAACGGTTTTTTCCGCGGTGCTGCTGGCCGCCGTGCTGATGTACTTCGTCGTCCAGGCGTTCAAGATCCCCTCCGGGTCGATGCTCAACACTTTGCAGATCGGCGATCACCTCTTCGTGAACAAATTCATATACGGGTTTCGCATCCCGCTGACGGACAAGCGCGTTCTCGAGTTGCGCCCGGTCGGGCGGGGAGACATCATGGTCTTCCGGTTTCCCACCGACGATCCCACCGAGGTGCACTGCGGCAGCGTTCAATATGGAAAGGACTTCATCAAGCGGGTGATCGGGCTTCCAGGCGAGACCGTCGCGCTTCGGGACGGCAAGGTGCTCATCGACGGGAAACCCCTCGGGGACGAACCGTACGTCCATCTCCGCCACTCCGTACGCTACCCCGCACCCTCGATCCAATTGACCCCGGAACGCTATCAGGAGTTTTGGCAAAACCGGGAACTCGACTCGAAGCTCGGGGATACGATGAAGGATCACTTCGGACCGGTCACGGTCCCCGAGGGTTCCTATTTCGTGATGGGCGACAATCGCGACGCTTCCTGCGACGGCCGCTTTTGGGGGCCGGTGCAGAAGAAATACGTGAAGGGCAAAGCCTGGATTCTCTACTGGCCTCCCAACCGAATGGGCGGGATTTCATGAAACGCTTTGCCGCTGCTTTGATCCTCACCGCTTTTCTTTCCGTTCCCCTATTCGCTGCTTCGCGCGTCCTCGTGGCTCCCTACTCGGGAATCATCACGCCCGTCGCGTCCGAATTCATGCGCGGGGCGATGGCGCGAGCCGAGGAAGGGGGCTACGACGCGCTCGTCATCGAACTCGACACCCCCGGCGGCCTGATGGAGTCGATGCGCGACATCATTAAAGGGATCTTCGCCTCGAAGGTCCCCGTCATCGTGTACGTCTCGCCGGAAGGCGGTCGGGCCGCGTCGGCGGGGGTTTTTATAACGATGGCGGCGCATGTCGCCGCGATGGCGCCCGGAACGAACATCGGCGCCGCGCATCCCGTATCGATCGGCTCCCCGGGAGGGTTGAAGCCTCCGATGGGAGAAAAGAAAGAAAAGGCGGGTCAGGATACGATCATGGAGGAGAAGGTGGTCAACGACGCGGCCGCCTACCTGAAATCCATCGCGCAAAAGCGCGGGCGAAATGAAGAGTGGGCGTACGCCGCCGTCACCCGCAGCACCTCTATTCCCGCCGGGGAAGCCTTGACGCTGGGGGTCGTGGACCTGATCGCGGCGGACCGGACGGCGCTTTTTGCCGCGATCGACGGCCGCAAAATAGCGGGATTTACGAGTCTGCTGCGCGTCAAAGGCGCCTCCGTGGATTTTTACGAGATGACGCGCAGGCAGCGCTGGCTCGCGACGATCAGCGATCCGAATGTCGCGATGATCCTGATGAGTCTCGGCGCCGGGGGCTTGTTCATCGAGCTGTACAACCCGGGACTAATTCTCCCGGGAGTGGTCGGCGCGGTCTGTCTGCTGCTGGCGTTCTACGCCTTTCAAACCCTGTCGGCGAGTTATGCCGGGGTGCTCCTGATCGCCGTGGGAATGATTTTCTTCCTGCTGGAAATTAAGGTAACCAGTTACGGCATGCTGGCGTTGGGCGGCATCGCCGCGATGCTCTTGGGGGTTCTGATGCTGTTTCAGCAATCGTTGGGCGGTCTCGGCGTTTCCTGGAGCGTGATCGTGAGCACGATCGGCGGGCTGCTGGTCGTGACCTTCGGCGTTTCGGCGTTGGTGATGCGCGCCTACGGCCGCAGGGTCGTGACCGGGGAAGAGGGATTGCTCGGGCAAACTGGAGAAGCCCTCGAACGCTTGGACCCGGACGGCACCGTCCGGGTCGCCGGGGAACTCTGGAAGGCCCGTTGCGTCGGGGACCCGGTCGACGCCGGAACCCCCGTTGTGGTCGTCTCGGTGGACGCGATGACGCTGACCGTCCGCGGGCGTAGGCCTTAAGCCGGCGCCGCCTTAGGCCTTTCTGCTCATAGCGGCCGCGGGCGGGGCCTGCTATCTTCCTCATATGAAAGCCCTCCTCTCCCTCTTCGTTTCTCTGCTGTTGGCCGTCCCCGTTGGGGCCGCCCCCACCGTTTTCAAGGGACCCGGACGCGCCATGAGCGCTCCGCTCGCCGTTCCCGTTTCCGCCGCCGGCGCGGTCGCCGCGATCGGCTTTCAGCTCGATCACCTGTCGCTCAGCTTAGGGACTTTCTTGCCGGAGTTAAGCCGCGTCGGACTTCCCGCGGAGGGGCTGACGCCGATTTCGGAAACAGCGGCCGTGGAGTTCCTCGCGCGGGAATCCCTCCCGTCGATTTACGCCGCGAACGCGCCCGCCCCGTCCCCCGCGGCGGCGGCACGACCCGAAGCGGCGCGGCTGATTTCGGCGGCGCTGGCGGATCCCGCCAAATGGGAAGCGCTGTCGCGCACCTTGCGGGAACGCGGCGGCGAGTCCGGCGCGCGCGCGGCCGATCAGCTCGACGCGGCGGCCCGAAGCACTCAGCTCTCTCCGCTCTTTGAGCGTCTCGGCCGCGATTTCTCCGATACGAAGGATTTCGAGTCCCGACTGTCTGCTCTCTTCGACGGCGGAACCTTCGCTCCGCGTTCGGTCGCGCCGCGGGCGAGCGAGACTCCCGAATCCTTCGTCGCCTACGCGCAGCGCCGTTTCGCCGCCGGCCGCGCCCGTCTCGGGGTGCTCGCGGCGAACCGAATCGCCGCCGGGGTCCCGACGGACGGGGAACTGCACGATTCCGTGGCGCTTTCGCCGTTGACCAACCCCGAACGGGAACGCGTCCTTATCGACTTATTCGAACGCGCCGGGGCGAGCCGCGAGGAAATCCATCTTCAGGACGCCGGACGGGGACGCAGCAACATCTACGTGGTCAAGCCCGGAAAATCCGACCGGATCGTCGTCGTCGGCGGGCATCACGACAAGGTGAGCCGCGGCGCCGGCACCATCGACAACTGGACCGGCGCGACGATGGTCGCCAACCTCTATCAGGCGATGCGCGATCTCGCCACGGACGCGACGATCGTCTTCGTGGGATTCGCGCGTGAAGAAGAGGGGCTTCTGGGCTCGAAGGCGTTTTTGCGGGAAATGCCCGCCGAAGAGCGAAAGCGCATCGACGCGATGGTGAATTTAGACACGCTCGCCGTCGACGGCACCTTCTCCTGGAGGAACAATTCCGACCGGTCGCTTTTGGATTTGATCCAGCGCGTCGCCGCGCGCGCCCGATTGGCGTTGACGGAAACGACGCTGTGGGGCGGGGACGCAGATTCCTCGTCTTTCCGCCGCTACGGAATCCCGGCGATCACCGTCTTCGGGGCCTCGCAGGACGTGATCTTCGACATCATCCACTCCGAGCGAGACACCATCGCGGCCTTCTCCTTGCCCCACTACAAGAACGCCTTTTTGCTGACGCTGGAGACGATGAAGACGCTCGCGGAAAAGCCGCTGTCGGGTTTTGCGCGCTGGACGGCGGCCGTGTCCGGATTTCTGCGCGCCGCGTTCAGGCCTTCTTAAAGCGGATCGAGAAGACCGTTTCCTCGCCCGGCTCGAGGGAGACGCTCGCTCCCATTTTGCCGAGGGCCTTCTTGACGTAGGCGAGTCCGAGGCCGATGCCCTTGGGTTTGGTCGTGTTGAACGGTTCGAACAGGCGCGCGAGCGCCTCCTGCGGAACCCCGCCGGCCGTATCCGCCACCCGAACGCTTCCGTCCGCCGCGGTTTCGATCCGGATCTCCGCGTCCTCATCGAGGGAAGCGGCCTGCACCGCGTTTCGAATCAGATGGGCCAAGGCCTTCACCGCCAACTCCGGATCGGCCTCGACGCGGGCGCCGCCGTCCGCGTACTCGGATTCGATCAATGTCCCGTCGGGCAGCGCGACCCCGGCCCGGGCCGTGTCGACGATCTGGCGCAAAGAATACGGGGCGAGCTTCGGCTCCTTCATGCGGCAATAGAGTAAAATCTCCTCCAAGACGTCGTTGGCGTGGGTCAGTTCGGATTCGATGATGCTCAAGTGGCGCGCGACTTTTTCGTCCCGGACTCCGAGATTGCCGAGCTTCGTCTTGATAAAATAGGAGGAGTTCTTGATCACGGCCATGGGATTGCGCAGTTCATGGCTGACGATCGGGGCCAGCAGCTGCAGGGCTTCATCGATCTCTTCGGGCTTCATGACGCTACTTTAGCCGAATAAACCATGACGGGCAAGACTCGCGACATTCAGGCCGTATTCTTCGACATCGGCAACGTTCTTGTCTCCTTTGACGGGGGCGCGGTGCTGCGCGACCTCGCCTGGGCCGCCCGCCGCCATCCGCTCAAGGTCGCCCGTCTCTTCTGGAACGGCAAGCTGATCGACCGCATCGAGCGGGGCGAAATCCTCCCGCGCGAGCTGTATAAGCAACTGCGCGATGAGATGGAGTTCAAAGGGGGCTTTCCCCATTTCAAGCGGGCCTGGTGCGGACACTTCCGACTGATGCGGGATTCGGTGCGTCTCTTGGAGCGGGTCGCCAAACGCCGCCCCACCTATCTGTTGTCCAACACCAACCGGCTGCATTACGCGGCGCTGCAGCGCCGCTACGCCTTCACCCGCAAGGTCAAGGCCGCCGCGTTGTCGCATAGGCTGGGGGCTCGCAAGCCGGAGGCGGCGATCTATCATGCGGCCTTGACAATGGCCGGGGCCGCCCCGGAGGGGAGCCTGTTTATCGACGATCTCTCCGCGAACGTCGCCGCCGCTAAGAAACTGGGCTGGAACGCGGTGCGCTTTACCACGGCCAAGGCGCTGCACGACGACCTCATCCGCTACCGAATCCTCTAATCAAAGATCGCTTTTTCGGTCCCCGGTCATAAGCCAATCTTATATGATCGGCTTAGGCGCAGGAGGGGTTCCCTATGAAGTTCTACGACTTTCTTTTCCGTCATCGAGAGGCGATCCTCGCCTTGACCCAAAAAAAGGGATCGGTCGTCTCGGGAGCGCGGGCGAATTCCGAAATCCTGGAGCGAGGGCTGCCCATTTTTTTCGACAACCTCATCGCGGTGCTGCGCCGGGAAGAGGGCTTATCCCCGGAGGGGGCCCCCAAGGATGATTCTCAGGCGACCACCGAGCGCGGTCAAGAGCTCTCCCGGCTCGACTACACCATCGCGCAGGTGGTGTACGGCTATGGCGCGATTTGTCAGGCGATCACGGAAATGGCGAAGTCTCTCGAGGTCGGCGTCGAGGCCGAGGAGTTCGGCATCCTCAACCGCTGCCTGGACAAGGCCATCGCCGAAGCCGTCACCGAATTCGAGAGGGCCCGCGTCGTTCAAGCGGAGGTCGACGAGAGCAAGCGTTTGGGTTTTCTGACCCATGAATTGCGCAACGCCCTGACCGCCGCCAGTTTGGCCTACCACCTGGTCCAGCAGGGAGGGCGGGGCCCCGACAGCAGCATGGGCGAGATCGTGACCCGAAACCTGGGCCGCATGCAGAATTTGATCGACGGGGCCTTGTCCGAGCTGCGTCTCAATGTGGAACCTTCCGTGGATCGTCGGCCGCTGCGCCTCCTGGATGTCGTTGAAGAGGTGGAGGCGACCGCGGTGCTGGAGTGCCGCGCCAGAGGAATCCACCTGTCCGTGGAGGTCGACCCCGGACTTCAAGTCAACGCCGATCGCCAATGCCTGATTTCCGCGCTGGCGAACCTGGTGCAAAACGCCATGAAATTCACGAAGCCCGGCACCGGGGTCACCGTGCGCGGCCGCGAGGACGGTGAGCGCGTCGTGCTCGAAGTGGAAGACCGCTGCGGGGGACTGTCGGACGAGCAAATCGCGGGACTCTTCAAGCCCTTTACTCAAAAAGGCAAGGACCGCAGCGGCTGCGGGCTGGGGCTGGCGATCAGCCGGCGCGCCATCATGCTCAATGACGGCGACATTTCCATCCGCAGCATCCCCGAGGGATGCGTGTTCACCATCACCTTGCCGAAGTTTTCCGGCGAGCAGAAGCCCGTCGAAAACTAGGCCGGCCGCTCAAAAATAAAAGGTGAGGCTCAGATGCTGCAGCCCGCCCAAATCCGGGGAATTGCCGAAGGCGTAGTCCAAAGCGAAGCCTCCGCCCCGGTAGCCAAGCCCGAAGGACAGCCCCTCGGCCGCCCGGCCGAACACCCAGCCCGTGCGCAAAGCGATGCGGTTGAGAAACTGCGGGGTCAGCCCCAGTTCAAGCCCCACGCGCGGGGAGAGATCCTCGTGGAGCACCTGCACCACGTCGGCCGCCGCGGTGAGATCGAAGGCCTCCAGATCGACGCTGGGGTCGATCTTGCGCGCGTCCACGTCGGGAAAGCGCAGGGCGACGCCCGCGCGCATCGTCCGCGGCGGCGGGTCGCCGGCGCTTTCGAAGGTGATGTTCGGCCCCAGATATTGATAGGCGCCGCCCAGGCTCACGCCGCGCAAAGGGGTTTTCCAGTGGATGCCGAAATCCCCCTGCTGCGAACTCGCCGTGGCCGTTTGGGCCAGCTGCATCCGCAAAAAACGCGCCGTCGCGCCGATGCTGACGCCGAAGGCCAGCGGGAGCGCGTAGCCGGCGTACGCCGCCAGGTCCTCCTCCGCGGTGACCGTCCCGCGCGTCCCGTTGGAAAGGTTCAGTTCGATTCTCCCCGCGTTGAAGTAGACGGCCCCGGCCGTCGCCACGCCGAGCGGGAGCGGGTGGGCGTAGCCGAGAAAGCCGAAATTCGTGGAGCCGTACGCGTTCAGATAGGTCGTCGAGAGCGTGCGCTCGCCGATCGTCGCGAGGGCGGCCGGATTGTACTGGACCGCGTCCGGGCTGTAGGAAACGGCCGCGTGGGCCGAACCCATCGCTGCGGCGCGCGCCCCGAGCGTCCTCTGCAAAAACGCCGCGCCCGTGCGCCCCGGTTCGCAGGCCGCGGGGGAGGCGAAGAGCAGCGCCGACAGCGCCGCGGCGGCTTTCATTTGATCACCACGATCTTCTGCACCGTCTTGAGCCCCGGTCCGCTGACGCTGAGCAGATACACCCCGCTGGCCACGACATTGCCCGCCGAGCTGCGCCCGGCCCAATTCAGAGTCGTCGCGCCGGAGGGCATCGGTCCGTCGAAGAGGGTCGCGACGCGCGCCCCGCTCACGGTGTAGAGCTCGACCTTCACCGTCCCCGCCTGGAAAATCCGGACCTCGATCGCCGCGCTGCCGCCTTTGAGCGGACGGAACAGGTTGTCGGTGATCACGACGCTGCCCGGCGGGAGTTTGATGGTCAGCGCCGCGTTGAGCGTCCCGCGCGCCCCGTCGGGATTGGCCGCGAAGACCCGGTACACGCCGGTATCGAGGCCCGTGAGATTAAAGGTTCCGGTCAGCGAGAGGTCGCTCGCGATGACGGTGCTCGCCGCCGTAAAGGTCGGCGTGCTCGTGACGCTCAAAGACACCGTCGGCGCCGTCGCGTTGTTGAAGATCTCCCCGGCGAGCGTGTAGGAGATCGTCTGTCCGGTAAAGGCCTCGCTCGGGGTGAAGGAGTCGATCACGGGCGAACGGGTCAGCGCGCTGGACACAAACGGGATGCTCGAACCGTCCTGCGTGTACGTGGAAAACAGCCGCCACCGGTAGGTCTCGGTGCTGCGCACGATGAGCGGCGGGCCGAGATCGGTCGGCGCCGCCGTGGAAAGGCGCGTCCCGCTTTCAGCGGTAAACGAAACGCCTTTTTCGGAAATCGCCGAGAGCAGCTGCCCCGCCGTCGTGTTCCCGCTCAGGGGCTGGGTGTAGTAGAGCCGGGTGCGCCCGTCGGTCAAAGTGGAGACCGCGACCCCCAGCGCCTGCACGCCGCCGAGCACGACGCCGGTAGTGGAAAAGGACAGCCCCCCATCGGTCGAAGTCGCGGCGAAGACGCGGAAATCCGAGGGGGAATGCGCGCCGTTTTCATCGGCGATGTAAAACAGGCTGAGCTGGGTCGCGCTCACGTCGAACGGGGCGAGCTGTCCGATAAACCCCGCGCCGGTCGCGACCTGCAGGCGATAGCCGCTCTCCTTGCCGAAGACGAGCCCGTTGGTGGAGGTCGCGCTGAGCACGCTCCAAAACCCCTGCGAGCTGATGCCGACATAATACATGCGGTAAAAGTTGCCGCTGGTGGAGAGGTGAACGGCGACGGCGGTGATGGACGAGGTGTCGAGACTCGCCGCGGAGGTGGTCAAGCGGATTCCCGGCTCCATCGTCCAATTGACGAGATTCGTCGAAGAGGCGGAGACGATTTCGTACGCGCCGCTAGTCAAATACATGCGGTAGCCGCCCGTCGCGATCGGCGAGATCGCATGGGCGGTCAACGAGGAGACGATGTGATTGTTTTCCGGGGTGAAATCGGGGACGGCCGCGGCCGGGCGGGCCGACGCGGCGAGGCAGAGGGCGGTCGTCGCGGCGAGCAGCGCGCGGCGGGCCCCTTGGGCGAGGCGGCTTGACGGCATCAAAATCGGTACGGAAAACGCCCTTGAGGGGGCGCCTACTCGGCGGGGTGCCCGGCTAGTGTAGCCGCGGTCGGCGGGGTTGTCAATGGAAGGGGGCTCCAGGCGACGCGCTCCCGCGCATCACGCGCGTGCATGCCGCAACGGAAATTTCAATCGAGAGCAACTGTCCCCGGGGACAGTTCATCGTAAACACGAATCTTCGAGCATCGAGCACGAAGCGCGAAACAAGACGCCGTTGATCAGGCAAAACTACGGGAACATGGCGAAGGGGGGGCGCGGCCGCCTCACGGGACGCGGCGCCGGCTGCGGCGCAGGAGGCTGGGAGTAAATGAAAGTGTGCCGATCTTCCCGCCAGCCGTAATGCGCATGTCCCCACCCGTAGGGCCAGGGGTCGTAGATGTAGTGAGTGACGACATCCCTTTGGGCTTTCAAAGCGTCGCGCAGGTCGGCCTGGGCCTCCCGGGCCAGGCGCGCCAAGTCGTGTCCGCCGTGACGGCGCCAGGCGTCCACCGCGATTAGGGCGGCCGCGGCGAACAGCGACGCGAACAGCAGGACGGCTGTGCGGGATCTCATGGTCGCCTCCCGTTTCGCCATAGGGTAGCCCGCCGGGTTTAAAGAATTCTCAAATCGGGCTCCTCTTAAAGTGCCGGCAAAATTTCATGAAGGCGCGCCGAGCCTACGCCAACCAGCTCTCGGGGGGCGCTCAGTTGCGTCACCGGACGAACGCCCCGCGCATCGACGCGAGCTCTGAGGACGGGATATCCAGCCTTCGGGCCGCGTGCTCCCAGCCCGACACGGTTTCTTTCACCCGGCTCATGATTTCCGCGGCGCGCGCGTCGCTGAGGCGGAAATAACCGCGCACGCTCCAGGCCAAATCGAAATCCAGCGCGTTGTCGTTCTCGGAGATGGACAGGCTCAGGCCGCGGCCGTGCGGCTCGGGGTTGAGGTCGTAGGCGGGCGACAGGCGCCAGCCGTCGGGCCGGAGCAGGAAGCCGTGGTTGCGCAGGTGGTCGTCGGTGTTGGCGACGGCGATGGAAAATACCACGCGGCGCCACAACTCCGCGCAATCCTCATCGGGGCGCGCGCCATGCTTGGCGATGATCTCCACGAGATCCAGGTAGCTCGCGGACTCTCCGTCGACGCGCCCCAGCATCGTCATCGCCGACGCGAAGTGAACGCGCGCGCCGGACGCCGTCCGGTCGAAGCGTCGGGTCAGGAAAGTACGGCCGCCGCTGGAGAGGCGCTTAACGGCGGCGTCGGCGACGCGGATGCCGGCGGCGCGCGCGAGGTCATGGGCGACGAGTTCCCAAGCGGCATGGTCGCGCTCGTCGCGGCGGCGGGGAAACTTGGCGATCCACAGGCGCCCCTCGGGGTCGGCGACGCCGGCCTTAGGGCGCGCGCCTCCCAGCGAGGTCCCGGGCGCCAACAGCAGCGCGAGCCAGTCCTCGTACGCGGGGTCGTCGGCGGCATCGTCGCGCTCCAGCGACAGGCTGGCGTGCTCGAGTTCCCTAAGCGACGCCCACGGCGGGACCGGCGCCCCTCCGCCTTCGCCGAGGAACGGACCGTCGGGACGGTCCTTGAAGCGCAGGCCGCCGAGGCGTTGGGCGTCGTGGACGCCGAGCAAGTAGTCGGACTCCCGGAGGCTGCGTTCCGCCCGGCCCTCGGCGCGCGCCTGAGCGGCCTCGCGTCGGCGTAGGAGCAGTCGTCCCCAGCGGTCCGGCGCGGAATCAAGGAAGAGGCCGAAGTTGCTCTTGTGCGCGGCGCCCAGGTACTGGGGACCCGGATAGAGACCGAGGTCGGGATCGAGGAGGCGGGCCCCGGGGGATTTGAGCCAGGCATCGTCGTAGGAGAACGAGAATACCTCCGCGGCGCGCGACGGCGTCGCGGTGAGTTCCCCCATGGGGCGCAGGTCCTGCCCCTCCCAGTCGGCGAAGACGAAGAGGCTCCGTCTGGCGGGCTTAGTCGGCATCGCCCCGCTCCCGACGCGGAGCGCGCCGCCCGGTCAGCAGCCCTGCGTCCTGGAGTTTGCGTCCTAGTACATCGTCGCGCGCAACGGCGGCGAGGTCCTGCTCCAGGCCGAGGACGAAGAGGACTTGAATGTAGGCGCCGACGGCGACCTTTGCGGAGCCTTTCTCGACCGAATAGATCGTCATCCGGGATAGATGCGCCCTCTCCGCGACCTGGGCTGCGGTCAGTCTGCGCCGCAGGCGGGCGAGGCGGAGGTTGGTGCCGAGTTCTTCCAGTATTTTTTTGGATTTGGGGAGAATGGGGGGGCGTTTTATTCTCATAATGTATAATACTATATGCTAAACAGTGTATATTGTCAATAGTATTAGACATCTGTAATATTGAGATAGGCTGTGCGCTGCGCGTGGTCAACGGCGGCCCAAACGGCTTCATTATGTTTTACTATTGACACAGTAGTTAACTGTTATTACACCATTGTTGATTTTAAAACTTTAAATCAACAATAACGTATGAAAATAGATGAATTATGCCCTCTTTTAAGGAACCCCTATCATGCGGGCGCTCCCGGCGGCATCGAAAAAATCGCTGAACAAGGCTACGAAAACATCTGGTTCGTCGTGCCCCCGGCTCCGCCGCGCGTGGTCCCCGACAACCTCCCGGTCGCGCAGATGGCGGCAGCCAACACCGTTCTCGGCCGTCTGCCTGATTTTCGCCGGATGGACGAAACCGATCGGCTTATCAACTACTTTTTCCCATAGCGTCAAAAGTCCGTTGGATTGGGGGTCAGCGCGTGCCTAAAGCGACCGTTGGCGCGCGGCTTCGGCAGTTGGGCGCTCAAGGGCCGGCCGAGGCCGCGGGCCAAAGCCCCCAGTTGCGTGCGAAGGCGGTGGTGGCGGATGAGTCCCCGAAGCTGATCGTAGGAGGCCTTCATCAGGTCCTTGCCCACGTCGCTGAGTAGGTGGGTATGGCAGCCCAAGATGGGGGTGTCCCATTCCATTTCCAGGACCAGTTGTTCGGCCGCTTCGATCGGGGCGCGACCCAGGTCCCGCATGATCGCGCAAGGTCGCCCAAAGGCCTGGGCCACCTGCCGCAGCCGAGGCAAGATCAGATCGGCGCGTTCGGTCGAGAGCTTCCAGGCCCCTAGCGCCCATTGCCGCCACGCGTTGTAGACAACGAAGGTCGTGCCTCGCCCGTTCTCGCCGGTGGCGTCGATGTGCATCGGATAGCCGCCGTCTTCGCGCATCGCAGCCGCCAGTTGGGGGGCCCGTTTCCAGTGGAGGGCCTCCAGGTGTTCGACGAAGCGCCCGGCGAGGCGGCTCTCCTGTCCGGTGGAAACCGAGATGCGATGCTCGTTGAGTTCCCCGCGAACTTCCTCGCGTTGATGGTGCTGGAGATGGCGCGCCGAGCCCACGTGGACCTCCAAGTCGTAACCGTAGACCGCGACCGGAGCTACCTGACGGGCCAAGGTCTGCGAGCGGACGATGGTCGGCTGTCCCGACGGCTCTCGGCAACCGGACTTGCACACGCGCAGCACCTCGTGCGCCACGAAAGGCCCGTGCGCCAGAGTGACGACGTTCCGATCGGCGGACCTCTGGAAGAGCGTCGGCCCCGCGCAACGGGGGCAGGACTCGTCTTCCGGCAAAGCCGCCACCGTCAGGCCCGCCGTGCTTGAAGCCCGGCACCGAGTCTCGGCCTCGGCCAGGCGCCGGTGGGTCCTCAACGCCGCGAGCGCGGCGAGCGGACCCCCTTTTTTCGGCCCAGCTTGTAGCGCTCGAAGACCTGGCGGACTTGGGCCGCCGTGGCGCCTACCCCACGGGCGACCAGCCGCCGGGCGACTTCCGCGGGCGTAGCGTCCACCGTGGCCGCATCCAGAAGTTCCAGTAGCACCTCGATCACCAGGTCGGAGGGCGGCCTGCCCTCAGACGCACTTACATCGAGCCTGCGCGCGAGTTGTTCGCAGGCGCGCTCCCCATCCACGCTCACATAGAGCGAGCGCTCCTCGCTGGAAGACTCTCGCCGTATCTTGCAGGCACGCGCCAAGTCGAGCAGGGCGTTGTTGACGCGCACGCGCAGAATCTCGTGCAGCTCGCGCGGCGTCCGGCCGGCGGAGGATGAGTCTACCAGGTCCACCACCGACGCCTTGAGCGTCCCCGCGCGGGAGAATCCGACGTCGCGGTAATGCCAGAGGCCGAAGGCGTCAAACTCAGGAATGCTGCGCAGGGTGTAGAACCGGCACGTGTGAGTGTAGCTGGAGAGGTAGCCGACCTCCTTCATCCTCCGGAACACGCTCATGCGCGAGCGCGTTTGGAGGGCCTGATAGAGCGCGCGTAGTTCAACGACGGGCGTCCTTCGGAATAGCTTCTGTAGCGCGGTCTTTGCCTGGAGAGAGTCGAGCATGGTGCCTCGGATACACTGAGTATATTAGTGTATGGAGTGTATCATACGGAAGGGCAGAATACCAGCTCTTGCAAAGTCGGCTCCGACGGAAGGGGCAACTACAGGTGGAGGTGAGGCTGATACACTCAGGAGTTAGCGGCGACGGAAAAATCTTTGTATTTCAATTCAAACTAGGCGACCCAACGGACTTTTGACGCTATGGGTTTTCGCAGATGCTGTGGGCGGAACTGACGCACACCGTCGTAGATCCCGGCCGGCTTCGCGCCTTGCTAGAGCGGCGCATCCAGATTCGATTCGATACCAGCTAGACCCCAAGCGCCGTACGTGCCCCGGTCCGCCGTGCCGCCGCCCTAACCTAAGCTGAGCCCAGCCAATACGAACCCGTCCCGCGGGCTCGTGTGCGAGATTTTCCCCCAGTGACCGCACCCCACTGAATCGGCCTCGCGGGCCCCGGCCGCCCGCCACGACGGCGGCGCAGAGCCGCCGATTCGTCGGCCCTGCGGGCGATTCCGTCAGCTTGAACTGAGTCGAGTCGGCTGATATACTGGCGGTAGGATATGGAAAACCTTCAGGTCCAAGAGTACATCGCGGTCGACAAAGACATCTGCCACGGGAAGCCCTGCTTCAAGGGGACCCGGGTCATGGTCGCTTCAGTCCTTGAGCTTCTCGAAGCCGGCCAGACGACCCATGAGATCATCCAAGGTTATCCGGCGCTCACGCCCACCCACATCAAGGCCGCGCTTCATTTCGCGGCCCAGGCTATCGACAGCGGCAAATTCGTCCCGTCGGCCTGATGCTGTTCCTGCTCTACTGTCCCACTTTTCGCTGAGAACAGGAATTCGAGGGGTTTAGATATAGAAATTTGTAAAAATACACTTATTTTTTCAGCGTAATCGAATTTCCAATGAAGTGCTGAAAAAATATGGATAAATCGCCTTGGCGCGCCAAGGCGATTTGTGCATAAAAAATAAGAATTTAGTTGATTCTTCGATTATGCCGCCAGGCAGATTCGGGCAGCAGATACTGGGTCAGGGATTGGCGGCGCGGCGATCAGCGTGGAAGGAACGAGCCGGATGCCGGTTAGGTTCACGCGGCGGGTCTGTCGATCCAATCCGGCTTTTCAATCTTCGATTCCGGCACGACGAGGAAGTCACGCTCGACGCGCAGGAATTCCCTAATGAGCTTCACGGGCCGCCTTATGAGGCCTATTGATATCAGGATATTTCAAACCTATACTTTGAAAATGTCTGATATTAAGCGTGTCGCCGAATCTCGGATCCATTCTCTTCTAGCGCGTTTTCCCTGCGTAACCGTGCTCGGCGCCCGCCAGGTCGGCAAGACGACCTTGATCAAGAAAGTCCTGCCGCAGGCGCCGTTTTACGACATGGAGCGGCAGGCGGAATTCTTGCGCGCGAAAGAAGACCCGGATTTTTTTCTTTCCGCGCTGGAAACGCCCGTCGTCATCGACGAAGCCCAGAAGGTCCCGGAGCTTTTCAGCGCTCTGCGCGTGGCCATCGACCAGGACCGCAGGGCCGGGCGTTTTCTGATCAGCGGCTCCGGCTCGCCGGAGCTTCTCAAAGGGGTCACGGAAAGCCTGGCGGGCCGCGTCGCGGTCTTTGAACTGGGAGGATTTTCGTCGGAGGAGATGTGGGAGCTTGCGCCTTCTCCGTTTTACGAGATTATTAAGGAAAAACGCTTCGACGACCTGCGCGGCCTTAAGCCTCGGACGAAGCCCGACCAGTGGACCTCGGCTTGCGTCTGCGGATCCTACCCCGAGTCGTTTCTAAATCGCAAGGACGCCGAGCATGTCCGCTTGTGGATGGAGAACTACTTCGACGCCTACATCAAGCGCGATGTCCGGGATCTCTTCCCGGGCCTCAACATTATCGCCTACCGGACCTTCCTGCAGATGCTGGCCGGCGCTTCGGGAGAGATGCAGAACGCCTCCGTCTTCGCCCGGTCGCTGGATGTTTCCCAGCCTACCGTCAAGTCGTATTGGCGCATCGCCGAGGGCACCTTCCTCTGGCGAAATCTGCCGAGCTATACGAAAAATGTGGTCAAGCGCGTCACGCAAATGCCGCGCGGCCATTGGCGGGACTCGGGTTTGCTCTGCCACCTTCTGCGCGTGCGCTCAGCGGCGGAACTCCGGGTTCATCCCCAGGTCGGCGGTATATGGGAAGGATTCGTCATCGAAGAGCTTCTGAAGGGCTTTAAGAACAGAATGATCGCTTGCGACGCATTTTACTACCGGACGCACAATCAAGCGGAGATCGATCTCGTTTTAGAGGGGGATTTCGGCATTCTTCCTATCGAAATCAAATGGGGGATGAAGACGGATCCGCGAAGGCTGGGTGCCCTGCGGAATTTCGTGAAGGAGCACCGAGCTCCTATCGGTTTGTGCATCAACAACGCGGAACGCGTTGAACTGTTGGCTCCCGGGGTGCTGCAGATTCCGGTGACTTATTTATAACCGTGACTAACATCTCTTCACGCACCGCCGACGCGTTCCCGGCGCTTTGCCTCTCGATCGACCTGGAAGTCGGCAAACAGAACAACCAAATCCACCAATTCGCCGCCGTGCGCAGCGACAACGGAGAAGCATTCGTATTCAAGAAGGGCGCCTTGTCCGCAGCCCTAAGCGATCTCGACGCCTTCGCGCGGCCCGCGGCGATGCTGCTCGGCCACAACCTCATTGCGTTCGATATCCCCCGCCTCGCCGCGGCCGAACCCGGCCTGCGCCTGCTCAAGCTGCCGCTCGTGGACACTCTCTGGCTCAGCCCGCTCGCCTTTCCCCGCAACCCCTATCATCACCTCATCAAGCACTACCAAGACGGCGGGATTCGTCGCGGATCTCTCAACGACCCGGAACTTGATGCCCGACTCGCCTTGGAGGTCTTCAGCGAAGAAGTCCAGGCGCTCAAGGAGGCCGACCCCGATCTGCTCACCGCCTGGCATTGGCTGACCACGGCAGACGGAGCGTCGCCTGGATTCGATTCCGTGTTCGCGAGTCTGCGAAAACGGCGGCGTCCCTCCGACGGCGAGGCCGCGGCGGCCATCGAGGCGCTGCTCAACAATAATGCCTGCCTTTTCCACGCGCGCGGACTATTGGCCGACGCGCACAAGCAAGGCTGGGCCCTGTCCTACGCGCTCGCATGGCTTTCGGTGGCCGGCGGAAACTCGGTGATGGCGCCCTGGGTGAACCACCAATTCCCCGAGGCCGGAAAGCTGGTGCGGCTCCTGCGGAATGTCCCCTGCGAGAACCCCGCCTGCGCCTGGTGCCGCGAGCGTCATGACGCCCGCAAGGAACTCGGCCGCTGGTTTGGATTTTCGGAGTTTCGCCCCGAGCCGATAGGCCCGGACGGCAGGCCGCTGCAGCAGACCATCGTCGAGGCCGCCATGCGCGGCGAGCATCTCCTCGCGATTCTTCCCACCGGCGGCGGCAAGTCCCTTTGTTATCAGATCCCCGCCTTGTCCCGGTACGATAAAACCGGAGAACTGACGGTGGTCGTTTCCCCGCTGGTGGCGCTGATGGCCGACCAGGTGGCGGGCATGGAGGCGCGCGGCATCTTCTGCTGCGCGGCGATCAACGGTCTTCTCTCCATGCCCGAACGCGCCCAGGTGCTGGACCGCATCCGCCTCGGGGGTGTCGGCATTCTGCTCGTCTCTCCGGAGCAGCTTCGCAATCGCACCCTTCGAAAAACCCTTGCTCAGAGGCAAATCGGCGGCTGGGTGCTCGACGAGGCCCACTGCATTTCCGAATGGGGCCATGCCTTTCGTCCGGATTACCGTTATGTAGCGCGATTTATCAAGGAAAAGACGGGCGCCGGCCCCCTCTCGCCGATCCTCTGCCTGAGCGCGACGGCCAAACCGGAAGTCGTGGGCGACATCCGCGGCCACTTTCGCGGCAAGCTCGGCATCGATATGAAGCTGCTTGACGGGGGCGCCCGGCGCAGTAATCTGGAGTTCGAGGTCATTGCAACCACGCCGGGCGAGAAATTCGCGCATGTCCACCAAGTGCTGAGCGAACGCCTCCCTGCCGACATTCCAGGCGGCGCCATCGTCTATTGCGCCTCCCGCCGCCAAACCGAGGAAGTCGCCGAGTTCTTGTGCGCCAAGGAACTGTCGGCCGGGTACTACCACGCGGGCCTGCGGCCGGAGGCCAAGAAGGAAGTCCAGGAAGCCTTCATCCACGGCGGCCTGCGGGTGATCTGCGCGACGAACGCCTTCGGCATGGGCATCGACAAACCGGATGTGAGGCTTGTCGTCCACGCCGATATCGCCGGTTCGCTTGAGAACTACATGCAGGAGGCCGGCCGCGCCGGCCGGGACCGGAAGGCGGCCGCCTGCGTGCTGCTCTACACCCCCGAGGATGTGGAGCGCCAATTCGGAATGTCCGCGCGCTCGCGGCTCACGCGCCGCGAGATCCAATCGGTGCTCAGGTCGCTGCGGCGGTTGGACCAAAAGAAGCGGCTTGGCGGCGAGGTCGTGGCAACCGCCGGCGAGATCCTCGCCGAGGACGAGGAGGGGGAATTCGAACGGGACTCCGCCACAGACGACACGCGCGTGCGCACGGCGGTCGCTTGGCTTGAGGAGGCGGCCCTCTTGTCCCGAGAGGAAAATCAGGTGCAGGTATTTCCATCTTCGCTGCGCGTGAGTTCGATCGCCGAGGCTAAAGCGAAGCTGGACAAGCTCTCTCTTTTCGCGGAGCAACGGCGCCGGCTCCTGTCTCTGGTCGAGGCGCTGATTGCCGCCGATCCCGATGAGGGGATTTCCACCGACCAGCTCATGGGCCAATCCGGCCTCAGCGCCGAGAAGCTGCGCGGGGCTTTGCAGGAGCTGGAGCGGTGCGGCCTCGCAAGCAACGACACGGCGCTGACCGCCTTTGTCCATTCCGGCGTCGAGCGCTCCTCAGCCAAGCGCTTTAGCGAGACCGTCGCGTTGGAGCGGGCCTTAATCGAGGCGATGCGCGAAGCCGCCCCGGAACTAGGCAAGGGGGATTCCTCCCCGCTGCACTTGCGCCTCGCGGCGCAGCGGCTTCGGGACGCCGGGTGCGCCCACGCCCAGCCCGAGCGATTGAAACGGATTCTCCGCAGTCTCGCCGAAGACGGGCGCGGCGAGGACGGAGGCGTCGGCAGCCTCAAGCTCGGCCGCATCGACGCCGAAGCGTTTCATGTCAAGCTCCAGCGCGACTGGACCGCGATCATGGCCGCCGCCGAGCGCCGGCGAACGGCGGCGCAGCGTCTGCTCGAGCATATCCTGAGCCGAGTGCCCAAGGAGGCGCGCGGGCTCGACCTCTTGGCCGCGACCACGATGAGCCATCTTTTCGCCGCCCTGGAGCAAGACCTTGTGATCAAGGCGGAGACGCGCAATCTGTCGAAACTCCTGGAGAGGGCGCTGCTCTGGCTCCACGAACAGGAAATCCTTAAACTCAACAAAGGCCTCGCGGTGTTTCGGCCCGCGATGACCCTCCGGCTCGCCTTGAAGCCGCGCGGCTTCGTTAAATCGGATTTCGTTTCACTCCAACGCCACTACGACGAGCAGGTCACGCAGATCCATGTCATGGGCGAATACGCGCAGCGCGGCTTGAGGGTGATGGCCGACGCCGTGCGCATGGCGATGGATTACTTCAGCCAAGGCCGCGACGAATTTTTGCGCAACTGGATGGCGGAGCGCGCGAAGGACCTCAATCGCCAGACCACGCCCGAGTCCTGGCGCCGCATCATCGACAGCCTCGAAAATCCCGTGCAGCAGCAGATCGTCGCCGATGACCGCGAGCAGACGAATGTCCTGGTATTGGCCGGCCCGGGATCGGGCAAGACGCGGGTGCTGGTGCACCGGATCGCCTACCTCATTCGCGTGAGGCGCGAGAACCCGCACGGCATTCTCGCGCTGGCCTACAACCATCACGCCGCGGCCGAGATCCGCCGTCGTCTGGGAGAGCTCATCGGCGACGACGCCAAGGGCGTTATCACGATGACCCTGCACGCCCTCGCCATGCGCCTCGTCGGCGTGAGCTTCGCCGGCAGGGCGGCGAGGATGAAGGACGACTCGTTTCAGGATGTGCTGCGAGAGGCGGTCGCGCTGCTCAAGGGAACGGGCCTCCCGCCCGAGGAAGCCGACGCCCAGCGGGATCGGCTGCTGGCTGGATTTCGGTGGATCTTGGTCGACGAATACCAGGACATCGATGCCGAGAAATACCAACTCATCTCGGCGCTGGCGGGCCGCACCCTGCAGGATGAGGACAGCCGACAGAGCCTGTTCGCGGTCGGAGACGACGATCAGAACATCTACTCATTTAACGGCGCCTCGGTCGAGTTTATCCGCGCCTTCGAGAAAGACTACGCGGCCAGGCCGGCGTTCCTGACCGATAACTACCGCTGCACGGGCCACATTCTTTCCGCCGCGAATTTGGTCATCTCGCCTGCCGGCAACCGCATGAAGGCCGAGCGCCCCATCACGATCGACCGCGCCCGACGCAGCGAACCCGGCGGCGGCGCGTGGGAAAGGCTGGACCCGGTCGGCCAGGGGCGCGTGCAGATTCTCCCCGCGGGCGGCGACGAACGGACGCAGGCGGTCGCGGTGATGACCGAACTGCGGCGGCTGTCTCGGTTGGACCCGCACTGGGATTGGGCCAAGGCGGCCGTGATCTCCCGCGGCTGGAGTCTACTCGAACCTGTTCGCGGTTTCTGCGCTCTCCACGGGATCCCCGCCCAATTCGGACGCGAGGAAGCGGTCCGTTTCTGGAAACTCCGCGAAACGCAGGCCTTGCTCGACTGGTTGCGCTCTCGAAAGAACCGGCTGATCGACTGCGCTGCGATCGGAAAATGGCTAAGCGGCCGACCCCCGGGGGGATTTTGGAAACTCATCTCGGAAGCGGTCGCCGCGTACGCGCAGGAGTCGGGCGGGACTGAATTCCCCGTCGATAATTTCATCGAATGGCTCGCGGAGTGGGGAAGGGAATTGCGCCGCAAACAGACGGGGCTGCTGCTGCTTTCGGCTCACGGGGCGAAGGGCCGCGAGTTCGACCATGTCGTGGTCCTCGATGGGAGATGGGGGGCGCGCGGTGAAGACGCCGACGCCGAGCGCCGCCTCTTCTATGTGGCGATGACGCGCGCTCGAAAGACCCTCACCTTGGCTAAGATGAAGTCCCCGCATCTTTTCCTCGACCCGCTGCGGGATCAGCCAAGCCTGCTGCGAAGGGCCCCGATCGCGCTGCCGGAGCCTCCGCCGGAGCTGGGGCAGCTGCTTGTGAGGCTGTCGCTGAAAGATGTGGATATGGGATTTGCGGGACGTCATTTGCCTGATGACGGTGTTCACGGGGCGATTCGTGAGCTCTCGCCGGGGGATCCGATTCAATTGCGCGGGGGGAATGGGGGGTGGGATTTGTTTGATGATAGGGGGCGAATGGTGGGGCGGCTTGCTCAGGCGTTTACGCCGCCTAAGAATGCGGGGTTTCTTTCGGGGTCGGTGGGGGCGATTGGGGTGCACCGGCGGGGGGAAACGGGAAACGGAGGAGAGGTATCGGGGGTTGGTGCGGTGTGAGCGGTGGGAGATTGTTGTTCCGGAGTTGCGATTTGTGCGGGGGGAGGGGGGGGTGTGAGGGGGCATGTCAATCTGCGAGGTGCTAAAAGGGTGACATTTCATCTATGGCGCCGTTGGAACTTGCGGCCCGCGAACTGTTTGAAGTCGAGCTTTAGGTGAGAATCAGTCCCATGAGGGCTTTTGCCGTCGCTGGGAGATAGCGGCCTTTGCGCTGCAGAATTCCGTACTCGTCTACGGGGAAGCCTTCCGGAGCCGGGCGTACGGAGACCTTCCTTCGGTCTCCCGGCAGCAGGCAGAACTCCGGAACGAGCGCGATCCCAAGGCCTTTAGAGACATAGGTCTTCGCCAGGTCCCATCCGCCGACCTGGAGAGCCATTCTAATCGGGACGCCGCGCTGAGCGAAATATCGCTGCAGGGCGCCGTATCCTCGGGTTCCCTCGCTGGCCCCGACGAAGGCCTGATCCTTCAGGTCCTCGGCTTTCTGCACTTTCTTTAAGGGAGACCCTTTCGGAACGATGAGTTTGTAGCCGATCTGCTTGACGGGTTGGAACCGCAAGTCCTTGGGGATATCGTCGCGCTTGGCCGAACGCAGCGCGAAATCAAGTTCACCGGCCCGAAGCGACTTGATTGTCTCGCTAAAGAGCTGAATGCGGATCGAGAGTTCCACATCGGGATTCTCCCTGTGAAACTGCTCAACCGCGTCGGGGAGCAAATAGTGCGCCGCCGTCGCGCCGGCGCCGACGCGGACGGGGGCGTTTACATGTGCGCCGGCTTTCTCTTGAAGTCTCGGCGCGATGACGTTCCAGCGGTCCCTCAGATCCTGCAGTTCATTCCGCAATTCTTCCCCGTAGACCGTCAATTTCTTGCGGCGTCCGTCGGGTTCGAAGAGGGGTAAGTCTTTGCCGAGTTCGCGCTGCAGTTCGGCCATTTTTCGGCTGATCGCGGGTTGACTCGTGTGGAGGGCCAGGGCGGTCTTCGTGAAGGAGCATCCCAACTCGGCGAGTTTGAGAAATGATTCGATCTGATCTTTTTCCATGGGAATAAGCAGAATCCATTATATATCGAAATACGTATAGATAGTCTTTTAAATCATTATTGGAATGAATCAAAAACTCTTTTCTATCGTGTTGACCGCCGCAAAAACCGTCGAGTCCACGGATAGAGGAGTTCCTATGCCCGAGCCGTTAACGCACATCCCGCCGCAGTCTTTGGAGGCCGAAAAGTCCGCCCTTGGATCGATGCTGATCGAAGCCGAGGCCGCCGAACACGCCCTAGAGAACCTGACCCCCGAAGATTTCTATGCCTCGCAGAACCGCCTGGTCTTTACCGCAGCCGAGGCGCTGTCGAAGAAGGGAACGGCCATCGATGTGGTCACCGTCTCCGTTGAACTCAAGCGCATCAATAAGTACGGCGATGCCGGGGGGGCGACTTACCTGAAGGAACTGTGCGCGTCGGTCGCGACGGCGACGCACATCGAGCATTATACGCAGGCGGTCAAAAATATGTCGGTGCTGCGGCGTCTTATTAAAGAGGCCTCGGGCATCGTTTCGGACTGCATGCTCCGCAACAAGGAGACCTCCGACATCCTCGATAAGGCGCAGGCCAGGATTCTGGCCGTTGCCAACGAGCGCGGCGAGAGCGGGTTCCGTTCGATCAGCCCCATTACGCACGAGACGCTCGACAAGCTGGAGAAGCTGTCCAAATCCAAAGGAGAGGTCACGGGCGTCTCCTCGGGCATCAAGGGAATCGACAAGATGACTTCGGGATTTCAGAACGGCGATCTGATCATCCTCGCCGCGCGGCCCAGTCAGGGTAAAACCGCTTTGGCCCTGAATTTCGTGTCGCACATGGCGATGCGCGCCGATCCCCCCGTTTCTGTGGGCTTCTTCAGCCTCGAGATGGGAGCGGACCAACTGGCAACGCGGATGATCTCCGCCGACTCCGGGACCGACCAGCAGATGTTGCGAAGCGGGTACTTTCCGCGTTCGAAATGGACCGACATCACCAACGCGGCTTCGCGCCTCGCTGCTGCGCCCCTTCACATCGACGATACCGCCGGACTTTCTATCCTCGAAGTGCGCGGCCGGGCGCGTCGTCTCGACCGCGACCTGCGGGCGAAGGGAAAAAAACTCGGGGTGATCCTGATCGATTACCTGCAGTTGATGCGCGGCTCCGGCGGTCGCCAGGAAAACCGCCAGCAGGAGGTTTCGGAAATCAGCCGCGGGCTCAAGCAGATGGCGCGCGATTTGGGCGTGCCGGTGATCGCTCTCTCCCAGCTTTCCCGGCGCGTCGAGGATTCGGGGCGCACTGATAAGCGGCCGATCCTCTCCGATTTGCGGGAATCGGGTGCGCTTGAGCAGGACGCGGATGTGGTGGCGTTTATTTTCCGGGAGTCGTATTACAAGCGGGACGATCCGACGCTGGAGAATAAGGCGGAGGTTATTATCGCCAAGCAGCGGAACGGTCCGATCGGGAAGGTGGAGTTGATTTTTAGGAGGGAGTTGACGCGGTTTGAGGATGCGTATCAGGGGGAGGAGCCGGATGATGGTGGGGAGCAGGCGGATATTGCGTGGTAGGTGTAGGGTGCGCTTCCTTGCAAATTTACCTTGCCGGGGTTACATACAGGGTTAGGGGCGTTCCATGCCGAACTCTGGATACGATGAATTGGGCCGCAAGGCCGGCCAGTTGGCGTTGCGCTATCAAGGCGGCGACAAGACCGTCGAGGGAAAGCTTTTCCACGCCACAAAAGACTTGGTCTACGGCTTCCTGAACCGAAAGGTTCTCGAGTCCCGCCAGACACTCACCGGCGTTCCCGGATATATTGACGCTGAAGACATCTTCACGGATGTCATGGATGCAATCTTTCGGGTGCTGGGAAACGCGGCTTACTCCGACAAACAGAAATACAAATCCTGGGTCCTGAGGATCTCCTACAACAAGTTCCTCGATTCCTTGTTGGGACGCAAAGGTGAAGCGCGCCAAGAAGGGGAGGGCGGCGCGATCTCGATCGAGGATGCGATCGAAAAGTCGGGAGATTCTGAGGGGCGCCGCCGAAAGGGGGGCGTCCCGGCGGTTCCAGACGACATCCCGAACAAGCTTATCATTCGCGAAATCATGAACCTCGTCCTAAGCGGCCTGTCGGATGTAAAGAACCAGGACCACGCGAACATATTCGTTGCGCGGGTGATTCTGGGAAAGACTGAACAGCAGGTCTGCGAGATATTCGACATCAGCCCCGCGATGGCAAAAACCAACCACCGTCGGGCGTGCCAGAAGATCTTGAAGTCCATCGAGACGAACAAGGATTATCCGAAAGTCTCCCTGAAGGGTATTCAGAAACTCTGCGAGGAGCTCTTGGTGCTCAAGCGCAAGGACCTGGACTTGATCGACGATGAGACCGCGCGAAAGGCGCTTTGTGCCGCCGCGGGAAAGCACAGTTCTTTGGAGGATTTGTCGGAAGTCTTAGGCCTGCCGATCGAGAAGAGCTTGGCGATCCTGCGGCGCGGCATTGCAGCGCTCTCACGGGCGAAGATGACTCGGGCTCAGCAGGGGCGACCCCTCGATGAAGTCGCCAAGGACGCCTTCGTTTGGGAGGCGGTCGACCGCGCGATCGCCAGCTATCCCCGCGCGATGGCCAGGACGCGGAATGTGTCGTACCCCGATGATGTCGAGGAAGCCGTGGCCCTATGCTCCATCTCCGTCTACCTCGCCTATGCCGGGGGAGGCGATGAGCCTTGCACCTCGTTGGGACAGCTATTGAGCAAGCGCGTGTCTCCCGAAGAAGTGCCGGGAGTGGCCAAAGATCTCAAATTGGATTCTCATAAGGTCTGGCAGCTGCTCTCCGACACCTTGCCCGAAGAGGAAATGACGGAAAATCTCCTCAAGCGCATCGAGCGGAAGATCGGCATCGAGCGTGACGCGATCGAAGCGGCGCTTAGCGCGAGCCAGGTCGTCGGCAAGAGGCTTCCTACCCGAAGCCTCTCTCAAGAGGCGGAGAAGAGGTATTTAGCGGGC
>Ga0210044_10000498_pt1 | contig 59610 bp, 47 predicted proteins | sample CryGey13umfilter_2_FD_183959 | JGI IMG/M metagenome (GOLD analysis project Ga0210044, IMG submission 183959) | Groundwater microbial communities from aquifer in Utah, USA - Crystal Geyser 4/9/14 3 um filter (SPAdes) (version 2) | ecosystem: Environmental > Aquatic > Deep subsurface >...
TCCACTGACTTAAGAGCTCTCTTTCTGTTTTTGTTAGTTTCTTGTATCTCATATTTCACCTCCCTTCATACCTCAGGAGATGAAATGATACTACTTCAGGGGGTTGCGGTCGTTTCTAGAACTTGGGCTTTCGTTAACAACGAGGTTTGTACGGTAAATGCGAAAACAGGAACCACTCTTGCCTCTGGGGGTGTGGCCACAGGTGAACAGCTTTGGCCTAACGTCTACACTCTTGGAAGCATTATGGAGGATGGGGAGAGTGGCTTTAAACAACAAATTTATATCGCGCAAGACGGAGCCAGACTTTTTAGTGGTACCGAATGGTGGCCCGACGGTGGCGATTCGGCAACGACCAGACAAATCGACGTTCTTATTAAAACCAAAGAGTCGGGAACGGAAATTGACAACGGAAATGTTACAGTTTTCCTAAGACATTACCCTGCAACGCTTCCTGCACGGGCAACGGCCGATCTTTATGACCACTTCGGAATTGACTTAACCGCCGGCGGACGTAATGCGGTGCCTTTGGCTACATCCGCCGATCTTAACAATACTACCGATGACGACTCAGTCGCAGGATATAGTGACATTACTATTGCCTTTGTCAACGGAACAATTACTTATGGAGCAATTAGTGGCAGTTTTACTAATTTTGAAACGGTTACGGGTAGTAGCTCCGCGGCAACCGCAGTATTTCTTTATCAAACAACCGCAACAGGTGCAGGAACCATGACTTTGGGAAACGTTGATGGAACTTTTCAAAGCGGTGAAACATTAACCGGCTCAAGCTCTGCAAAAACTGCTGGAGCAACCTCCACTCTGACCAAAACTTATAAAATGTCCAAAAACTTCGAACAGGGCTCAAGTTATAACTATTCTGTTATTGTGGGCTGTGCAACCAGAACTCTTAAGGAAGTTTACGAATACTTTAAACTCGAAACCCGGATAGGTTCAACATTTACGATGTATCCTACTACCTACCCGCAAGGAGGACCTTTGAGCTTTGCGACACAAGAAGGTCAACTTTATATTAGGGCACACGAAGATACCCAAGCTTCACCAACCAATACATTTTCCCCCGTTAAGCCTTCTCCTTTTGGAACCTTTGCGGGAGGTAAACTCTTCGGCGCGCAGGGTGTATGGGTAGAAAACATGGCTTCTGCGGATATTCAAAACTTCCAGCTAATAGATTCCGACGGCAGTACCAGAACTCCACCCAATAAGCAGGCAATCACAATTACCAATCTTCTTTCCGACGATAGAGTTTCTGTCTTTAGAACCACCAGCGGTACATCAATTAAGAAAGACATCTATACGGCGGCTGCAGCTAATAACACTGGTAATACCACCTTTGTTGTTACGGAAGCTATAGATGTAGATACACCATCAACCGGTGTCATAAGAGTTGTTGATACCAGTGATACATCAAATACCCGTGAATCCCGCTATTCTTATACTAGTTGGGATGGAACAACCAAAACATTTTCAGGGTTATCCCCAGCCCTTGACAGGGCTTACACCTCAGCATCCGATACGGCATATGTTCCTTTCATTGACACCACCGCCTCGGGAACCTCGGTTTCTATTACAGTCATTTATGCGGCCGACAGATCAATTCTTCTAAGGGTAAGAAGATACACTGCAACAGCCATCTTGCCTTTTGAAACCACAGGTTCTTTTATCTCAACCGGATACTCCACTTCCGCAATTAGGACGACTGATGCGATTGTAGGATAAGGATTATTCTAAGCCTTCTTGTCACTTTGCCAAAATTTCGCTAAACTATTGTTATGGCTTTAGCCTTTGATTTTTTAAACAGCATAATAGAAGTACCCGCTCCAACCACTTCCATATCTGTTCAAACGCTCATTAATGAAATCCGCGACGAAGAAGATGAGCTTGAACCTTCTATGGCTTATTCCAAAATAGCAGACGCATACGGAAAGCAAGATTTAGGCGGCGGAACTTTAGTAGGTATAACTCTGGTACTTTTGGACAACTGGAAAGTAAGATTTGAGGCGCGTCCCGGACCCGACACTGTCGCATGTATTGTTACTGGAGGAAACTTGGTGGCAGTAAGCGGTAATCCGATTGCGGCTTCTGCTTTTACCAGTGTCACCATCGCCCAGTCGTCCTCCCCTACTATTGCGGCATCAGCTTCCGACACCAGCCTTTTATACCTTGTCGAGTCGTTACTTGGTTCAAACAGAAACGTAGGAAGCTATATTTACTGGGATCCTACATCGGGTGCTGACACAAACGATGGAACAACTCCTTCAAAAGCCGTTCTGACGTTTGCCCAAGCGCAAACTATTGCAGCTGCCGGAACCGGAGATACAATTTTTTGCATGGCAACCGATCCAAGTGGCGTTACCACAGTCACGGAAAAATTAGCAATTACTAAAAATAATCTAAGGATTCGGGGTTCCGGATATAATTTCCAACTTATCCCGGATGTATCCGGCAGCACAACCGTTTTGGTCTCTGCGGATAACGTTGAAGTCTATGGACTTTATATCTCAACAGCGGCAGGAGGAGCAGACAACGGTATAACCGTAACGGGAAATAACGCTTTTATTAAGAATGCCTGGATAAAATCGGCAAGCGGCAATGGCATAGACTTATCCGGTAGTACCAGAACCAAGATAGATACCTGCGCAATTGAAGAAGCGACGGGAAATGGAATTAGTATTGGAACGTCAACTAGCCTATCAAAAATATCAACCTGCATTATTACAGGTTGTGTGGACGGAGTTGATTTATCGGGATCCGGGATAAACGACACCATATTTGAAAATAATTTAATTTACAATAACACCGGTTATGGCGTAGATATTGGAACAGGTGTGTTGCGAACAGGTATTAGACTTAATCATACATTCTCCGGCAATTCATTAGGTTCTACGCACGATTTGGGAACATCTACGTTTATAGAAACTCAGGCAGGCGGAGCCTCCGCAACCGAAATTGCGGACGCAGTTTGGGATGAAATAATTTCCGGTCACGTAACCGCAGACTCTGCAGGCAGGACTCTTAAAGATGCAAAAACTAAAGCCACTCTTGCATCCTTAAGGTAAAAGAGACAGGCGGAAATTTTCTAATTATAAATAGTATCTAAATAGGTAAAACTATAAAGCAATCGATCACATTCCCTAATCTCTTATTTTTTTGCCACTTGCATTTTCATCTTTTATTAGTCTATTATTAAATAGATATGCCGTTTTTAAAGAACATCGGATCGACGGAATTAATAATTATTGGCATAATATTATTGATTCTTTTTGGAGGGAAAAAATTATCCGAATTGGCAAGAGGGCTTGGGGAATCCGGAAAAGAACTAAAAAATGCCAAAAAGGAAATGACAAATGCTTTTAACGATGTCGGGGACGAGATTCCAAAAAAAAAGAAGGGAGGTGTAGCTAATGTTTAGCAATTTCGGGTCAACTGAAATCATAGTTATTGCTTTGTTAATTATACTTTTCTTTGGAGGTAAAAAAATTCCTGAATTTATAAAGGGACTAGGTGAGGCAATAAAAGAATTCCGAAAAGGAGTTAAGGAAGACAAAAAATAAATCCAGCACCTTTTTCCACGGAGAGCATTGAAATCTGCGAAAAAAGGAATACTGGTAACCCATACAGCAGGGTTTGAAAAGGTGCTGGATAAACTATTTTAAAAGTGGCTACTCTACCAAAATCTACATCGACTAGCATAGAGTTGGATAATTCTATGGCTAAGTATATGCCTTTTTTGCTGGAAATTCGAAAAAGGCTTTTTTTTACGGTTGCCGTGTTCTTAATTGCAACTATACTTGGATTTATCTTTTACGAAAAAACAACCAGTCTTATTCTTCATTTTTTCAACATAAAAGGGCTTAACATAGTCTTTACTTCCCCGTTTCAATTTATGAGTTTAGCCATCAATTCGGGGTTGTTGGTTGGGTTTGTTGCCGTTTTACCTCTTTTAATTATTCAAATTTTGGCATTCTTAAGACCGGCCCTAAGTCCTAAAGAATACAAAACAATTGTACTCTTGGTACCGATAAGTATTTCTCTTTTTATAGTAGGATTTTCTTTTGGCGTATACATAATGAGATTTATGGTAATTTTATTTTATGAAAAATCTCTCAATCTGGACATAGGAAACTTTTTGGATATTAACCGCCTTTTGTCTTCAATTCTAATAACCGGTGCGCTTATGGGAATGGCTTTTCAATTTCCGATTGTTTTGACTGTATTAATGCGTCTTAAGGTAGTTAAGTATAAAGCTCTGGTTAAACAAAGGCTCTGGGCTCATATGGCAGCCTTCTTGTTTGCGATAGTTCTTCCCCCGACAGATATTCTTTCTTTAATTTTGCTGTTTTTACCTCTTGCATTTTTATTTGAATTTACCTTATTATTAAACAAGATACTTTTAAAAAGTCATCTTCTATAAGAATTACAGATAGAATCTTGGAAGAAAGGAGGTAATAAATATCATGTTTAACGGTATCGGTACTACAGAGATCATTATAATCGCGGTAATTTTGTTGCTTTTATTTGGAGGCAGGAAACTTCCGGAACTGGCAAAGGGAATTGGCGAAGCTATAAAGGAATTTAGAAAATCTTTTAAAGACAAAAGTTAGATTATTTTAATGTTGATTCCTTTGTTTGCGTCAATGGCTCCGTTTTTAATTTGGCCAGCTGAGCTTGTATTTCCGTATCCTTATATTGTAGAGGAGTTAGTAAAAGGCTTGCTGGTATTTTTTATTCTTAAGTCCCCGAATGACACAACAAGAATAAGATTGGCTGTTTTGGTTGGTCTGCTTTTTGCTTTTTCGGAAAGTGTTCTGTATATGTCCAATATTTTGCTTGTGGGAACGCTCTGGACATTTATTGAGAGACTTTTACTTACTGTTCCCCTTCATGTCGCGACCACGCTTCTTATTTTGTTTTCAGGAATGAAGAAACAAAAATTTCTTCCTCTGGGACTAATTGCGGGAATGATTCTGCATTACTTTTTTAACCTTTTCGTTGGAACATTATGACCCATTCGATACACTCAGGAGCAGAGTGAGTAAAATTGAATCTATGAGCTACTTTTGGTTACGTATTCTTTGTAGATCCAACCAAGAGTGCCATTCTGAAGCGATACCTTAAGCCAGTCTTCCTTTTCTTCTATAAGAGACAGTTTATCACCCGGATAAACTTTGGAGATCTCCTGCCCCCAAGGAATCTGTCTTACCCGCAAGAAGCCTGTGGGAGTATCATTAATAATAACATTTTCATGAATTACCAAATTAGTATTAAGTTTATCTGCTTCTCCCAAGATTTGCTTTTCTATAAATTTCTCACTTACCCAACCCTTGCTGCCTAAATCTCCTTCCACTTCGTCCCTCATTTCGATTTGAACCCACCCGTCTTTTCTGTAAAGCTCTGTAAATTCGGAGGTCTTTTTTAATTTGGTTATAACCGGTGCGCTTATAGATGGTCCGCTACGGATATTTACTACAGATCCCAGGGGAACAATTACTTTTACTTTCCGAACCGTTTTCTTTTTAGCATTTTCACATAGCGTTAATTTAACATCTGCTTGACCGGCAGAGGCACTGGCGCTTAGAACTGCAGATTTATCAGCCCTGCCTGCTACTGTCTTTGGTTGAGAATTTGGTGCCAAACTGACCCTATCTAACATAACTCCCGATGCCAAGCTGACTCCTATACCGAATACTATAAGGATTGTATTAAGGGTATGTCCATATCTTGATATTGGTCTATTATAATTATCATTTTCTTGATCGTTAATTTTTTGTTTTTTCTTTTTTGGGGAAGATAATTTTTTAGCCATCCCCTTCTCTTCTTGCCTAACTAAAACTTTCATGTATAAAGCCAGGAAAACAAAACCAACGGTTAAGATAATAATAAGGCCCCAAACTGCCAACGTTTGCGTTCCACCTACAAATCCAAACATTGTGCCGGTTGAACCTGCTTGAGTAACAAGCTCTTTTAGTTTATCCATTTTCCCTAAAACAGCTTTCATTTCTATCTGTGCCTCACGGTAAGCTCTAATTTTTATTTCCGGTGTACTATTTGATTTCATTAGATCTAAGACTTTATCTAAGGAAACATCAATATCGCTTTTAATAGTCACTCCTTGAGCAAAGTAGGATGTTTTTTCAAGAGGACGGGATAAATCTTCCGCCTGTTTTCTTAAGCTGTCAACTTCTTCTTTGCTAATTATCCAAATATCCTGAGTCCTAACAGAGATTGTCTTTGTTTCCGAAGGAGCAAGAAGAAACTCTCCGCTAACATAATATTGATTCTTTTCGGTATCGTATTTAACAGTTAAACCCGTATCTGTTTCTATAATATCTTCTTTTTTTATTTCCGGAGGCAAATAGTACCTCAAGCTTGCTTTTTGACTAATTACGGTTGAAGGATTAGTAACAAGCGTCTTAAAAACTATACTGCCAAGCTCAAGCCAGGTGCTTGTAAGCGTTAAGCCTGTTTTTCTGGCCAGTAATTTTTTGTTGGCAGAAATTATGCCCATTACAAAGTAACTTTTATTTTTGAGATCTTTTTCTAAAGATGAATTGGCAGAAAGTAACGATTTGTTAATACTGGGGATCCTATTAATAGTAACCACTTTTTTGGAAAGCTCACTTAATTTTCTTTGTTTTTCGGGCAATTTATACGAATCCCAACTACCTAAAAATGCTTCAAAGTCTTTTGAACGATCATCAAGGGAACCTGCTAAAAGTTTAGTTTCTTTTAATTTACCGAACAAAGTTTCTTGGTTAACCTTATTGGAAATATCCCCAATTGAATTATCCAGTTGGTCAAATAACTTAACTAAAGTTGTTGCCTTATAATAGGTAGCTCTTGATTTACCGGAAGATTCAACCTCTCTTTGAATAGAAATTAAAACTTCCCTAATTGCTCTTGCCTGAATTTTTATCGTCTCCGTAGGAATCCAATCCCAAGATTCTTTTAAGAAGCTTATGTATCCAAAAACCGAGCCGGAAGAAGAAGAATCGTTTTCTCCTCCAAGTTTGCGCGTAAGTTCTTGTATGTTATCTAGCACTTCGCTATTTTCAAGACCATTCCACTTGAGCTTCATAAGACCTGCCTTGCTATTGGAATACTGGGTATTAATAAATAGCTGCGTAGCAACCGCTTCGGTTTCTTTTAGCTTTGCTTGCAAGTCAGGAACGTCTTCGACAGTCGTTTCAATTATCGGTTTATTGACCAACTGTTCCAAAAGATTATTTGTTCTTTGGGTAATTTTTTTAAGATCGGAAATGTCGGTAGAGCCGGTGCCTGTTTTTTTTATTTCATCTTTTAGCTCTTGAGTTTTGGCATTGACTTTATCGTCAACATCACTTTTGGTAGCAAGTGAGCCGCTGTTAAGATTTGCTCCCGTTAAAAGTCTTGTGGCATTATTCCAAATATCAGATGTTAAGCTACCGAAAGTGGAAAGACTTCGGTTTGAATATCCCCAGGTAGCAACAATAATATCGTTTATAGAAGGAATAATATTTTGGAGAGCCTCACCAAATGAGCCGCTTGCCGTGTATGAAGCGCGGGGAGTATTCCATACGGAATCGGAAACATCGGACTTGGTAAGAGTAGATGATGCCGTAGCAACTTCAAAACTCTTATCCAGGCAAAGATAATCCGTTCCGGACGTGCAACAGATTGTTGACCTATACATTCCGGCCGAACCAGTTGCAGCAACGTCGTACGAATACCAGCCGTCATTTGCAGAAGCAGACGACATTGGCTGAGAATTAACAAAAACGTCACCATTAGGATATCTACTATAAAAAGAACAGGAAGCATTAGTAATAGGAACATAAGAGTCGTCGTAGAGAAATTCACCAATAGCACAGGTGCTATTTTTCTGACAAACCTGTACATTTCCCGAAGCAGCCCAAGCGTTTTTTGAAAACGCAAGGGCTGCAACGTTAATAAAAACTACTACTAGTAACACATTCCTAATAACCTGAGCAGTTTTTTTCATAGGAACTAGTCAGTGCTTCTGGCTGCTTTCCTGAATTCCTTTATAGAATCTCCCATCCCTCTTGCGAGCTCCGGAAGTTTTTTACCTCCAAAAAGCAACAATAACACCAAAGCAACGACAACAATTTCTGTTGTCCCAATGCCATTTAACATATTACGACTCACCCCCTCTCTAATCTTAATTAGATCATATATTATAGTATGTTGTCAAGTAGCATTATGGGTATAGATAATCTTATCTTAATCTTATCGAATTTGACTATTTTAACTTCAAATATTACCCTCTTGACAACATGATACGATTATGATAAGATTTTTTTATGAACAATATTTCCTATACCGCATCGTCTCACTTAAAAGAATCTTTGCAAAAGACAGATGTGCTTCGCCGAAATATTCTGTTAACCGTTCTAACACCGGAACATGAATTACGTTTTCGCTGGCAAGCAACTATAGAAAGAATCTTTTGGTCACTTGCTTTTTCCACAGATACACCACTTAGTAAAAATGAAATATTAAAACTTTTTAAAGAACAACATTTAAAGAAACCCCTGACCTCTCCACAGCAGGAAGTATTGGCATACAAAAAAGGATTTGATTACATTGTTCAAAACTGGCTTGGCTTACAAGAGCCGGTCACTTCAAAGAACGTTCTTTTTCTTCATCAAATTGCCTGTTCGGGAAGACTGCATATCAGCCAAGAATCTTTAAAGCTTAATCTTTTGTATTTTCAAAACAGCAGCGAACATCCAATTATTCAAGCAGGTCTTGTGTATTTTCAAATCCTTACTCTTTCCCCTTTTACCGATGGTAATGAAAGACTGTCGCGCTTACTTTCCTACCTATTCCTCTATAAAGAGGGTTTTTATTGCCGGGGATTTTTGGTTTTGGACGAATATTTTAAACGAAATTTTATCGATTACCAATTGATAATTAAACAGGCAATTCAAACAGGCAGTCAAACTCTGTGGCTCGAATATTTTGCCAAAGGTGTGGCGGTACAGCTTGAAAAAACTTTGGAAGACATTACTACAGGCAAAGCGAGAATAAAAATACCTGTCTCAACGTTTAGGCTAAACGAGAGACAAAAAGAGATATTGACCATTTTGGAAAACCCGGACACAACTATTACTAACCGTCAAATACAAAAAATGTTTAAGATCTCTCAAATTACTGCTTCACGAGATTTAGTAAGACTTGCCTCATTAGGACTTTTATTTACCCATGGAAAAGGACGATCAGTCTACTACACGAAAGTTTAAGGTAGATTGATAAAAATAGATTGACACTAAATAATAAAGTCATGCTCTCGTTAACGAATCTTCCGATCCAGTATCGTTAAAGCTATTAATAAAACATCCAATCGGGCGTTCGCCAATTCGAATGTCGAATGCATGAAAATTTAATCGAGTGAAACAGGGGAATTCCTCAGCCCTAAGCGAAGTCGAAGGGATTGAGGATGGGGTGAAATTACCCGTTGAATGAGATTAAATTTGAAAGCATGAAGCAAGACTTGGCGAGAGTTTCTGCTTCTTCTTGTCGATACAAGAGAAGAAAAGAAATATTAGAAATTCCGCGATGCGGCTATACTCCCCTTCTGTAAGTGGCCTGGTTTTCTTTGAGGATCTTTTCTTCGTCGGGATTGTTAAAATGCTCTTTAAGAAATGCCAATGTTTCTTTAGGGTCTTGGGTATTTACAAAAACGTCTGTGCCAAGCTCAAACCCTCCCAAAGTTTTTATCCTCGGAATAAGCCGCAAATACCAATCCGAATCGGGATAGATATAGAAGTTAAAAGAAAATTCATTACCATGTCGTAAGGTAAAAATCTGTATCAAACGTATAAGCACATGTGCAAGGTCTTGAACTTCAACATCTGTAATTTCTCCAAAAAGCTTTCCTCTTCTTTTAGGTGCAACCCATACTTCGTCCGGCCACTCACTTGTATGCGGGCAAAAAATATAAAAGTATTCATTATCCACCATTTCCTCTTTTTCCGTTAGTCTTCTGCTTAAAGAATTAGTTTTATCAGAAAGCTTTGATATTTCTAAAGGATGAGGCGCTATTCCAACGTATGATTCGGGATCCAACCTTGGGATTTCCAGATGAACGGAATATGGAATTACAACCAACTGCGTATGAGGATGAGGAATACTTTCTCCGGCTTTTTTACCACGGTTATGGAAAATATAGACCTGTCCTTTGCCCTGATGAAGTTTGTAACGCTCTTTGTATGTTTTTAAAATAAGCTCGGCTTGTTTAATTGGTAAACGTTCAAAATTGTTATTGTGATCAGGAGAATGGATAATTACTTCATGAATAGGAGCAAAGGGAAATTTATTTTCAAGGATTCTTAGATTCCAGTCAGCCTCAACCCCAAAATCCCTTTTTGCTTGCTTAGGGCTTTCCGATTTTACCCTAAATAACTCCTCCTTTTTATCGTTTTCTACGCAAAACGGACAGAAAGGAACGGTTCCGCTTGCCTGATCCGGACGTTTTGCGCGTCTTGGAGCAGAAACCATCCATTTTTTGGTAATCGGGTTTTGTAAAAATTCAAAATCCATCCTAGTTTAATAGTAGATTAACAATCAGCATAAAGTCCAGTGGCGTTTTAACTAAATTCTAAAAAATTCAGTTATAACCAGGAAAACGAATTTTATTAGAGAAAGCTGGCGTTTTATTCTCCAGGGCTGGATTAGTAGGCGGAATAGCCATTCCAAACCTAGCTTTTGAATCCAGAGAGGAGCTCGTTTGACGTTCCCGCTAATAAAGTCAAATGCGCCGCCAACGCCTATTACAACTTTTGCCGGAAGATTTTGCAGATTTTGGGCAATCCAAAGTTCTTGTTTTGGCGACCCAAACGCGACAAATAAGATATCTACTGACTGCTTGTTAGGGGTGGCAGAAGCGTAAGGGCTCCCGACAGCGCGCAGTTCGTTCGAACTTGAGAGACTAGAATGAGCACTGGCGGGAAAAACGCTTTTGACAGGACCCCGCGCGACCTCAGCAATCCCTCCTTGCTTCAATTCTTCCCCAACAAACTCAACTTTTAATCCGGGATATTTTGCCATTAAGCACTCCGCAGTTTTCTCTGCTACTCCAGGTCCTGCACCCAAAAATCCCACCGTTATAGGCTTTTCTGCCACCCTCTTACAGAGGTTCTCTACAAGATCTACTCCCGTTATCCTCCCCTTTAACCCTATTCTTAACAACCTACTTGCCAACACTACCCCTATGCCGTCCGGCAAAGCTAGTTCTGCTCCATTTAGGCAATTCTTGTAACTTAAACTGTTATGTGCCATTACCAAGATCTCGGGATTAGGGGTTACTGCATAGTACTTTTTCGTTGATTTTACTAGACCTGTAGTTATATACTTTAGGACTTCCTCTTTTGTAGCTATTGTTATACCTACTCCAAGTAATTTTTTTTTCTCAAACATATTTTTTTAACTATAAGTTTTAATCATTAATTTTATTTTCCTTAATTCTGCTATTTCTGAGCAACTTTTGTGATCGTTTTCTTACTCCATACCCTTTGCCTGTAAACATATTGAATTAGTTATTTTATTTGTTATAGTAATGAAAAACTATAATTCTATCGTTTTGTGAAAACTTATATTAAAATTCGGGGTTTTTATAAAAAGTTGATCCATGATAAAAATTATATAGGATAGTTTAATAATTTCTAATTTAAAATTTAAAATTTTTAATCAAACCTAAATGTCTTAAAATTTAATGAATTAAGTTTTTGAAAATTCATTGCCTGCCCGCATTGCTATGCAAAGAGTTGCAGGCGGGAAAATTAAGAATTAAAAATTGAAAATTTATATCTACTTTCTCGCTATGCTTCTTTTGTAAAGTTCTATATTTTCCAAAGCAACCCCTGTTCCCCTAACAACACATAATAGCGAATCTTCTGCAACGTGGCACGGAACACCTGTTGCCTTAGTCATAAGCTTATCAAAATTATTTAAAAGAGATGTTCCTCCTGCCATTACTATCCCTTTATCTATAATGTCACTTGCCAGTTCCGGAGGGGTTTGTTCAAGTACCCCTTTAACTCCACCAATAATATCGTTTAAAACCGGTGCTATCGCTTCGTTAACCGCTATCTCCGTCATTTCAATTGTTCTGGGTAGACCGGTTACGCTGTCTCTTCCTCTTATTTCCATTTTCTTTTCTTCACCTTTCGCCTTTTCATCCAGTAGTGCGTTACCTATTGTTATTTTTATTTCCTCCGCAGTCCTTTCCCCGATTAGTAGATTAAATTTCTTTTTTGTATGGTTGGCAATTGCCTCGTCTATTTTATTACCCCCAACTCTAACAGAATTATGGACGACTACTCCACCCAAAGAAATTACCGCGCACTCCGTTGATCCTCCACCGATATCAACAACCATGTGTCCTGCGGCCTGGGCGATTGGGACTCTGGCTCCGATTGCAGCAGCCAGAGGTTCTTCTATTAAGTACGCTACTTTTGCACCCGCCGCCATAGTTGCGTCCAGAACTGCACGCCTTTCTACCTGAGTAACGCCCGAGGGAATACAGATCATAACTTCAGGCTTAAATATGCGGGAGCGTCCTGCCGCTTTATCGATAAAATAAGAAAGCATTGCTTCGGTTATGGTGTAATCCGCAATCACTCCGTCACGAAGAGGCCTGAGGGCTACAATGTTTCCCGGAGTTCTCCCCAGCATCTCTTTTGCTTCTCTACCAACAGCAACAACTTTGTTTTCTTCTGCGGTAACGGCAACAACAGTCGGCTCGTTTAAAACGATTCCTTTGCCGGCAACATAAACAACGGTATTAGCGGTGCCAAGGTCAATACCAATTCTCTTATTTAACATAAAATAATTTTAAATTTTAAATTTTAAATTTTTATTCAATTTTTAATTCCTCAATTCAAAATTAGAACATTTGAATTTAATTAGAAATTAGAAATTAGAAATTTTTCCAGAATATATCAAACTATTATTTAATTATATCAAAAAATCCTTTAGGCTTAATTGATTTTATTATATCCTCTTCTTAACAAATCTTGCAAGTGTTATTATTAAAGGGTATAATTCAAATTAATGAAAAAGCAGCTCTTTTTCCCTCTTATTATTTTGCTATTTTTGTTCCTTGGAACCACTTTAGTCGTTTTATATGGCAAGGGCTACAGGTTTAATTTTGAAAAAGGACGACCGGATTTTAATGGTACCGGACTTTTGGTAGCCACCAGTCTTCCTGACGGTGCACAGGTTTTTATAAACGGGCATTTAACAACAGCAACCGACAACACCATTAACCTCGCTCCTAAAAGCTACGATGTAAAAATTATTAAAGAAGGATATTTTCCTTGGGAGAAGAACTTAATTGTTAAGAACGAAGTCGTTACTAAAGCAGAGGCGCTTCTCTTCCCAACCACACCAAAACTGGAAAGCATTACTAATACCGGCATCGAAAATCCTATTCTTGATCCAACCGGAACTAAGCTTGCTTTTACGGTTGCCTCTCAATCGGCAGTTAAGAAAAGAGGCATTTATGTCTTAGACATCAGTTCAAGGCCGATTTTAACTCTACAGAGTTCCTCAAATCAAATTGCAGATGATACCCTTTATGTTTTTTCCAAGGCTCAACTAGCATGGTCTCCCGATGGCGCGCAGCTAATGGCAACTCTTTCGGGACAATCAACTTTTTTACTTGATGCAAGAAACTTTAACCAAACACCTCAAGATGTAACCGAAACAATGTCTGCTGTTAATTCTAACTGGCAAAAATTGCAGGAAGAAAAACGAAAAGCCCAAATGGACACTCTAAAAACCAAACTTAGAGAAGTAGTTGTAGAAAACTTCTCTATTCTTGCCTGGTCTTTGGATGAAACAAAAATTCTTTATAAGGCAAGTCAAGATAATGTCTTGCCGGTTGTAATTGAGCCAAGGCTAATCGGGGCAAACACGGTTCCGGAGCAAAGAATCATTAAAAAAGATTCTATTTATGTTTATGACACCAAAGAGGATCATAATTATAGAATTTTAGATTCACTTTCTTCTTCCAGTAAAGCTTTAAACTGGTTCCCTGACTCAAAGCATTTGGTTTATGTTCACGATCAGAAAGTAAGCATTATGGAATATGACGCAACCAACCAAACAACTGTTTATGCGGGTCCGTTTGTTGATAGTTTCGTATTTCCCTGGCCGGACGGGTCAAAGATCGTGATTTTAACAAACCTGGGCAACCTAAATATCGCCCCCAACCTCTACACAATTGGCCTAAAATAGATTTGAGATTTAAAATTTATTAGCTTCGCAAAGCTCAACCTTGCAAAGCTACTGCAAGGCGTCGCCTTTTTAATTTTAACTCCGTGGGCAAGAAAATTTTGTCAGCGACCTAAGCAATAGTCTTATAAAGTTTGCAGGGAGGGATGAAAATTTTTAAATTGACTTCGAGCTTTATCGAAGCTATAATTCCCGGTTATGATAGTATTTGAGCCAAAAGTAGAAACAAAAAAAATTCAAACAGCGAGAATAGTTATAAAAATCGGCAGCAGCACAATTACGGAAGGCGGAACTGCCGAACAGCCGTTGAACCTAACATTAATTAATAATATCGCCGAACAATGCAGCGATCTTTTCAAAAGAGGTGTGCAAGTTGCAATTGTTTCTTCGGGAGCTGTTGCTTCCGGAAAAAATTTATTAGGCACTGCGGAAAATACAATCCGAGACCGACAGGTTGAAGCTGTTTTTGGTCAACCGGCTCTTATTTATGCTTGGATTAAGGCTTTCCGTTACCAAGGAGTTATTGCGGGGCAAATGCTTCTTACCGAAAATGACCTTAAGACTCCACCTGAAGCGTTAAAGAAAGCGCTTGAAGAAGGGATTGTGATAATTAACGCTAACGATGCCATAAGCGACCGGGAAATGAAGCAGCTTTTGATTTCTGCCGATAATGATAAATTGGCCGGTTTTGTAGCTGGAGCAATTGGAGCAGATACCCTTGTAATTCTAACCGATGTCGAGGGCGTAAAAAATACACAAGGCTGCATTATTCAAGATGGATTATTAATTGACGGGCGTGTAATTTTTGACAGTAAATCAAAAGACGGAACAGGCGGAATGGAGTCCAAAGTTAAAGTCTTAAAAAGACTGGCAAAAAATGGAATTAAAGGGGTTATCGCTGCAGCAAAAGGAGATATTGTTCTTGATGTTGTCCGCGGAACCGCAACCGGCTGCACAATATTTGAAGCTAAAAACTAACTCTTCTTTGCAAAGACCAAAAGGCGCTGCCAAGTTGTTCCCGGCGGCCAGCAAGTCTGAAGAATTAAAGTTTCGCTGGTTTGGTTTTGGCTGTTTACGATATAGGAAACGTCCGTTGCTCCAACGATTTTTGAGTCGGAAACTTTATAATTGTGTCTAACTCCCTGAAAAAAGACTATTACATCATCCCCTTTCTGCAAATTTTTTAAAAGATAGAATATGGCGTTATAACGCCCAACATCCCAAAAGTTATCCGTTGAATGAGCAAACAGATAAATATTACCGTTCATTCCCGGGAAAACCGTTCCCCTTGCATGAGCTACTCCCTGCTGTAAAACCGGTAAAAAGATATTTTGATCGGCGGAATCTATATTGGCAAAGACTTTTGCATTTGCACCAATTTTTGGTATCAAAATACTAAACTCTGTATCTTTAGGTATCAGAATTTGTTCTTTTGGTCCGGTTAGCACGGATCCAAAATTTTCCTGGGATCTTTTATCGAAAATCCCGGAGTTGGTTATTTTTCCAAACCCCGAGGGTTTTTCGGCAAGAGCAACTTTATATTTAACTCCCCTATATTGCATTACCTGATACTGAGCTTCGTAATAAAGAACCGGTCCAAAAGTGGCAAAAACACCAAAAATCGCAAACAACAATAAAAAATTGCCGATTGAACGAAGGATTAAAAAACGAATAATTTCAGACCTGCTCATAAAAAGCGTCCCTACCCAGACTCGAACTGGGAATCTTCCCGTTAGGACCGGGATGCTCTATCCAATTAAGCTATAGGGACAAGCTGTTTGTATTTTAGCATAAAAGAAGCTAAAATAAAAAACGAATGGGATTGGCGCAGTGGTAGCGACGCGACTCTAAGTTTTAAGTTTTAAGTTTTTTAATTATACGGAGACTAGATCATCGGTAGATCGCTCGGTTCGGGACCGAGAGGTAGAGGGTTCAATTCCCTCGTCTCCGACTTTTAAGATTGGAGAAAAGCCCTGAGCCTGCCGAAGGGCATAAAATGTTTACTCTTTATATTCTCAGAGTAATTAAGAATCATCTTTACGTTGGCGTAACTAATAACTTAGAAAGAAGAATTGACCGTCATAAATTTGGCAATGGAGCTGAGTTCTCAAAAAGAAATAAAACTTTTGAATTGGTTCACAAGGAAATTTATAAGACATTATCTGATGCTAGAAAGAGAGAAAAAAGAAAATTTAATAAAATTCGGTTATCGAACTTCTCAACATAAAAACTTAAAGTCTTCGATCCAATCATTTTTCCTTATAACTCATTTACGCACACAAGGCGTCCCCTTGTGTGCGTAATAAGCTTAATAAATAAAGTTATTGAACTAATTCTATATCCTGAGGGTTTTCTATTATTAAAGTGGATTTTTCCTCGTCGTACTTCCCTGTTGCGATCACCCTTAAATTAAGATAGTTGTTTAACGGCATTGTGAGTGGCGCTGTAATAAAAGTAATCTTGTCGTTTTTTTCCAAAAGAACATAATGGGAAGGCGGCTTTTGACTAGGCTCCGGCTTGGAAGAAGAAGTTGAATCATTGGAATTTTCGATTGAAAGAAGATTCTGGACCTGATAAGTTGCCTTAATAACTCCAAACCTGGATATTATTATTGCTTTGGGATTAATAGTTACCACTGCCGTTGGTGTTGGCGACAAAATAATGGATGGATTTTCATTTGAAGTTTGTTTTCCCAATGTAAAAAAGAATTGAAAAGCAGCACCTAAAACTATTAAAAATATTGGCAAAGCAATAAGCGGAATGCTTATTTTAAAATCAAAAGTAGTTGTTTGTTTTTTACGGATATCTTTTAGCCAATAAAGAAACCTTTTAAACGGATTATTGATAGAAAAAGAAACCAGAGGTTTTTCCAAAAAAGCATCGGGTTCTTCTTTTATTTTGTCCGCCGGGGTTTGTGAGGAAATTTTCGTAGCTATAGTCTGCACAGGATCGACTCCTTTCTTAATAAAACGACCGTTAGCATCCCGCTCTTGCGTTTGCGAAGATTCATTGCTAGTTGCCATATACATAAAGTATCTTACCGTTAAAACAAATAGTCAATACAGAAGACGCTTTTAGCTTTTAGCTTTTAGCTTTTAGCTTTTAGCTTTTAGCCATGTTATACTCATTCTTAATGACGGCTGATCAGATAGTTAAAACTCTTCAAAACCAAAAAAACCCGAAAAACATTGCCGGGATGGCAAGGTTTGGCATAAAGCCAAAAAAAGAGCCACTGGGAATTGCTATGCCAACCCTCAGAAATATATCTAAAGATATTAAACATGCTCATCCTCAGTCTCCGGAACGTCATAAACTAGCGCTGGAACTCTGGAAAACAGGCATCTACGAAGCCCGTTTGGTTGCCGCTTTTATCGAAGACCCAAAGCTGATTGACGAAAAGCAAATGGAAAATTGGGTTGCGGATTTTGACAACTGGGCAATCTGCGACACTGTCTGCGGAAGTGTTTTTGACAAAACCTCCCTATCCTTTCAAAAAGCTCTTGAATGGACAAGGAGAAACAGAGAATTCGAAAAAAGGGCAGGATTTACCTTAATGGCTTGGTTTGCCGTTCACGACAAAAAAGCTAAGGATTCTGATTTTTATCCGTTTCTAAATGCCATAAAAAAAGAGGCAACCGACGAAAGAATTTACGTAAAAAAAGCAGTAAATTGGGCGCTAAGACAAATTGGCAAGTCCAGAAACAAAAACCTCTATAAACTTGCATTAAAAACCGCAAATGAGATCAAAAAAATGGACTCAAAATCAGCAAAATGGATAGCCTCCGACGCCCTCCGAGAGCTTCTTAGTGAAAACATTGTGAAAAGAATTAACAAAAAATAATTTGACACCCCACTCTCCCTTTTGTTATAGTGGATTCCCTATGGCAGGAGTGGAAACAGCTAAAGGTATATTTTTCCCAAAAATTAAATACGCTTCTGCTTTTGACAATTTTACTCCCGAAATAATGAACCATTACGAATCCTTTGATGAATCCGTTTCCAAAGTTATTACAGAACTCGAAGCAGCCTATGCAAATCCCGCAAGAACTAAGGATTACGATTACATCCGCATTTATCATCCTTATAAATTATCAAAAGCAGTTCTTGATGGCGAATTAATGGTAAAAACTAAAGATCAAGGCGAAGCTCATAAGGCACATTTTGCCGTAACAGTTCTGTTAGTCAGCTCATTTGCAAACTCTCCTGATTCGGCAAAGAAACTGGCGGGACTCAAAAAGATTCTGAAACAGCCGGAATTAATCAGGATAAAAAATGCCTCGCTAAGAGAAGAACCGGACACAATTCACAGACCGGATCTTAAAAGCCACGAACTGGCAGATATTGCCCTGGACATTTTTGCCCAAACCGGAGATACTCCTTTACTCGTTATTGGAATTGCCCATGCAGGAACACGCTATGCAGTAGATGAATTTTTAAGGCTTAGGACAATGCTGAGTCAGAAAAATGCAAAAAACTCTATATTTGACTTATTTCGCTATTCTAAACATTATGGAGATTCATTTGTAAAATTAACTCATTATGACGAAGATAAGCTTAAAAGAGAATCAAAAGGCAGAACTGTGGTAGTTATAGGAACACCTGACAGAGTCGATGATGCTTATTCCCGTTTTAATTTTCTTCAAAAAGGCAATTACGACAGTAACCAAGTAAGAATAATTAAAGGTAAGTTAAAAGAATAGTTGACCTTTAACGGTTGACAAACAATCCCCTCTTCAATAAACACTCTCTCTAACTCCCTATTGACAAGATAATCCTCTAAATGCTAAAAACCTTTCATTGAGAACTGCAGAGGTTAAACCAATTGATTATCATAGGGGTATAAAATCGGGAATAAGAAGCGAAGTTCCAAGTGTTGCAGTAAAAGCATTACGGCTAAAAGGCATCATGGCTAAAAAGGTTAATGCCGTAAACCTAGATCTGTTTCTTGATGGCTACCGAGAGGGAATAAATCGTAGCTGGAACGCCATTGGCAACCCGTTTGAACTTCCCGATTTTGAATCCTATCATGCCTTAAAAGGCTTATTTATTGGATTAAATAGAGCAAGTACGGGGCTTACTAAGGGTGCTACAATTATTACCGATGAACTTTCCGAATATCTTAATGGATACAGAGTTGGTTTTACTCTTAGCTTAGCAGTTGATTTCTCTACAATCTTAGAAGAAGCATTTATTCCTTTCACCAGTTCCGATCTAAGATCTTTCCATAAAGGACTTGAAGCTAAAGAGAGAACTGATTTAGAAGCAGAAAAAAGTTCCGATGCCGCAAAACAGATGTATACTGCAGGTTTAACAGCTCATTGTATAAACTTAGGAGTTCCGGCTGAACAAGCATCCGATGTCGCCAACTTAATTTCCCCTCCAAACAGCCTGCGAGCTTTTAAAAAAACTTTAGACAGTGACCCAAGGTTTATTGAAAAAGAAATTGCATTATTAGATAATCAACTTGCCGAAATCCCTGTTAAGGGTTTTGTGTTTAAAAACTGGAGTGGATTAGATACAGATGTTCAGATCGTGACGCCGGAAGAACAAAGAATTGAAGATAGAAAAAGAGGTCTTGTGACAGGATTGGAAATTAGAAGATATTTAAGCCCCGCTTCTTAAGACACCAATTGCCTAAAATAACCCAACTGTATTCCCTTTTGCATCTATGTCTATTCCTTCTGCGGCGGCTACCTTTGGCAAACCCGGCATGGTCATAATGCTTCCCGCCAAAGCAACCACAAATCCCACACCGGCGCTAAACTTAAGCTCATGCACAGTTATTTTGAATCCGGATGGTCTTCCAATTAGCTTTGGGTTATCCGAAAGCGAATATTGCGTTTTGGCAATGCAAACCGGAGCTTTTTCAAGCCTCAATTTTTTAACATCTTTGAGTTGTTCTTTGGCAAGTTTAGAAAAAATAACCCCATCTGCCCCGTAAATTTCCCGGGCAACAGTCTCAATTTTTTCCGCAATTGAAAAACTATCGGGATAAAGAGGTTTGAAGTTTGCTGTTTGTAAATTTATGATTTTGACCGCCTCCCTGGCAAGCTCAATTCCCCCATCTCCTCCTTTTGCCCAGACTTGAGTTGAGACTACTTCTGCTCCGGCTTTTTTACACAAAGATTTAACCAAATCAATTTCCGATCCGGTATCGTTAGGGAATTCGTTTATTGCCACAATAACCGGCAAATTATATTTTTTGATGTTTTCCAGGTGCTTTTCCAGGTTGGGAAAGCCCTTCTCCAAGGCTTTTAGGTTCTCTTTTTTAAGGTTTATAAGTTTAACTCCACCATGATATTTAAGTGCTCTAACCGTAGCTACCAAAACTACCGCAGCCGGTTTTAACTTTCCAAAACGGCACTTGATATCAAAAAATTTCTCCGCACCCAAATCCGCCCCAAAACCGGCCTCGGTTACTACATAATCCCCCAGTTTTAAAGCCATTTTTGTGGCTAGGATTGAATTACAACCGTGAGCAATATTAGCAAATGGACCGCCATGAATAACTGCCGGCGTTCCCTCGAGCGTTTGAACTAGATTCGGTTTTATGGCATCTTTTAATAAAACCGTTAACGCACCTGTTGCCTTAAGGTCGCCTGCTGTCACAGGCTTATTTTTAGTATCAAAAGCTACCACAATACTGCTCAACCTCCTCCGAAGATCTCTGAGCCCTATGGAAAGGCACAAAATGGCCATTATTTCCGACGCAACCGTAATTATAAAACTGTCTTTTCTAATTATCCCATGTCCATCTAAGCCAATTTGAAGAGAACGTAAAGCACGGTCGTTTAGATCCATTGCTCTTTTCCAAAGAATTTTTTTAGGATTAATTTTAAGTTTATTGCCCTGAAAAAGATGGTTATCGATTAAAGCCGCAAGTAAGTTGTGAGCTGTGGTTATGGCATGAATATCACCCGTAAAATGAAGGTTAATATCCTCCATTGGCACAACTTGAGAATATCCGCCTCCGGCTGCTCCGCCTTTTACCCCAAAACAAGGTCCAAGAGATGGTTCGCGCAAAGCAACCATTGTGTTTCTACCGATTTTATTTAAAGCCATGGCAAGTCCTACGCTAACCGTGGTTTTCCCCTCCCCCGGCGGAGTTGGAGTAATAGCAGTAACTAAAATAAGCTTACCTTCCTTTTTACTTTTAAGTTTTTCCAACACCGAAAGAGAAATTTTAGCCTTATATTTGCCGTATAAATCAATATCTTCTTCTGTAAGCTTTAATTTTTTAGCAATCTCAATAATTGGTTTTAGCTTTACTTCTTGAGCAATCTGCACATCCGACTTCATAGAAAATGATTATAACCATAAGCGGCTAAAAATTAAAGAGGAAAAACGCTTGACAAACAGTTATGTCGCCTATATAATCGCCTCCTATGACACGCAGCATTGAGACAAGACAGATTAAAATTGAGCAAAGAACTGATGGCGGAACGGTAGTCGTCAACAATACACATTCCACCACGTCTTACGAAACTCTTTCTAAGGCTTTTATCGGAGAAAGAAAAAAGAACACATACAAAGAAGTAAAAACATCTTTATTTAGCATGGCTGCTGTAGGTTCATTTGTTGCCGTTGCTGAAAGCTTAAGTCGCTCAGCTTATAGGGAGGCTGTCGCTGAAACTGCCATCACTCTGTTCAGTTTGGCTACCGCAGTAAGGCAGGGACAAGATACTGTTCTGCATTTTAGAAACATGCGAAAGATTGAGTCGCAGATTAATGATACTGATAATCCAAACTCGACCAATGTAGGACAAGCAATCGAGCCACTAGCAACTGAAACCCCCACTCAAGAATCCCCGATGGCAACATCTGCATAATAAGAAAATTCCACATTGAGCCAAACAAATCCGATGTTCAACAATTGGCAACAGGTAATTATAATTTAAATTACGCACGCAAGGGGACGCCTTGTGTGGCTAAATTCATCATTCTTCGATTCTAGATTTATGGTTTAATCCTAAACCCCAAATGTTTTGAATTTTGGTAATTTGAGTTTATTTAGAAATTATCCGCCAGCAGGCGGATTAGAAATTAGAAATTTTCCTCGAACTGATGGCTAGTGGCTAGATGCTGATCGCTAATGGTTTTTTAGCTTTTAGTTTTAAGTTTTAGGTTTTTTCCAGCTTTACAAACTTTATGAACTTTATAAACTTTTTAACTAAAATGTGTTATTATACTTTTTATGGATAAGCTCACTAAAAAAGAAAAAAAAGAGCTAAGACACCAGGAATGGGAAGAAAAGCTCAAAAACGAGCAAAGAAACCGACTCTATAAAAAAATCGGCATTTGGACAACCGCAGTCGCCATCTTCGGTCTTGCGGTTTGGGGATTAATTGCGGCCACAAATAGCCCTGCTTCGCAAACTCAAACCACAACTAATCTCCCCGCACCTGACGCAAAAGATATCGTAATTGGCACAAGCAGCGCAAAAGTAGTTTTAACAGAATACGCGGATTTTCAATGCCCTGCTTGCGGCACCTATTATCCAATCGTAAAACAGATTCTGCAAAGCTATGGAGACAAGATTAAATATGTTTATCGCAACTACCCACTAGCTCAGCATCAAAATGCTAAACCGGCGGCTTATGCCGCCTACGCCGCTTATAAACAAGGGAAATTCTCCGAGATGGAAGATCTTTTATACACGAACCAAAAAGATTGGTCTATTTCAAACACTTCGGAAGATATTTTTAGGCAGTATGCGGAGCAAATCAACCTTGATATAACCAAATATAATAAAGACACAGCCTCAGAAGAAACGAAAAAATTTATAGACAACCAGCTAAATGCGGCTCAAACACTAGGAATAAACTCCACTCCGACATTCTTTGTAAATAAAGACCAAATCCAAACTCCCCCAAATTTCAATGTATTTAAGAAAGTAATCGAAGATGCGCTTAGTAAAAAATAAACATTTAATCCCCGCTTTGACCCTAAGCTTTTTGGGTTTTATTGATGCTACTTATCTAACCATTGTGCATTACCGTAATCTATTGCCAAATTGTTCTATTGTGAAGGGTTGCGATATAGTTACCACAAGCCAGTTCTCTACTCTGGGAGGTATTCCAATTTCTCTTTTTGGCGCTCTATTTTTTTTAGCGCTAAGTTTTTTTGCAATTCTAATTATCACTCATCCTCATAAAAGATGGGTCAGTTGGTTTGCAACAACTGCTTTTACCGGATTTTTGGTCTCGTTGTTCCTGTTTTTACTCCAAATTGTAATTCTTAAAGCAATTTGTCAGTATTGCATAGGATCGGAAGCAATTTCTCTTTTAATTTATATTTTGTCTGTTCGAATGATCCGTCATGTTAGAAAAGGCGAAAAGCTCGGTCATTTCTAGTCCCGCAAAGCTTTCTTGACAACCAGTGCTATACTACAATTAGAGATAAATTTATGGGAGTCCTAGCAGAAACCATAAAACCAGGAAATTCTCAATGGGAACTGATCCAAGCTCCGGAAACACCTATTATTACTCTGGTTAAAACCGAAAAATCCTTTACGCCCCACGATACTTCTATCCCGGTAGCATCCAGGCGCATCTTACTTCGAGAAATAACGGAAAAACAAATTACTGGATTAGCCGCTTTATATAGAAAAGGAGACTATCCTTTGTCAGAGGCTGATGCAATAACGAAGGCGCGGTTAGAGCTGACTGATTTTGATACGATTGATGTTTCCGAGGTTCCAATATTTATTCCCACCGTCGTGACCGAAGCTATTACTGTATTCTCTGCTCAAGAACAACCAATTTCAGAAAATTTGATTCCAAAAAAACCGGTTGCCAGAGAAAAACCCATTCCTCGACTTTTTCCAAAACCCGCAATGGCTTGACACAACTTTAGCCTCGCAAGGTGAGACCTTGCAGGGCTAAATAGCCTGAGTTTGACAAAAATCTTATAGTGTGATAACCTCGACGCTTGTATGTCACCTGAAGACAAAGGTTCAATTAGTTACATTAACCATGCTCCGGATAAACGATATGGAAGGACTCCCGAAGATCCTATATTGTCCGGCATGGCAAAATTCTGGAGAACTGCTTATGGCAAACCCGAAGCAGACAGAAGAAGACAGATTGTTGAAGCAACGTTTAAAAAACCTATTCCAGAAGCTAAATAACTACAAGTAGACTACTTTTTCTCGTCGGGGAGGTAAACGAAGTCAAGATCCATTTTTTTCCATTCAAATAATTCGTGGTCGTTGAATAAAAGTTTAACTTCTTTTGCGGCAATTTCGGCATTTTCCGAAGCATGAATTAAATTGTATTGCTGGCTCATGGCAAAATCCCCTCTTACAGTACCGGGATCTGCTTCGCGGGCCTTGGTAATGCCAACTAATTTACGGATTGTAGCAACTACGTCACTACCTTCCCAACACATTGCAACAACAGGATAAGACTGCATATAAGCTTTTAGACCCGGGAAAAACGGCTTGTCTTTATGATGTGCATACCACTCATTTAGAAGTGCATCATCTAAAGCGACCATCTTAAGACCAACCAGTTTAAGACCTTTTCGCTCAAATCTGTGGATTATTTCGCCGATTAAGCCTCTTTGAACTCCATCCGGTTTTACAATGATTGCTGATTTCTCCATAAGCCCAGTTACTAGACATTAGTTATCAGTTACTAGTTATTTAAACTAATTGTAATTGAGGTTTTTCCTTTTTGCAATAGCTAAGTATCATAATGTTGAGATCTAACAAAAGCTTGAAAGCATGAAACCGCGTCTGACGCGGTGAGGCAAGACCTGGCAAGAGTTTTTGATTCTTTTTGCGGAAGAAAGAATAATTTGTTTGATTTGGTTTGCAAAAAATTGAGTGGGTTTGAGAAAAAATGAATCTGAGCGGAATTAAGATTTTAGAAGGCTTTCAAACCTGCTAACGTTAGGAAAATCCCCAATTATTGCCAGATTTAACCTATCCGGGGTAAAATATTTCTTGGCAACAGCCTTGAGCTGTTCTTTGGTAACCGCCCCTATCTTACTTATTACCTCGTCAACATTTTCTATCTTTTCTTCCAATAGCTCCTGCTGACCATAAAACCCTGCCACCGCCCGGCTATCTTCCAGCTCAAGCACTAAGTGCCCTTTCAAAAACTCTTTTGACTTACTTAATTCTTTATCTGATATTTTATATTTGATATTTGATATTTTTGCGTATTCCTCCATTATTACCTTAATTGCCTCATCAATTTTTTGCGGATCAAGTCCCGCAAAGGTAGACAAAACTCCAATGTCTTTATAATGTTCCGAATGCGTTCTTACAAAATAAGCAAGTCCTCTTTTCTCCCTAACTTCGTGAAACAGCCTGCTGCTTGCTCCTCCACCTAAAATTGCCGAGAGAACAGTTAACGGATACCTCTCGGGTGTTGAACTCCCGACAGTTCTAAATCCAATAGCGATATGTGCCTGTTCTGTTTTTTTCTCTTTTATAAAAGCCCGGGCTTTATCCTGTTTTAACTCTACTTTTTTATATCTTAATGCATCGAAAGTATTCATTTTACCAAAATATCTCTCCACCAAGTCAAAAGATTCTTGTGCGTCCACTCCTCCTGCAACAATAACAGTCATATTGTTTGCGCTATAAAGCTTCGCCATATAATCCAAAAAATCTTGTCTTTGCATGTTTTTGATGTTTATCTTTTCTCCGGCAATGTCCCAACCCAAGGGAGTATCTCCAAAAACCAACCGCTCATAAACATCGCCGATCTTTCGCATTGGCGTATCTTCATACATACTTATTTCCTGCAGAATTACTCCTCTTTCTTTTTCAATTTCTGCCTGGTCGAATTTAGAATTTTGCAAAATGTCGGAAATTACATCCAGACATATCTCGATGTGGTTTTTAGAGGATTTAATGTAGTATCCTGTAACTTCTTTGCCTGTAAAAGCATTGAATTCTCCACCTATTCCGTCTATTAAAGTCATTATATCCAGCGCTGTTGAACGCTTTTCCGTGCCCTTAAAAGCCATGTGCTCTAGAAAATGGGAAATTCCGTTGTTCGACTTATTCTCGTATCTGCTTCCCGCCCCAACCATAACTAAAGCCGTAGCACTCTCAAGCCCAGGCATAGGAACCACAATTACCCTAAGTCCGTTCGCTAATAGTTTTCTTTGAAATTTCATCCCGTTTAGAAGTAGATCGTGACCTACTTAAATCCTCCTGTATTTATAATTTTATTTATTTTCATCTTCATTCTTACCATTATATTTCGCATATAATCGCGACTTCTAACGGGATTTATGTAGGTATACATTGTATCACTCTGAAATGGTTTTGCCAATGGTTTTTTACCAAATTAGACTTTTAGTTTTTACCTATAGGTTTATAATTAGCAGGCTATCCATAAAAGCGCTACAATTTTTGCGGTTTCCTAGACTTTTTCCGGTACTTCTATATTTAAAATGCCTAAACCATGTTTTATAGTTATGCCTGTTAAACTAACCAATGCCAGTCTTTGATCTTCATTGTCGCTTCCGATTACCTTATGCTTTTGGTAAAAGAGGTTGAACCTCTGAGCAAGATTAAATAAGTAATTACAAATAATGTTCGGGCTCAAGCTATCCGCAGCCTGAGTAACAACATCAGAATATCTATAAAGATATCGAAGTAAATGAATTTCCTCTTTCTCCAATTCGTCAAATTTTAAATCTTGAATTGAACTTTTCACTTTTAACTTTTCCTTGTCCGCCGTAGCTTTAGCGTTGGAGGAACTTTTAACTTTAGCAAGAACACTATGTGTTCTTGCGTAAGTATATTGCATATATGGTCCGGAATCTCCCTGCATATTTAGAATATCCTCCCAATCAAAAATAATGTCCTGAATCGAATTACGTTTTAAATCATTCCATTTTAAAGCTCCAATACCGATTCTCCTCGCATTTTGACTGATTGAAATACTATCTTGTTTCGAAAGAGACAATGCTCTCTTTTCCGCCTCGTTGAGCAGATCCTCAAGCCAAATCACATTTCCTTTTCTGGTAGACATTTTTTGATCCTTAAACCTGTATAATCCATGTCTAACATGTACCCTTTGCCCTGCGTTAAACCAACCAAGCATTTTTTCAAGCTCGAATAACTGCTGAAAATATAAGGATTGTTCTGCTCCAACCTCGTTTATGATCTTTATGTCTTTACCATATTTTTCCAGCCTAAACTTGTCAGTTGCCAAATCCCGGGTTGCATAAAGAGTTGTCCCATCCGTTTTTAGAATCATTAAAGGCGGTAATTTATCGTTTTTAAAATAGATTAAAAACGCTTCTTGATCTTCTTTAAGTAAATCTTTCTCCCTTAGCTCCTCTATAACTTGCTTCATTTTATCTTCGAAGAACGACTCTCCATATCCCCGACCGTTATTTTCCGTGAATTTAACATTAAGCTCGCTGTAGAGATTGTTAAACTCCATCCAAGACCAATCGATGCATTTTTGCCACAGTCTTCGGGCTTCCAAATCCCCATCTTCTAATTTTTTAAACCATTCCCTGCCGTAATCTTCCAGTTTTGGATTCTTTTCTGCTTCCTCGTGAAATTTAATATATAAATTAACCAACTCTTTAACCGGATTTTCTGCCTTTTCAATTTCTTCTTCGTTGCCCCAGGTTTTAATTGCGTAAGTTAGCTTACCAAACTGACTTCCCCAATCTCCTATGTGGTTATCGCGGTAAACCTTTCTACCCGTTACCTCAAGCAGGTTTGCAACAGCATCTCCTATTATGGTTGAGCGCAAATGTCCAATCGTAAAAGGCTTGGCTATATTTGGAGAGGAATATTCTACAACAATTTTGTTACTTGACGATTTTGGCTTATTGACAAGCTTTTCATTATCTCTTAGCACTTCTTCTAGCCAAGTGCCAAGATAATTTGCGGAAAGATGGAAGTTTATAAAGCCACCCACAGCCTCAACCTTACCGACAATTGAATCATGAATTACGAATTTTGAATTAAATATCTCGACAATTCTTTTCGCCAGCTCTTTCGGTGATTTTAGATTTAAGATTTTAGATTTAAGATTTGGAGTTGCGAATGCTTTCATTGCGGCATTTGTAGTATAATCGCCAAAAGAAAGTTGTTTAGGCTGTTCAAGCTCAATTTCCAAACCCTCTATTCCCAAATCAAGCAGAGCTTTTCTTAATTTATCTTTTATTTGTGCCTTTATATCCATACTTTTTCATTCTACCACACCCCACCGGATATTGAATTTCTAATTTCTAATTTAAAATTTCTCCCGATGGTAGTTTCCATACGGGATTCCGCACTAATGAAATTCGTCGGAATAATCAAATCCAAATTATTGAAATGTTTTAAACATTAATAAATTAAAAATTGATTAAGAATTAAGAATTGAAAATTGAAAATTAGCTACCTGCCATTATAATATGATATAGTATTTCTTGTTATGAATGGATATCTAACTTTGCTTTTTTCCGTGCCAATCGGCTACCTTTTTTTCCTTTATTTATCTCATCCTAAGAAAAAAAAGAATAAAGTGCCCAAAATAAGCATAGGACGTGTTGATTTTTTGCCTAATTTTAGAATTCATCTCGGCAAAAAAATTTACCATTTTCACCATTGGTTTGTGCTTGCCATCATTATTGCTTTACCGGTCATCATTAGAGAAAGATTTCAATATCCAATGATTTTGCAAGGATTTATTTTCGGAGGCATTGCTCAAGGACTCCGCTACTCCGATCGTTTTAAATTTAGATATCCAAGGGAATTAGAACAGTTTACGGAACAACTAACCGAACAGATCGCTGAAGGATTAAATGAGTTTAATAAAAAGCTCAAAACCCCAAAGCCAAAACGAAGCTAGTCTTTAAACTACTTGCATTTTGTAAAAATAACTGCTAGCTTAAAAGTAGAGATGAATCCCGTTAGAAGCCGCGATCGCAAATAACAATTAACGGGAGTGGCCACTAACTATGAAAATAAACGAAGTTATAAAAGAAAGGAGACAGAAGCAGATCGCGATCTGCTTCTAAACGGGATGAAAATTCTTCTTATTGACGACGACGAATCCCTTACATCGGTTTATGTGACCGGTCTTGCTAAAGAAGGAATTGAGGTAACTGTTGCCTCAACCGGACAGGACGGAATAAATAAGCTTAAAGCTGAAAAATTCGAACTGGTTGTTTTAGACCAGGTTTTACCGGACACTTCGGGATTTGAAGTCTTAAAAGAAATAAAGAGTACGGATGAAACTAAAAACATACCGGTAATTATACTTTCCAACTTTGGTCAGAAAGAATTGGTAAAACAAGCCATCGATATTGGCGCAGCCGAATATATTTTTAAATACCAGGTTGAAATTAGCGACGTTGCCAAAAAAATAAAAGCGGTGCTCGCAGAGGAAGGAGAGGGTAATTAGAATGGACTCAATGTCAAATCAGGACTATAAAAAACTATTTACGGAAGTTATTAAAAAACAAATTGTTCTTTTGGGTCCGGCTATTACTCTTGCCAAAGCAAGAAACGTAAAAGGACTAACCATTCTTGACGATGGGACGGTTTCGGAGATTAGCGGCAATCCTCAAGAATTAATTCAAGCCTTAATCGACCAATTTGTACAGCTTTCGGGATTAATCGTTAAAAAAACCATGGAACCTCTATTAAATATTCACTCTTCCGGTATTTCCCTTCCCGTTAACCCGGTAATTCAAGTAGCTCAAGCACAAACTCTACCGGTTCAGCCGGTGGCGCAAAATTTATGAGTCTGGACGAAACAAAATTATTAACAATTGCCATAGAAGCAGGAGCTCTCATTTCTACATTTGCGGCAATTGTTGCAGGAATTATAATGTACCGTGTTAAAAAACACTTTGGCACCGGTATTTTAGCCGTCGGATTTAAATCTATTTCTATTGGAGTTTTATTTATTGCCGGAGGAATACTTTTGGATTCCGTCCAATCTTTTATGGGACTTTCCGGCATGGATGAAATCAGCTCTATGCTCCTTTTAGTTAAAGATACGCTTTTTGTAATCGGGACTTATATTATTGTTATTGGTAGTAAAAAAACAGGCGATAACCTCGAAAACCTCACAAAATAGCCCCCCTAGTTACTAGTTGCTAGTCAAATTTCTAATTTCTAATTCTTAATTTAAAATCAATTATTAATGTTTTAAGCATTAAAGAATTTAAAATTCAATAAAAATTAAAAATTTTAAATTTGGAATTTAATATCTTATCTCAACCATTAGCTGTTAGTAAGATTGACAATTGATAATTGACAATTGATAATTAAATTAGCTTTTAGCTTTTAGCTTTTAATCATATGGATCTGTCTGAACTAATTTCGATATTTCTTGTAATTTTCTTTGGAATAATTGCCATCTATTACTCCCAAAAAGAGGATAAACGCAAAAAAATAATTCTTGATCACGAAGAAGAACAAAAACAAAGAGCTTACCACATTACAATTTTAAAAGAAATCCAGGATAAAATCGGTTATTCACTGGATATAGAACAAATTATCGACGTAATTACCGGAAGTTTACAGCATTTATTCTCTTACACAAGCGCTTCTTCTGTTGTTATTAAAAATAATAAGGCGATTTTTAAAACAAATCTTTTGGAAGGAGTAAATAGAACTTACATTGATACCGTAAAAAAGACCATGTTTGATTCATTAAATATCCTTTTAGGTCATTTTCCGGAAAAAATGGATGAACAAATCTTGGGAGTCTCTTTAGATTATACCAATCCAAATCCCCCACTTTCCTTTTTTAACATTCCTCTTTTGGTTAACAACAGAGTTATGGGTTTAATTAATATTTCTTCCGTTAAACCAAATTTGTATTCCGAAGCGGAAATGACACTTTTATATGAAATCACCGCCCAGGCTTCCAACGCAGTTTCCAGACTTGAGGAAGTGTTGGAAACCGAAAAAGGTAAGCTTGTTTCGCTTATAGGTAGCCTTGCAGATGGAGTTATTATGATTGACGACAAAAAAGAGGTTCTGATTGTAAATAAAGCCGCAGGAAATTTTTTGAAAGTCGGTAAGGATAATCCGTCTTTTTCCGATTTAATAAATGCGGCAAAAGATAAATATGATTTAGCCGGCAAAATAGATGATTGTTTTAAACAATCTGAAACAATTGAAGATAGGGATGTTAGCTTCGAAGATAAAACCCTTCAGATTTTTATTACCCCGGTTTTAGGAGTAAACCACACGGGAAATAGAAAGCCAATTGGAATTTCGGTCTTGCTTCACGATATAACTCTGGAAAAAGACTTGGCAGGCGTAAAAGAAGACTTTACCAACATGGTTGTTCACGAAATTAGAGCCCCTCTTACTTCTATTAAAGCCTCTTCCGAGTTACTGCTTGAAAAGGGAGACAAACTTACGGAAGAAGAAAAGATGCAAATGCTATCTATCGTAAAGCAGCAATCTAAGGTTTTATTAAACGAAGTCGGGTCTATCTTGGATGCCTCCAAGATAGAAGCCGGGCGGTTTACAATTAACAAAGAGCAAGCGGATTTAAACAAAACAATTGTTGAAGCTATTGGGTTATTGCTTCCGGTTGCCACTAAAAAACAGGTTGCAATTGATATGGAACTCAAGAATGATTTGCCGCAGTTGGATTTTGACCAAATTAGAATAACTCAAGTTATAAATAACCTTATTTCAAATAGCCTTAAATTTACCTCCGAAGGAGACAAAATAACCGTTTCCTCATCTGTAAAAACAGACTATATAGTAATGTCTGTTGCCGATACCGGAATGGGAATATCTAAAGAAGACCAAACCCATCTTTTTTCAAAGTTTTATCAGCTTAAAAAAACAGACGAAAAAATTGCCGTAAAGGGTTCCGGGATCGGGCTTTATATTGTAAAAGGTATTGTGGAAGCGCACGGTGGAACTGTTTGGGTAGAAAGTGAGGTTGGAAAAGGAACAAAGATCTCCTTTACGCTTCCTCTGTCATTGGACGTTAAAACTGAAAAACAAAAAGAAAATCCGCCAGCTGGCGGACCGGAAGAGACACTTCCTTCCCACCAATTCCTAACCATTAATTAGCTTCGCAAGGTGAGACCTTGCGAAGCTAATGACACTGAACTAGAAATAAATTTTTAATTCTTAATTTAAAATTTTTAATGAATTTTTAATGTTTTAAAATTAATAATTTGAATTTGATTAGAAATTAGAAATTAGAAATTTTATTCATCTTACTCCCCACTTCTCCCCATCAGATACAATCTCTATCTCCCCATCTCGATCCGTTCTAAGCGTTTTGATTCCGAACTGATCAAGCAAGCCTAAGATTTTGGGCGTGGGATGTCCGTAACTGTTTTTACCGACCGAAATTACTGCAAGCTTTGGCATTGCAAAGTTTAAGACTGTTCTATCCAATCCATTTCTTGAACCGTGATGACTTACTTTTAAAACAGTTACCCTGCCTGCCTCTTCCGCTATCCGATCTATTGCCGGAATTTCCAAATCCGAAGTAAATAAAACCCGGAAATTTTTATAAATTAACAGCTGCCCAAGAGCAAAACCGTTTATGTCTAAATTGTCATTTTTGGACGATTTTAGCCTCGAATTTGTAAGTTCTTTAGGTGGCCACAGCGTTTTAAATTGAGTTTTTTCAGATATAACAATCCGATCGCCTTTCGAAAAATAATTAGCAGTCAACTTTTTGTCTGCTAAAAGCTGTTTTTCTGTTTTCTCTAAAAGAGTTCCATTTTCTACTTTTTCTGTTACATAATGCATCACTTGATATCTATTTAATACGGAAATTAGACCATTTAGGTGATCTGCGTGAGGATGGGACAAAAAAATTATATCGATTTTTCTGTCCCAAAATGGCATGTTTTTGGAGAGACAGGAAAGAATAGAATCATCCGGTCCGCCGTCAATTAAAATGTTTTTTGCAGTAGGCGTGCGGATAAATATTCCGTCCCCTTCTCCGACATTGCAAAAAACTACGTGCAATTTCCCATCAAAAAAAATCGCCTTTTGGTAAAAGAAAATTCCCCCAAGTACAATAAACAGGAAAGATAAAATAATCAGGGCTTTTTTCATACAGAGACCTTTTCAGCTTTCAAATAAATTATTATTGAACAAAGCAAAAGATAATATCCGACAGCTAAAAATGGATTGAGGCTATTTATACTAACCATGCCGCCTATTGCCGCAAAAAAGGTTACTAATTTTTCAAAAAATAATAACAGGGGCAGAGAAAGATATAAGAGTAGTTTTGAGAGAGGATTAAAAAAGGACACGGTTAAAGCGGCAATTCCCCCAAGGATTGTTAAAATGGGTACTGTCCATAAGACCAACGCATTAACTACTACCGACCATAAAGACAGCGTGCCGAAGGTTAAAAGCATTATCGGTAGGGTTGCAATTTGAGCAGAGAGTGTAGTTATGGTAGCTTCTCCAACGATTGGAAACTTACTAAGTCCTACCCTATCCGCCAAGATCGGTTGAATATACAAAATTCCGGCAGTTGAAAGAAAAGAGAGTTGAAAACCAATGTCTTCAATTAAGAAAGGGGACAAGAAAAGCATTAAAAACGCCGTTAAAAAAAGTGAATAAGATGCCAAATTTTGCCTTCCCAGAATTTGAGAAGAAAAAACCAAAACTCCCATAATCCCCGCCCTAACTATTGACGGTTCAAGTCCTGCCATAACTGCATAAATAATAATCCCTAAAATACTCATTGCAAGCGCAATCTGTCTTTTGAAAAACAATAGTAAAAAACCGCTTAAGAAACCTCCTATCAAAGTAACATTCATTCCCGATGCGGCAATTACGTGCAATACCCCTGTTGTTCTTAGACTATCCATAAACTCTTTTGGCATTGAATCTTTTATTCCAAAAACAATTCCCAATAACAAACTTGCGGAAACCGGAGGCAAAGTACCTTTGAAAAAACCGGCTATATTTTGGCGGAAAGAAGAAAGGACTGCTAATCCAAATACCGATTGAGAATTACTTTCAATTTTTATATTCTTAAGCAGTATAAGATTTCGTTTGCTAAACGAACTTGTATTCGAGGTTACCGTGTTAATTACCCCGCTTATTTTGAGGCTATTTCCATAATGATACTCCGGAAAGCGTGGAACGGAAACATAAATTTTCGTACCCGAAACATTAATTTGGAACTTTTGCATTCTTCCCGAAATCTGAGGCTCGGAAAGTAAAATTATTTTAAAATTAACGTTCTGCCCTTCTGTAAAAACAGGTTTTGATTGGTAAAAATAAAACACACGGATAGAAAGTAATATCAGAAGAATTACCGGAAATATAATTACTGTTAATTTAGGCATATGCTGGTAGTTATTAGTTGTTGGTCAGAATAAATTTCTAATTTCTAATTCTTAATTTAAAATCAATTATTAATGTTTTAAGCATTAAAGAATTTAAAATTCAATAAAAATTAAAAATTTTAAATTTGGAATTTAATATCTTATTTCAACCATTAGCTGTTAGCTTAGCTGTCAGTTTCAAGTTATCAGTTCGTGCTGATTTTGTCTTTTATTTGATTAAAAACTTTCTCACTAACTACCTTTTTATCCAAAAGATCGTTTATGGATCCGTACGGACGACTACTGATTATTTTTTCGGCTGTAACAGGACCTATACCCGGCAAGCTGTCTAGTTCTTGAGCGCCGGAAGAATTAATACTGATTGAGCCTGTATTCCCGACAATTCCCGAATTAGATACATCAGCCTGAACAGATTCCCCGAGTCTGGGAATATAGATTTTTGAACCATCGGAAACCTTTGCCGCCATGTTTAAATTCTTTGCCGTCCAATCTCTATCCGCATCGTTTCCAAGACCGGATGCCGCAATTAGAGCATCTTTTACCCGTGAGTCAAGACGTATTAAATATACTCCCGGCTTTACAACTGAACCTTCCACGTCTACGGTAATTGTTTCCGTAGTTTTTTCTTGTCCACTTGGCTCTATGGCGATATCTTCACTTTTTGAAGCTGATCCTAATAACCCTATCAAACCATATACAAAGAATATCATTCCAAGGCTGGCAAGGATTACAACAAAAAAATTTTTGCGGATAAAATTAGAGACCTTATCTGTTAGAGCCAGGTCGTCCATATCAATAAAATTTCTAATTCTTAATTTCTAATTTCTAATCAAATCCAAATTATTAAATGTTTTAAACATTAATAAATTAAAAATTGATTGAAAATTAAGAATTTAAAATTGAAAATTACTTCGTTATGAAATAACGAAGTTTATTATCTTTCCCTCAACGTAAATAATTTTAATAATCTTTTTTCCTTCCAGATAGGCTTTTACTTTTTCGCTTTTCTTCGCCTCCTCCTCCACGTTCTTTTTAAGTTTTAAGTTTGAAGTTTGAAATTTGAAATTGTCTCTAACCCTGCCGTTAACTTGAACCACGATTGTCACTTTGTCCTGAACAAGAAACTTGGGATCAAACTCCGGCCATTTCTGAAGATGAATTGAATTAAATTTAGCAGTCTTGTTATTCAATTGCTTATTCGTATTCATTTTTGATTTTTGATTCTTGATTTTTGATTTTAAGAAGAGTTGGAACAACTCTTCGCTTAAGTACGGGGCAAACGGCGCAAGTAGTTTTAGAAAGTCTTCTAAAACATCTTTGCCAATGGTTTTTTTATCCGAAATAAAATTATAAAACTCCATTAGTTTTGCCAGAGAAGTGTTGTAGGAAAGTTTTTCAATATCTCCTGTTATTCCTTTAATTGTTTTATGTAAAACCCGAAGCACTTCCTTGTCTTCTTCTTTTTCGGATAAATTGACATTTTGAGCAAGTACCCAAATCCTTTTTAAAAACCTATTCATTCCTTCTATTCCGGTGTCGTAAAAATCCCCTCCCTGACTAAACTGTCCCAAAAACATTAAGTAACAACGCATTGTGTCTGCCCCGAATTTTTTAATATATGCGTCCGGGATTATGACATTCCCTTTGGATTTGCTCATTTTTGCCCCCTCTTTTATTAAGAGCCCGTGGGCAAAAAAACGGGAGAACGGCTCTTCAAACGAAATCAAGCCTAAATCATGAAGAAACATTGTCATAAACCGCGAATATAAAAGATGCAGAACCGAATGCTCTGCTCCGCCAATATACATGTGAACCGGCAGCCAAGCTACCCGCAATGCGGAATTCTCAATTTCTTTTAAGTTTTTGGTTTTAAGTTTTAAGTTTTGTGCAAACTTTACCGATGGAAACGGCATGTCGTCCCAATCCGTTGCTAAATAGCGTAAAAAGTACCACGCCGAGTCAAGGAACGTGTCCGAAACATCGGTTTCTCTAACTGCATCTCCCCCGCAATTCGGACATTTTACGTTATAAAACTCCGGATGAGTTGCCAGGGGCGATTTACCCGTACCAATTGGCTTGTAATTTTCGATATACGGCAGTTCAACCGGCAAATCCTTCTCCGGGACAGGTACTATTGCCCATTCTTCATTGTCTATTAACTTATAATCTTTTCCCTGTTCACTTTTAACTTTTAACTTTTCACTTTTAACTTCCCAACATTTGCGACAGTAAATGATTGGGATAGGCGGTCCCCAATAACGCTGTCTGGAAATAAGCCAATCGCGCAAATGATAATGCGCCTTTTTTTGACCAATCTTCTTTTCTTCAAGCCATTTAAATACTTTTTCTTTGTCTTGGGGATATTTCCAGCCATTCCAATCCTGGGAATTCATAATCTCTCCATCTCCCGAATATGCTTCTGCTAATTCATTTTTGTTCTTTTCTTCTAAATCACGAATTACTGGTTTTATCCCAAGATTATACTTTTTAGCAAATTCAAAATCCCGTAGGTCATGAGCAGGGACTGCCATAATCGCACCTGTTCCGTAACTGGCAAGGACGTAATCTGCAATCCAAACCGGAATCTGCTCGTTGTTAACCGGATTAACGGCATAAAGACCGGAAAAAACGCCTGTTTTCTCTTTTCCCTCGGCCTGTCTTTCAAGATCCGACTTTTTCTTTGCCTTTTCTGCATATTCCCTAATTTCCCCTATTCTTGATTCTTGATTCTTGATTCTTGATTCAAGGAGCGAAGCGACGATTTCATGCTCCGGAGCTAAAACCAAAAACGTTGCCCCAAAAAGAGTATCCGGCCTGGTGGTAAAAACCTCAATTTTGAATTTTGAATTTTGAATTTTGAATTCTATTGACATTCCTTCGCTTTTGCCGATCCAATTAGTCTGGGCAATTTTGACTATTTCGCTCCAATTTAGCTCTGGAATGTTGTTTAAAAGCCTTTCGGCGTAGTCTGTAATCTTAAAAAACCACTGCTCCAGGTTCTTTTTTTCAACAATTGTTTCGCACCTTTCACAAACCCCTACCTTTTCCCCATCGAGCTCCTCTTTACCATCTTTGATTTTTGATCTTTGATTTTTGATTTTTGTTATGACTTGTTCATCTGCGAGCACGGTTTTGCAGGACGGGCAAAAATTTACAGGAGATTTCTTTCTAACAGCCAGCCCTTTCTTAAACATTTGAGTAAAGATCCACTGTGTCCATTTGTAATATTTGGGGTCATAAGTTTCGACCGTTCGAGACCAATCATAGCTGTTTCCGGTTTCATGGAGCAATCTGTAAAAGTTTTTTTCCGAAATTTTCGCCTGCTCCATCGGATGTTTACCAATTTTTAAGGCGTAATTCTCCGAATGAATTCCAAAACCATCTAATCCAATCGGTTCAAAAACACTAAAGCCCTGCATGCGCTTAAACCGACCGTAAATGTCCGCGCCGGTAAAAGCGTACATATTGCCTGCGTGAAGCCCTTCTGCCGAGGGGTATGGAAACATCATTAGGTTATAAAAGGGTTTATCGGAACTCTCTAAATCCGGTTTATATGTTCCCTCTTTTTCCCAAACTTCTCTCCATTTGGGTTCAATTTCGGAAGGATTATATTTAGCGATACTTTTTTTCATAGCACTGAGGCAATTTTAACAATAACGTAACTAAAAGTATAGACCTCGTCTCCTACACACATGGCAGACTTAGGACTTAGGACCGAGAACTGAGGATTTGAGAAACAAAATTTTTGAATCTAACGATACCGGATCGTTAAGGCTACACAATAAACCACAAGCCAAAATTAATTTCTAATTTCTAATTTAAAATTTCTAATGAAATTAAAATGTTTTAAACATTAATAAATTAAAAATTGAATGAAAATTAAAAATTTTAAATTGAAAATTAGCTACCTACCATAAGCCATTTGCTATTTACCTCTTGCTGTTTTATATTTAAATTATGATCCCGTTAGAAGCCACGATAGCAAGTGGTAATAATGGAAGCAAATGCCAATTATGAAAATAAACGAGATTATAAAAGAAAAGGAGATGCAAGTAGATCGCGATCTGCTTCTAACGGGATGAAACTTATTACCCAATCTGCCATCCTAATTTTATCGTTTTTAGTTATTTATGTTTGGGAGCAAACAGATCTCTCCATATATACCGTTCCTGCATTGGGTTTTTTAGTTTTTATCTACCTGTTGGTATCAAGTCGCAGGAAAAACAAACCCTTTTTCAATCTGGACGGCAATAGCCTTTGGACGATTTCTATTTTAAACACGGTAATTTTACTTTTAATTTTTGCAACAGGAGGCATAACTTCACCGATTTTCTTTCTCCTTTATTTTTTAGTCTTTGGGATTGCTTTTGCTTTTGAACCAATGACGGTTTTTGTGTTTATGCTAGGAGGTATTTTAATTTTTATTCCCAGCGCATTTAAAGACGATGTTTCCGGCAATCTTTTACGCCTGGCACCTTTGCTTCTTATTTCCCCGCTTGCCTTTTTCTTTGGAAATGAGTTTCGAAAATCCGATAAAAAAGACGAGGAAATGGAAGCTATGGCAGAGAGAACTAAAGAAGCAGCAGACACGATTTCGGAAGATGTTGAAGAGGTAATTAGAGATAAAAAAGAAAACTTAAGCTCGGAAACAACAGACAAGTTAAATGAAATTCTCGAAGAGACAGAGGACCTGAGACAAGAATCAAATCCTTGATTCTTGAATTTCTAATTACTAATTTCTAATTTCTAATCAAACTCAAAATTCAAATTATAAAATCAAAACATTAAAAATTGAATGAAAATTAAAAATTTTAAATTGAAAATTCCCCTCTTACTGTTCTCTGCTTTTTGTTTTTCACTTTTAGTTTTTAGTTTTACGTTTTTAGTTTTTAGTTTGAAGCCGGCGAGTGCCGAGACTATGCGCAACGACTGGTATATCTTAAAGATGGGTAATTTTAACATGGCTGCGGGTAAACCAACCGGAGCAGGGGGCAAAGTTAGTTTTACCATGGGACAAATCGGGTCGGGCCTTTATACCGGGGCAAACTATAAAGTAAGGGCAGGTTTTCAGTACATTTACACCCTTTATCCTTTTTCTTTTAAAATTTCCCAAACTTCCATTGACTTTGGCACTATTTCTCCTGCCAATCCTGTTACAAGAACTAATGTCCTAACCGTTAACAACCAATCCGCAGGAGGATATGTTGTTACCGGATCCGAAAATCACCCAATGCTTATGCCGTCTTCCGGATCTATGATCCCGGACACAACTTGCGACAACGGTCTTTGCTCCCCTTCCAACGCAACCGCCTGGACAAGCTCCCTCACCTACGGCTTTGGCTACCGCTGCGATAATGTTTCCGGCACCGATTGCGTAGCGGCATTTGCCACACCTACTTTTTACAAACCATTCTCCGCTTCCCCGACCGCAACCATAGTTATGACTGGCATAAATGTCGGCATAAATAAGCAGTCTCAAATTACCTATAAAGTAAATGTTTCGAATATGCAACCTGGAGGAGCTTATTCAAACCTGGTAACATATATCGCAACGCCTACATTCTAATCCGCCCCGACGGATTAGAATGTAAGATTTAAGATTTAGGATTTAAGACTTAAGAATGACGAGGGAGATGTGGAATTTTTGCAATCTGCGCTAGCGCCAATTAATTTTATTTAAAAAGTAAAGTTTCTCCGCGTTGCAGTAAAAAAATTCTACATTGACCGAGTCAGGGTAAGGTTTAAGACTTATGATTAAAAATTTAAGATTAACGAAAAAAATGCAAAATTGCAAGTCAAAATTCAAAATTGGGATATTTTTCTTTTGGTTTTCAACTTTTAACTTTACGCACGCAAGGGGACGCCTTGCGTGCGTAAATTGCGTAAATGGAAGGTTGACAGAAAAATGAAAATATTTTAACTTAAAAGGATATGCCTGCAAAAAACTCAATAAAGCAGTATCTGGAAAATGGGTATTATCATATTTATAATCGTGGTGTTGAGAAACGTACGATCTTCTTAGACTCTCAAGATTATGCCGTTTTTTTGTCTTACCTTAAAAGCTACCTATTACCTAAAAAGGAGAAAAAATTAATGGAAAAACTTTCCCATCCAACTATTTCATGCCGAGAAAGAGATAAGATTTTAAGAGAACTTCGTTTGAATAATTTTTATAATGACATCCATCTTCTCGCCTATTGCCTTATGCCAAACCATTTTCATTTTTTAATAAAACAGGCAAAAGCAGAATCGATTGATAGATTTATGAATTCTTTATGTACGAGATATACGATGTATTTTAACCGTAAGTATAAAAGAGTCGGATCTCTATATCAGGACGTGTACAAAGCAGTATTGGTTTCCAGCGAACCACAGCTATTGCATTTAACCCGATATATTCATAATCAAGCGGACAACAATTTAAACCAAAGACTTCCTTCATCTTATGATGATTACATCTCGCCAAGCGGGAATGGTTGGGTTTGTCCGGAAGAAATTCTTTCCTATTTTTCTAAAGATTATCCAAATTTATCCTACCAGGACTTCTTAAGGCAGCAAGATGAAGGTGAGTTAGCGCGGGAAATATTAATCGAATTGGAAACCGATTAGCCACGCAAGGGGACGCCTTGTGTGCGTAAATTTAACTATGAGGAGAATTTTATTTATTTTTCTTTTTTCTTTTTGGATTATAGTTTTTAGCTTTTCACTTTTAACTTTTAACTTGAGAGAAATTGAGGCATCCTCAATTTCTCTTGGTGTTTACCCTCCGATTATACAAATTAATGCAACTCCCCCTGCCAATGTGTCCGCTGACATTCAAATCCAAAACCAAGGTGAAAAAAGCCGGGATTTAAACATTATAATTAAACCGTTTAAAGCTGCAAATAGTCAAAACGGTGAGCTTTCCTATCTTTTTGCAAACGACCAATTCGGAACAGATCCGTTAATGCTTAACCGGATTAAGGTTATCGACGAAAATAAAAAAGTTAATTCCATAACCCTTGCCCCAAAACAGGAAAAGAAATTAAAATTGAATATCGATATTCCAAAAGGCGAAACCCCATCAGACTACTACTTTTCCATAGTCTTTGTATCTCGCGGCGAACCTGCAGAAGTATCTAAGACGCAAATAGAAAGCACTCTAAACGCTTCCCAAAATGCGGCCGGTATTGCTACAAACGTACTTTTATCTATCGGTCCAAAAACCAAAGCCGAAGGAGAAATAACGGAATTTTCCGTTCCTCTTTTTTTAGAAAAGGGTCCTGTAGAATTTAACATTAAAGTTAGAAACCAAAGTAATTTTTTTATTACTCCCCGGGGATCGATTTTAATAAAAAATATGTTTGGACAAACAATCGGTAGAGTTGATTTATTACCCGTAAATATTCTTGCCCATTCGGTACGTTTAATTCCCGGTTCGGATCAATTTGATGCAAAAGAATTAAAAATAGATGCCAAATCCTGGGAAGCTCAAAAAGCCTTATGGAGTGAGAAATTATTGTTGGGACCTTATACGGCAACGCTTGCTATTGCCTTAACCGAAGACGGACCGGTTTTAAGGGAAACAATTTATTTTATTGGCTTCCCCATTCTAATTATAATCGGAAGCTTTATAGCGGTAATTTTACTATTAATAATAATAAAAAAACTGCAAAAAAAATTAAAAACTTAAAATGGTAACCTTTCGAAGCTAAAACTAAGCCTTTTAACACTTGACAATACTCATAGATTTTTTTGATAATTAAGGTATAACTAAAAAGTGAAAAAAATATCTTTAGTAATTATCGTAGTTTTGTTTTTCCTGTTACCAAAACAGGCTCATGCTTTTACGTCGGCTGCCGATACTATTACCACTTCCCGTCCATCCGCTTCTGCTCCTCTTAGCGCTAACGCGGCCACCAATGATTCCTCCGTTACTGTTGTTGCCGGATCTGCAAATCTTTCTACTTTTCTTGCTTCGGATGCGGCAAAACTCTGGGGAGGACCACCGCAAGAACTCGCAACAGTTGCATCTTCCTCTGCTGACAGAACAAAAATATGGTTTACAAGCGCATTAACAGGAAATCATAGCCTTGGCAGTATAATAACATCAGCCGTAACCGCAAAACATACAATTGTATTCAAAGTAAGCCAGACAGCGGCCGTAAATGATATTCTAAAAATCACATTTCCGGGATCTGCGGATAATTCCGCCTCACCATCTGCAACCACCTTTGCCTTTAATAATTTGCAGGCTGCTAATGTTACCGTAAGCGCGACATCCGGAGTCTGCGGATCAATATCTGTTTCTGCGCCAAACATACAATGTACTGTTAGCACATTAATTCCGACCACCGCAACAGTAACAGTTACTATTGGCTCCTCTACTCCACAATTAATTAATCCAACCAAAAGCCAAACCATTGGGACCTCGGATCTTTGGAGAATAGGCTTAAGTCATACAAGCGGAGGATTTGATGCAGAAGCACCCGCAAACGTTGCCATTGCATCTATCGAAAGCGTTTACGTATCGGGAATAGTAGACGCGTCAATAACTATGACTATTGCGGGAATTGCCAATGGTGTTGTAATAAAAGATGATAATACAGGCTGTAACGCAACAGGGTTTGCCATGACAACCAATTCCGGAGCCGCTTCATCCCCTACCAGCGTAAATCTTGGCGCAATCGGTACCGCAATTAATTACGCCGGCCAGAAAATATCAATCGCAACTAACGGTCCAAATGGTTATTCGTTAACGGCAACCGCCTCAGGAAGACTCATAAACCCTGCGAGCGGCTATTGGTTTACAAACGCCCAGGGAGGTCTTGACCTTACGGCAAACGACACTCCTATTCCTGCTGCCATAGCCGGAGCAGTAGATGCTTTTGGAATATCCGCCTGCGGAACCCATGCATACACTACAAATTTTGGAACAACTACTGCTAAATTCGGAAATCCGTCTAACTCCGCCGGAAATGCATACACCTATAAACTTGCTTCTACAACCGGTGCCACGGCAAGCGTTGCTACAAGTGTCGTTTATGGTGTCAGTGCGGCGGCAACTACTCCTGCGGGAACTTATTCGACAATACTAACTTATGTTGCAACGCCAACTTTTTGAACATATAATTAAATTATGATAAAACTGCCCAAAATATTAAAAATCGGTCTCCCAATTACAGCTTTTAGCTTTGTGTTTTTAGTTTTTAGCTTGAACAAAGTAAACGCCCAAACCCAAAGGACAATGACAATCGTTCCTCCAAGCGTAATCGCAAACCTTGATCCGGGCGGGAAAACCGAGGGAAAATTAAAAGTTATTAATGACAGCGATACTCCCCTAACCTTCACTGCTATTATGCGTGATTTTGTTGTCGAAGACTCGGCAGGAACACCAAAGATTTTGCCTCCCGATTCGGTCGCTGATAAAAGATTTTCCGCTTCTAAATGGGTTGCCATCTACCCAAGCACATTTACTGTTAACCCGCACGAGAGACAAGAACTAAGTTATTTTCTTCAGACACCTGCCGATGCAAGACCGGGTGGGCATTATGCCGCAGTAATTTATACTCCTGCCGTAGCCGACGGAACAGAGGGTTCGGGAGCAAGTGTTAGTACACAAGTCGGAACGCTTTTTTATGTCGCGGTTAACGGTCCTATTACCGAAAAAGCAGAAGTATCCAAGTTTTCTGCTAATCCTTTTCAGGAATACGGACCGGTTAGAATTTTAACTCAAGTAAAAAACCTCGGAGACCTTCACATTAAGCCTAACGGAAGTGTAATGGTAAGCAACTTGTTTGGCGGCAAGGTGGCCGAATTAAAAATAGAGGAAAGAAATATCTTCCCCGGCGGTATTACCAGAGACTATGAAAATGTCCTTAACAAAAGCTTTTTAATCGGTCCATATACGGCTAAATTTACGGGAACTTATGGGAAAAATAACAATCTTCCGCTTATTGCCAGTGTAACTTTTTGGATATTTCCATGGAAGATAACCCTGGTAATAATTCTGGTAATCGTAGCTATTATTCTTGGCAGAAAGTACATGGATAAAAATAAAGGCAAGAAACCGGAAGAGAAAAAAGAACAAGATAAACCGCTGGATACACCGGAAACAACTACTGCGTAACTTAACCCTAAACTCTTCATAAAAACCATCCTAAATGCTGACAAAAGACGCGTAACCATCCAATAACTTCTATGGACTTAGGACTAAGGACTTAGGAATAACGAGGGAGCCGGGTTAAAAGTCCAATGCCCATAAGGTCTCACCTTGCGAGGCTAACTGTTTCCACCAATTCGAATACCGAATGCATGAGAATTTTTAATTTTAAATTTAAAATTTTTAGTGAATGCTTTAATGTTTAAAATATTAAAAAATTAAGATTTGAATAGAAATTAGGAATTAGAAATTGGAAATTCTGCCCTTTAGGGCAGTTAGTATCCCATCCACCAGGAGTGATGAAGCTTCTTCTTCCTTCTCCATGGAATAAGTGCCATCAATTTATTATTATAAATAAAGGTAAACTTCTCCGGCCAAATCTTAAGAATGAGTATAATAATCGATATAATGATTGGTATTCCAATCCAAAGTGGTCCAAGAGAAAGAGACGTTAAAAACCTCCAAATCCTATCAAAAGTATTACGGATAAACGCCCATAATTGTTCCCAAAGTGTTAGAGCGGTTAATTTAGCTCTGCTTGTTGGCTCCAAAGACTGCTTATCGTTATATTCTGCAGTAGAATAAAGCTCATATTTTCCTGCTTTTATGTTCTCAAGCTTAAACTCATAATATCCGGTACTGTCTGCCGTTGTGGTTAAAAATTTACCATTACTTAAGTGAATAGTAACTTTTGCCCCGGGCATAGAATAACCGGACGCAATAACTGTTCCCCCTTCGCCAATTTCGGTGCGGGAAAGACCAAGCGTAGGAGGTAAAAACAAGTCTTTCATGTTAATTCCTCCCGTAGCAGGAGGAAAATTAAAGCAGGTAACGGATTCCCCTATCCGCTTAATGTCAATTGCCTCCAGACAAAAATGCGAGAAGCCTTCTTTTATTAGAATCTGGGAAATGAAAAAATATCCATATTTGTCTGCAACTGTTGCCCTATAAAAAATGCCGTCCGAAGTAAGTACAATTGACGCGTAAGGAGAAATATATCCCGAAACATTTAAATATAAACCGCCTACCGTTCCGGATACCTCAACTGATGCTGATGCCTTTTTTACCGAAGCCTGAGCAAAAACAGGATTTACAAAACTAAAAAATAAGCAAAATAACAATAATGCTGGCAGGGTCTTTTTCATTTAAGTCCTATTAGACCTATTGGACACATAGGTCTTATTCTTATTCGTCCCATTAGACTCATTGTTCCTATTCTCCCGTCTGGCTTTAAAAAGTTTTTCCGTATACCCACCTTTTGTTAGAAATTCCTTCTCAACCGACGCTAATTGCCTGTCCAACAAATAGTTTGCCTGATTGATAAGGCAAATAAGACAATTTGCGGCCGTTTCAGGGCTTTCCAAATAGGACTTATATGTCTCACAGGATCTATCGGACTTATAAGCTAAAGCTCTGACAGCGTTTGCTTTGGGAGAATCTTTTTCCCATAATTTGAGCCCTTTTTGCCTTAAAAAATCTTCGTAATCCAACAAGAGCTCTTCCAGGCTTGCCCTAGCCACATTAAGAAGTTTGATCTCGGTTTTTTTAGAAGTGGCTGATGCTTTTGACCCTTCCGCTATGTTTTGCCGACCCGACCTTGCCGCTTGCACCATTTGATCTATCATCCGATAGGACTTATTTGACTTATAGGTAACGTATTTCTCGCAAAAAATAACTGTAAGGTCATAAATTATGGTCGTGGATTGAAAAGATTTAAGATTGCGATAACCACCATAATTCGGATTAACCTTGTTTGTCATATTTGTCCTATTGAACATATTGGTCTTATTAATATTACTAGTCCTATTTTATTTTACCCTCTTAAAATATCTATCACAAGCTGTATTTGTCCTATTGGACATATTGCTTTCCGAATTATTTGTCGCATTTGTCTTATTGGTCCTATTGATCTTGTTTTAGCTTGCCAAATCAATCAAAAAAAAATGCAAATAAATGTAGCATTCTTCTGTCTTAACTGCCAATTGCAGAAAAAATAGTTTTTCCTAGTCCATAAGCTGCTTTTGGGACAATTAATATTAAAGAAAAAATTGCACCGGTTAATACAAAATTAAATATTTTTTAAGACAATCACTAACTGAATATTTTGTTAAAACAGCGGAAATACGCAAAATTAACATTATAGGGTACGTGCAACAATTTGAAATATTTTGATTAACTCTGATGCTTTATTATACGGTCAATAATTTAAAAATAAACACGAAAGTTTGTCAAATAAGCTCAAAAATATGTATTAAACACTATTTTCGTATTTTTTCTGATCTTTTTTTTAAATAAGATCAAATTTTTCTAAGAATTAACAAAAACTAACTACTCTAGGTTATTGACAACATAGTGTAAACTAACCTAATCTAATTGTATGCCCAAAAATAAAAAATCCCCTTTAACATCAAATAATCCGTATAATCTGTATAATTTCGTAGCTAGAGCGCTAACCTCTCCATTAGCTGTTCGGAAATTAATTATTATTTTCTCTTCATTCCCGGTAAGCTTTTCCCCTATTTTCACGGGCAAAAAGTTGTTTTCACAAGCACGAAAAAACTACAGGATAAAATCTTTTCAATTTCTAATTTTCAATTTCAAATTTTTAATCAATTTTAAATGAACAAACAAAATAAAAAAAATACGAAATTCGATCTTGAAGAAAGAACAGCGAGGTTTGCCGAGACGATTATTGTTCTATGCAAAAAAGTCCAAAATAATCCCGCTTCTGTTGTCATTATTAGTCAATTGATAAGATCTGCAACTAGTATAGGCGCAAATTATTGCGAAGCTAACGGTGCGTCATCGAAAAAAGACTTTAGAAATAAAATTTTTATCTGCAAAAAGGAGGCAATTGAAACTAAATACTGGTTAAGGTTACTCGTAAAAGCAAATGAATCAAGTGAGCCATTAGTAGGAGAATGCAAGGTTTTGTGGCAAGAAGCACAAGAATTAACTTTGATCTTTTCGAAAATTGCCAAGAGCAGCGAATAACAATGAAATTCTTAATTTTAAATTTAAAATTTTTATTGAATTTTTAATTACTTAATGTTTAAAACATTAAAGATTTTGAAATTGATTAGAAATTAGAAATTAAGAATTTGAAATTAATAATTATATGAATCTCATTAATCAATTCGTTGAGTACTTATTATCCCAGGAAAAGACTCCTTCCAGAGCTACTGTCAAAAATTACAGGGCTGATATTGGTCAGTTTGTGCGCTGGTATGAAGCTAAATATCAAAATTCGTTTGATCCTAAAAGCATAACTTTTAAAACAATTGAAGAGTACAAACAAAACAGAATCGAGAATAAAGAATCAGGAATAAAGGACCATGATTCGTCATTCGTAATTCATGATTCTGCAATCTCTGTTCGCTCTGCCGAAAGGCACTTGTCCTCTCTTCGAAAATTCTTTACCTTCTTAAAACTAGAGGGGCACATTCCCCAATCCCCTTTTGAGCTAGCGACCAACGACCAACGACCAACTGCGGATCCATACAGGCTTAAAGACTTTAAAAACTACCTTTACGTTTACAACGCAGCACATCTTACTATAAAGAACTATATCATTGATGTCCGCCAATTCCTTTCCTGGGCAGAAGAAGTGGCAGGCTTAAATGAATCATGGAAATCAGAGGACAAGAACTTATTCTCCAGCCTCGACTCTTCTCTGGTGGAAGAATACAAAAACAGACTTATTCAACAGGAATTTTCTCCTTTAACCGTTAACAGGAAGCTCTCTTCTCTTCGAAAATACTTTGGCTGGGCAGCGGAAGAAAAATTTCTTCCGAGTTCAAAGTTCAAAGTTCAAAGTTCAAAGTTACCCAATGAGAATCCAGCCACGCAAGGGGACGCCTTGCGTGCGCAAATGACTAGAGTTATAGAGACACAAGGCTTGCCAAATTCTAAATACTCGTCTTTTGCTCCGGTTCGCCTGTTTCAAAAGCTTGGCAAGGCTTGCGGGTTGGTTTTTGACAGCCTTGTCACCTCTCCGCTGGTCGGAATTGCTAAAAAAGGACAATATGCTGTTTGGAAGATAAAGGGGAAACCAGTCTTCGAACGAATAACGAATAACGAATCAAGAATTAAGAAGAAGATCCATAATTCATTATTCAATATTCATAATTCATCTCAAAGCAATAGTTTTCCTTCCGGCATCAGTAAGGCTTTATACGCACCGCTTTCTGTTTCGATAAGAAATTTTCCATGGCATAAAAAAGCCATTTACCATCTTCGCTACACCCGACCAGATTGGTACAAAAAGTATCATTCTTATCCAATTACCCATTATTTTCATTTTGCAATCCTGGTAATCTTTATGTCTGCTATCGGATTTGGATTTTACAACGCTTTTGTTTCCGGGCCCAAAAGTCCGGCCTTGGCAGTTTTACCCACTGCCCCTCCGAGGCTATTGTCTTTTCAGGGAAGGCTAACCGATAACAGCGACAATCCCATAACCGCAAGCACCCCTCTTCGCTTTACGATTTATGATGACAAAACAGCCTCGGGAGGAGCCCTTCTTTGGCAGGAAATCTACACTGTCTCTCCGGACTCGGACGGAATTTTTTCCATTTTGCTTGGCACTAATACTGCCATTCCCTCTACTCTTTTTGCGGAAAATGCTGCTCTTTACCTTGGAGTAACCGTACAAACCACTTCCGAACTTACTCCGCGCCAACAGCTTGCCACAGTTGCGTATGCTGCTAACTCCGAAACCCTGCAAGGATTACCGCCGATTACTGCTCTAGGCTCCGCTGATGCAAAGACTAACACTGTCCTTGCCCTGGATAGCTCTGGAAACTTAACAATTAGCGGCGATGCCAACCCTGCGCCTGTTTTCCAAGCATCAAGCGGGCAGTTTACACTTTCGGGTAAAGTTTTGAGCCTAACGACGGTTGCCGGAACCAACACGAATGTTGTTGTAACCCCCGACGGCTTGGGAAATATTGATCTTCAAAAACCATTAATTAATAGCTCAAACAGTAACAATATTGCAAGCGCAATGGGAGCCGTAGAAGTAGACGATAGATTTGCAATTTTAGCCACTTCAAGTGGACAATCGGCCTTTACTATCAATCAAAACGGCACAGGTGATTTAATTAGCGCTTCCGCAAGTGGTGTTGCTAAATTTACCGTAGATAGCTCCGGAAATACAACAATTGCCGGAAATGGAATTTTCTCGGGAAACGTGGGCATCGGAACGACAAATCTTGCTACCTATAAATTGAATGTTGGCGGAGCGGTTAATTTTACCGGAGCTTTGTATACTAACGGAGCAAACGGGACAGGTACTCAGTGTTTGTTGGGAGGAGCTACCCCTGCCTGGGGATCTTGCGCAACAGGAACAAGCGATTTGCTCTGGCAGGAACTGGCAGGAGCTCTCTCCCCGATTAATACAAAATCTGATCTTCTTTTGGGAGCAACCTCCACCGCTTCTGCTTTAATTAAGTTTACGGGAACAGCCAATGGTAATTCCTGGATTAATACAGGGAATGTTGGCATAGGGACGACAACTCCTCTTGAAAAACTGGGAGTAACAGGTAACGCTTCTGTTTCGGGAACATTGGCAGTAAATACTATTAAGCCTCTAACGGGAGCTCTGAATCTGCAGTACAAATCAGGACTGAATGCTTGGAGCAATGCCCTAACTGTTCTGGATAATAGCGGGAATATAGGAATTGGCACAACAAGCCCGGGATATAAATTAGATGTTCAAGGCACTTTTAATATTGGTAATGGAACAGGAGGAAACGACATGATTAAAACAGGCGCTCTAACTTTTGACTTAGATCCAACAAACAGTGTTACTTGGGAACGAATAGCTTTTAAAAGCAATGGTGTTGAATTTGGAAGGATAGCTCCGGGCAGTGATTACAATAAATTTTCAATGAACCTTCCCACTATTATTGGGAGTACCGGAAATCCTACTGCGAGCCTAGATGTTGTTGGAGATGCAAGTGCTTCGGGTTCTCTTGTCTTTAGAGGAACAAGCACAAATACAATTGATTCTCTAAATGGAGGCCGATTGGATTTTCAAACCTCTACCGGTGGGGATGTTGGGCTTACACCAAAGATGAGTATTTTGAGCAATGGTTACGTGGGCATAGGAACCACTAACCCAGGATATCTTTTTGATGTTTCAGGTGGAACAGGAATTGTTGGGCAGTTTAGCGGAAGAGTGATTGGAGGAAATGCGGTAAACAGTAATGAGTTTGCTACTCTTGGCCAAATTGCAGGAGGAGCAGGACAGTTTTGGCAGAGAGCTAATGGAAGCTTGGCTCCGACAAATATAACAGACGATGTCTTATTAGGATCTACTGCTACATCCTCTGCTTTAATTAAACTTGGGGGAACAACCAATGCAACCTCCTACTTTAATACAGGAGGGAATGTGGGAATTGGGACGACAGCTCCAGGGGCAACATTAGATATAAGCGGTACCACTTATTCAAGAGGTAATCTCTGGTTCTTTACGGGTGATAGTGACATTGCATACGTCGGCCCATCAAGTGGGCATTTAACATTCCAAAATAGGATGCCAGGATATGGGTTTCAATTCATAGGATATGGCGTGGGAACAGAAGGATATATGGATATTCAGATGCCTATTCGAAATAGCTCAGCGACACTCGGCGGGGGTATAGTAAAAATCGAGGATACTTTGTATGTAAACGGTAATGTCGGAATTGGGACAACCATTCCTGTTGGAAAACTAAATGTAGACGGAACAGCAGGCTCCACAGCATTGGTAAGAATTAACGAAACAGGAACAAATGATATCTTTACCGCTTCTACAGCGGGTGTTACTAAGTTTGTTATTAAAAATGCAGGGAATGTAGGGATCGGTACCGCAACGCCTATGTCTGGTTATGCTTTAGACGTAAACGGAAGCATGAAAATCGCAAATGGTTCATCCATATTGCTTAGCACAGGAGGAAATAACATAACTTCAGGAAAATTTTACCAAGCAGCTGGAAATCAAACGTTTACTTACTACAACGGAAGTTCTGAGGTAACAACAATGACTTTATCAAATACCGGCAACGTCGGGATTGGGACATCTCCTGCTCAAAAATTAGATGTGTTAGCAGGAGCAGGAGCAACGCAGATGAGGCTCTCTTCGGAAGCAACTAAGTATGCAGATTTTAAGGTAGATCAGTTGGGATACTTGTCTTTTGCTCCAACAGGCTTAATTGCTACTATGACTGCTACTCTAAATCCTAATGCAGATGCTACTTATGATTTAGGCTCTGCTTCCAGGCATTGGGCAAATCTTTATGTAGATAATCTGGTTGGTACAACTGTTGCCAGTAATGAATGGCAGAGAATTCTAGGAGCTTTATCTCCAAGAAATATTACCGATGATGTATTAACCGGTAGTAGCGCTACTGCCTCTGCTTTGATTAAACTATCCGGAACTGCGGGAAATAACTCCTGGATTAATACAGGGAATGTTGGCATAGGGACGACAACTCCTCTTGAAAAACTGGACGTTGTTGGCAATGCAACGGTTTCCGGAAATATTACCATTAATAAATCGTCGGCCGTTGCCGGGCAGCAAAATTCTTTTAATCTTGCACTAAACTACAAAGATTCGACAGATCTAATTCAAAATATTCGCATGTATGCTGTTCCAACCGGTTCGTCTTCAAATATATATTTTACCGACAGCCGTCAGGGATACGTTTTAAGAGCCAGCTCCAATGGCGCTTCTGGTACTATCTTTATTGCCAGTCATGCAAGTAATACAATTGCGGTCAATGCAGGTCAGTTTACCTTAGGGGGCTCATTAAATTTATATACCGGTTCTACCGGTGACGACAGAATTTATGCTCCTTCAGCTCAAAAGCTTTACTTAGGAGCCGGCGGAACAGCCACATATGTCACAATTGACACAGCAGGCAACGTCGGGATAGGTCCCACTTCTCCTATTGGAAAACTAAATGTCTCAGGAACTGCAGGATCAACAGCCTTGGTTACCTTTAACGAAACAGGCTCAAATGCCATCTTTACTGCTTCGCAGGGAGGAACCGCTAAATTTGTAATTAATAACGCGGGGAATGTGGGAATTGGAACAACTGCTCCGGGAGCAGCTTTGGAAGTTAATGGTCAGGTTAAAATAACAGGTGGAACTCCGGGAACAAACAAAGTATTAACCTCAGATAGTGTTGGACTTGCTTCATGGAGTGATTTAAGCGGAATAGGAGTTACTTCTGTAACCGGTACCACTAATCAGATTACTGCCTCCCCTACTACAGGTGCAGTAGTATTGTCTATTCCATCCGACTTTAGAGCTCCCGGAACTGTTAACGCTGTTACCGGCCTTTACACAGGTGCAGGAGCAGGAACACAAAGAGTAGATGCCTCCGGTAATCTAGTAAATATAGGGACATATTCAGGGTCTGGGAATATGACTCTTACCGGAGCATCTGCAATTATTAATCTTTCTTCTGCAACTGGAGTTAAACAAATTCAGACCGGTGGTACAACCGATCTTGCTTTAATGCCTGGAGGAAATGTTGGAATTGGGACAACTGCGCCTGGGGCAAAGCTGGATGTAGTTTCCACAGGGACAACCACAAACGCCATGAATGTTACTGCTAATTCCCTTACCACAGGACAGGGGCTATACCTCTCCTCTACCTCAACAGGATTAACAACCGGGAATCTAATGGGTCTTTACTGGAACCCGGGATCTGCAACCTCTGCAACAGGAGATCTTCTTTCTCTGGATGTTGGTTCTCTTGGATCAATTGGTAATATCTTTAATGTTAAAGATAACGGTTCTTCCGTATTTTCTGTTTCCCAAACAGGAGTAACCAGTAATCTACCAACGTCCTTTACCTCAGCAGGAGATGTATCAATGGCATATGATTTAGTCTTTACTAATCCAACTGCTTCCTATATTAAGTCTGCTGCCCCACTTTACCTAGAAGTAGGAGAAATATACAATTCTTCTGATCTAACTCTTAGAACCTTTAATAAAGGGAATGTTATTGTTGATTCCGAAGCTTTTGTTACAAACTATGCTGCCACAGTATCGGGACAGTTGGTTGCAGGCGCGTCAGACGCTCCGGGGAATATTGGAGGCTCATACTTTACCAACTCCTCTACCTTTGGCAAAGCTTTGATGATACTCAATCAAACCGAATCACAAGATATCTTTACTGCCTCGGCAAGCGGAGTAACTAAGTTTGCGATAGCAAACAGCGGACAAGTTAAGATTGTAGATGGTACACAAGCTGCGGGATATGTTTTAACCTCTGATGCAAATGGAGCTGCTTCTTGGACAGATGTTTCCGGATCTGCCGGTCCATGGACACTTTCATCAAATAATTTATATCCTGACTCCACCGCCTACAATGTGGCAATTGGAGCAACCGATGCCGGAACTGCAAAGTTGTATGTAAATGGGAATGTCGGCATTGGGACGACAAATCCGAGTATGCCATTACATATCTCTAAAGTAGTAAGTGGAGCAACCGGTGTGTTACGCCTGGATGGTTCTACTACGAATGCTCGGGGAGATTGGAACTTTGGTTTTAATAATAATAGATATCTTTATTTGTATCCTACTAGCGATGCGGGCGGTCAAGGTTTCGTTATTACTAAGGCAGGACAAACAACATCAATGTTCCAGATTGACTCAGACACAGGGAACACTTTATTATCACCCAGCGGTGGCAATGTCGGCATCGGCAACACCTCGCCGACAGCCAAACTGGATATAACTGGTAACTTAAATGTTTCAACCTATGCCTCGGTTGGTGCATCTCTAGCTGTTGGATATGCGGTTGCTCCTGCAGGACCTGGAAATGCCATATTTAAGGGTAATGTCGGGATTGGCACTACTAATCCTGAAGCTCAATTAACAGTTTCAAATCCTTCAGATGCCGTTCTTCTTATTCAAGGAGATAACGACAATATAGGCGGAGACGATGGAACGCAAAATGCAATTTTAAGATTTGCAACAGACGGCTCAACAAGCGGCTGGGACATAACAGATGTTAACTTAAGCGGATCAAGTAGATTAGATTTTGGAACAGGAAAATTTGTAATTCACAGTAACGGCAACGTCGGCATCGGGACAACGAGCCCAAGTTATCTTCTTGATGTTTCGGGAGGAGCAGGGATTGTTGGTCAGTTCTCTGGTAGAGTAATTGGAGGAAATGCGGTAAATAGTAATGAGTTTGCTACTCTTGGTCAAATTGCAGGAGGAGCAGGACAGTATTGGCAGAGAAATAATCAGGCATTAAGTCCTTCAAACCTTACTGATGATCTACTCATGGGAGCTACTGCTACCTCCTCTGCATTAATAAAATTGACGGGAACTAGTGGAAACAACTCGTGGATTAATACCGGGAATGTTGGAATTGGAACGACGAGTCCACAGGACACATTACATGTTGTTTCAGCAAGTACTGCTGTTGCAAGATTTATGACTCTTGACGGTGCTCAAAGGGGACTTGAGATAGGCGGCTCAAATGCTGCGGCATCAGGTAACTATATCAAGGTTTATGGAACATCTTCACCTTTATATTTTAAAAACCAAAGTGATGCTATTGCTATGACTATTTTAGATGATGGCAACGTCGGAATTGGAGAGGCGTCGCCACTAGCAACTCTTCATGTTCAAGTTAATAGCGACACTCTTAAAGAAGTATTTAGGATCGAAAACTTAGGTGCCTCAAGCGCAAATACAGGAGCATATATCGGCTTCACTCCTGTTTCAACAGGAGGCGATTATACACCCGCTCGCATTGGAGCAATTAGAGAAGCAGGCGGTTCTCCTGGTACACATCTTGTTTTTTACACATCAACACTATATACCACTGCTCCAACAGAAAAAATGAGAATACAGGATGATGGCAACGTCGGGATTGGCACTACCTCCCCTGCTCAGAAGCTGGAAGTTCTTTCCCCTGCAGGAGCAACTCAAATGAGATTATCTTCGGAAGCAACTAAATATGCAGATCTTAAGGTAGATCAATTAGGTTACTTGTCTCTCTCCCCTACAGGTTTAATCGCAACTCTTGCAGGCACTCTTAATCCTAATGCAGATGCTACCTATGATTTAGGATCTGCTTCCAGACATTGGGCAAATCTTTATGTAGATAATCTGGTTGGTACAACTGTTGCCAGTAATGAATGGCAGAGATTACTAGGAGCTTTATCTCCAAGAAATATTACTGATGATGTATTAACCGGTTCTTCCGCTACAGCCTCTGCTCTAATTAAGCTTTCGGGTACATCCGGGAATAACTCTTGGATAAATACCGGGAATGTCGGTATCGGAACGACGAGTCCGGGGTTTAAACTAGAGGTTGCAAACGCAAATAGAACCACATTAGGATTAGCTATTACAGGAGTAAATTCCCCAGGATTAACACTAAACGCATCAAACGGCAGTGATTGGGAAATTTTTTCATCTGGAACAGGAAACTCTCTTGGCGCTGGAGGGTTAGCTTTTTATGATAATACTGATTCACAATATAGAATGGTTATTGACACTTCTGGCAACGTCGGCATCAATACAACTTCTCCTACTGCCCGGTTGGATATTGCAGGAGATGCTTCAACTTCCGGAGCTTTGGTTTTTAGGGGTTCAACCCCTAATACAATTGATGTTCTAAACGGTACTAGACTTGATATTCAAACCTCTGTTGGCGGAGATGCAGGGTTATCTCCAAAGATGAGTATTTTGAGCAATGGATACGTTGGGATTGGACTCACCAATCCTGGATATCTTTTTGATGTTTCGGGGGGAACAGGAATTGTTGGGCAGTTTAGTGGAAGAGTGATTGGAGGAAATGCGGTAAATAATAATGAATTTGCTACTCTTGGTCAAATTGCAGGAGGAGCAGGACAGTATTGGCAGAGAACAACAGGAAGTCTTGCTCCGACAAATATAACAGATGATCTCTTAATTGGAGGCACCAGCACAGCTTCTGCTGTAATTGTCTTAAATAGGACTACAGGTGCTGTTACAGCTAAATCATTTTATGATCAAGACAATGTTAATTACTTCCTTGATCCTGCCGCAACAGGAACTTCCCTTGCAACGGTTGGAACTATTTCGGTTGGGACTTATTCCCCTCTTGCAAATACGGCTTTTTATGCGGATAAAAGCAGTCTTGGAAATTCCCTTGTTGTCCTAAATCAACAGGGAACGGGAGATTTAATTGCGGCAAGCGCTTCCGGAGTAACTAAATTTTTGGTTAAAAACAACGGGGATGTGGTGGTTGGACCGGGCGGAACCGGAAAGATTACGGCAAGCATAATAGATCCTTACCTTATTCAAAATACCGGAGTAGAACAACCGTATTTAATGTTTCAAACAACATCAACAGCAGGCGCGGATGACTTTATCTTTAAAGCAGGGTCAAGTGAATTAGTGAGAATTTTAGAAGGTGGAAATGTAGGTATAGGTGTTGCAAATCCAACCTCTTTCAAGCTTCAGGTCGCGGGAAATATTGGACCGGACGCCGACGGAACCAGAAGTTTAGGAGGGCCGGGGGCAAGTTGGAATAATTTATATGTAAACAATATCTATTCCGGCGGACAGCTGTTTGCCAGCTACTGGCAAAGAAACGGACAAGCATTAAGTCCGGTAAATATAACAGATGCACTCAATGTAGGAGCTACTGCATCAACTTCTGCAATGTTCCATGTTCCGGGAACCAACAACAGCAATGCTTGGTTTAACCTAGGAACTGGAAATGTTGGGATTGGGACAACAAATCCCGCAGACAAACTGGATATAAACACGGGTAATATCAGATTTAGTGGTACACTCACGAGCAAAGGAATAGGTTGGGGCGGGACAACATTATCAGCAACTCCACCGCAGCCAATTATTTACAGCAGTACTGGTTTAGACCTTGCGTTGGAATCAGAGAATAGCAATAAGTTATATCTTAACTATGATTCTGCGGGACAAGTGATAATTGCCAATGGTGGTGGCAATGTGGGAATAGGGACAACTGCGCCTGGCAATAAACTCGAAGTAAATGGAAATGTAACGGTTGACGCCGGAACCGCTTCCTGGGGAGAAGGTCTTAATATTGATTCCGCGAATGGCATTTGGGGTGGAGTCAAGTTCCGCACTGTTGGACGCACGGGAAATAATGGTGATTGGCATATCGGTTATAACGCGAGTCACGCCGGAACAACTGGGTCGGACAGTAATCTCTATGTGTACACAGCAGGGTCAGGCGGATATGCGATGACATTCAAGGAGGATGGCAATGTGGGAATTGGGACGACGAGTCCAGGACAAAAATTGTATGTCAGCAGTGGTAAAATTGGCCTTGACGGCGGACAACAAATTGTCTTTTCAAATACAGACACTACTAATAATTTAAAACTTCAATTATGGGGCGGTTATGGTTTGGGAATAAACAGTTCAACCCTATTCTACGCAGCTAACGGCAACCATTCATGGAGAGACTCTGGCGGAACCAATGAACGAATGCTATTGACCACGGCTGCCAATGGTGGATTAACTGTTAAGGGGACAGGAAACTCTTCTTTTGCTGGTAATCTCGGAATTGGAACGACAAATCCCGTAAGAAATTTACAAATCCATGGAAGCGGAACAACGTCCCTAGTTAGACTCACAGATACTGTAACAGGGGCAACGGATACGGATGGCTTAGCTCTTGGCTATGATGACACGCTTGGAGGAATTGTTTGGAACCGAGAAAATACTAATTTAGTTTTTGGCACTAATAATGGAGAAAAAATGAGAATAGATAATACTGGTAACGTGGGGATCGGGACGACAAGCCCTGGGGCGAAATTGGAAGTTCAGGGGGATGTAAAAGTCGACGGAACTCTTAGAACAACCTCAGGAAACAACTACATTAGAAACTGGAATTTCGAAGACGGAGACGATAATTGGGATTATTCGGTAGGAACAGGCACTTATACAACGGTAACTGATGGGCAAGTTGGCAAGGGAGTTTACAGAAGCGATGGAAGCGATACTTGGATCTACGATACCGAGCTGGTTCCAGTAGATCTAAACAGGCAATATACGGTAAGTGGTTGGTTTAGGAGAATAAGCGGAACAACAGCAAATTCTATTTATCTTGCAGTTAAATTAACCGACAGTGCAGGAGCTAATATTTCTGGTGATGGAACTTGGTGGTATTACGCAGCAAATGGAGTAAATGTTGGAACAAGCTGGACACAATATAGTGGGGCTTTTGGATCTGGGACAGCCAAACCATTCCCGTCCAATGCGAGATACATGCAAATTGGTACAATCTTGAGTTATGGAGCAGGAGATTATGCACATGAGGTTCAAGGACTTAGAATAGATGATTCATCTTTCCTTAAAAATATCGATGTAGCTGGAGATGCAAGTGCTTCGGGTTCTCTTGTCTTTAGAGGAACAAGCACAAATACAATTGATTCTCTAAATGGAGGCCGATTGGATTTTCAAACCTCTACCGGTGGGGATGTTGGGCTTACACCAAAGATGAGTATTTTGAGCAATGGTTACGTGGGCATAGGAACCACTAACCCAAGCTATCTTTTTGATGTTTCGGGGGGAACAGGAATTGTTGGGCAGTTTAGTGGAAGAGTAATTGGAGGAAATGCGGTAAATAGTAATGAGTTTGCGACGTTAGGACAGATTGCAGGTGGAGCCGGACAGTTTTGGCAGAGAGCTAATGGAAGTTTAGCTCCATCAAACATAACAGACGCACTCAATGTAGGAGCTATTGCATCAACCTCTGCCCTATTCCATGTACCTGGAACTAATAACGATAACGCCTGGTTTAACCTGGGAACGGGTAATGTGGGGATTGGAACAACTAGTCCTCAATCCACTCTTGATTTAGGTAGTGCAACAACTGGAAAATCACTTGTTTGGAGTGGCTCTACTGCTGCTAATTGGTATGCAAGTATTGGAACTAGTTACG
>Ga0210044_10000500_pt1 | contig 59578 bp, 62 predicted proteins | sample CryGey13umfilter_2_FD_183959 | JGI IMG/M metagenome (GOLD analysis project Ga0210044, IMG submission 183959) | Groundwater microbial communities from aquifer in Utah, USA - Crystal Geyser 4/9/14 3 um filter (SPAdes) (version 2) | ecosystem: Environmental > Aquatic > Deep subsurface >...
TACATAAATATCATTACCTTTTTTTATCATATCGACCCTAGAATGGTTTTTTGCTTTTATTGCTTGATAGACTTTTATAGCGTTTTGCTGCAAAGCTAATTCAACTTTTTTTTTATGGGTGCCGGATAGATTTCTTCAGCTTTACCAGTGACATATTTAGCCTCATAATCAAATAATTCATTTTTTGATCTAATCATGACAACCGGCAGAGCTTTTGGATTTGTATAAGGGCCGACAACGCCGACGGTAAATTCTTCTCCTTTAATATATTCTTCAATTAGTACTTCGCTAGAAAAATCAAAAGCTTGTTTAATCGCAGCTAATAAATCCTGTTCATTTTTCACTAAGTTAACGCCATAGCTTGCGCCATTAGCAGACGGTTTAACAATTAAAGGATAAGATAAATGGTTTAGGTCCTGACTTTCTTTATTAATTTCTACGCTTTTGGGAACGAGTAAACCATGATAGGTGAGAACTGCTTTGGTAAATTCTTTATCAAAGGCAATGACAGAACTACTTAGTTCAGGACTTAGATAAGGAATTCCGGCAAGATCGAGTAACCCAAGGATTTTGCCATCTTCACCAAATTCGTTATAAATAGTAATAATAGCAACATCGAACATTTTTTTTATGTGTTTGATTGATGAAGTACTTAATAGATAAATATTGGAAACTCTCTTATGATTTTTTATCTTTTCAAAAGAAATATAATTAGGTTTTTTACTAAGCTTTTTTTGGGAAATTATTAGCCTTTTTGGGATTAGGTCGTCAATAAGGGCGATAGATATATGATATTTTTTCGGGTCAAGATTTTCCAGTAAATTTAATACGGTACTATTTGATCCGGTGCTAGTTCTGATATTTGTGGCGGTGATAATGACTAAGCGGATGCGGTTAGACATATATTTAGATAGTAATTATACTAAAAATCTTTTCACGCCAAAGCTGTCATCTCCAAAATTTAACTCGTATAGCACGAGTAACTACGGATTGTTGCGATAGGTAACGAATAAAGTGAAGCACTCCCCGAGCTTACGCTCGGAACATCAGCCCGAACAGGGTTTCTGAGTGCGAAACCCTGTACCGTCCCGACTTCAGTCGTGGACTGGTACATGGGTAAATATTTTTATATAGCTTCTTATGATCGAAGATAAAAATTACTGCGGATTTTTAATTCGAGTTTTGAAATTTGAAGAAATGACGGCAAATATTAAATTTGAAATTATTAATACTGGTATTAGATATATTGAGTCGTCAGGCCAAAAAAGTTGGAGTTGAGGCGAAACGAAAGAGAAGGGGAAAAACCAGAGGTTGCCGATGATAATTGTTTTTTGAAAAAAATCGAGGAGAAAATGAGAAAAAGCCCCGATTAAAATAAATAGGAAGACTATTTTCCTTTCTTTTTCCCGGAAGAAAAAAGACAGGCTGTAAGTAAAAAGGATAAGACAGAAAGGAGTATGGATGGCCAGCTGATACCAGTAGATCAGTGATAAATTGAAATTAAATACTCCTAAACTTCTTCCCAATAGATCGGGCAGAAGGGCACCAATTAGGATAAAAATAGTATTTTTTGGAAACCATTTTTTGGCGGGATAAACAAAAAGAGCATGGGTTACTAAATCAGGCATAGAAATAAATTTTCAATTTTTAATTTCAAAAATTTTCTTTTTAGAGTTGAACCGGTAGATTTGGAAAAACCAATAAGCAACTATAATTATAGGTATTATTGACAGAATAACTCTATATGTCCTTATGTTAGAAGTATGAGACTGAGATAATTTTAAGGAGCCGCCGGCTAAATAGACCGCTTCTCCGGCAATTGAATAATTGATTTTACCCTGACTTAATTGTCCAAAAACTTTGATGGGTTCCTTATCAATCTCGACATAAAAATAATTATCTTTTATTTCTGTGATCTTACCGCCGAAGTTAATTTTTTTGCCAATAAATAGCTTTGGCTGTTTTTTCGCCTCTTTGTAACCAGGATAATAAATAGGACCTTTTAGTTGAGCGTAGCAAACTAAAATCCATATGAAAAAAATAGGAACGAGGATTTTATATATTTTATATTTATCGTTAAACATTTTTTATAATTTTATCAATTTTCAAATGGTAAAGGTGTAATATGCCCCTTTGCTTTCAAATTGCAAAGGTATAATACCTAACGGAGCTTTGATTTTTAAAAGTTATTTTGACTATAGTTAGTAATCTAAACTCTCATTTGAAAGCTACGGTAGGTATATACCACTTTATCTCAAAAGCAAAGCGGAGTGGTATATGCTTCCGCTTAAAATATCCTATAATATAGCTATGGTTAAAGGACAATCATCACAACCATTTAGAGTCTTGACCAAAATGATTGAGTTTGGCAACCTGACGCCGGCTCAAGGCGTGCAGCATTATGTTTTAGAAGGTCCAAGAGAACATACACGACTGATTCCTTTAGTGATGGTTGGGCTTTTTCCACAACTAGTTGCCGATGATCTAATTACTAAGATGCTGACGGCAGTTAATCTTGGACAGAGTTATGTTCCTCAATATTGGTCAAAAATATTAAGGTTAACGCTTCCAGATATGATCGTTGATCCAAGACTCAACCGAGAAGAATTTATTAGAGAAATGGCTCAAATAAACGATTGGCCGCTGATTATGCTCAGCTTTAGTCTAACTTATAGAACTCTTCATTACTCTGTTACACTTCATTGGATTGACGATTGTTTACCTCAAGAGGCGCTAAGATTATTACAGACAAAAGCGAGAAAAAATGATAAAATCGTATAAAGGTTGGAATGCTTTTAAGAAATTATTTGCGGTGGTAGTTCAGCGGTAGAACGTCTCCTTGCCAAGGAGAAGGTCGTGGGTTCAAATCCCATCCGCCGCTCACGAGCGGACTTTCAAGACGAAGATAAATTTAAGAGGATTACTTTAGTCCGCAAGCTTTAAGGATTTCTGCATTTCTAAAAAGAAGCATACGATTAGTTGTGTACGATAAACCTTTATTAGGTTGAATCTCAAACCCTAAATAAATAACTTCAACCTTTCTTTTTCGAGTCTCTTGAACTGCCGGTTGTAAATCAGAATCAGAGCTACAGAGAATCGCGGTTTTAAGAAGTTTATCAGCGGCCATGGCTACCAAATCAACCGCTATTTTTACATCAACGCCTTTTTCCCGAAAGATTATTTTTGTTTTACCATTAACAGATACCTTTTGACCACGAACATTACCGGCGATTAAAAATTCAAATTTTTGATGTAGTAAGGTATTTCTTAATTTTCTTTGAGTTTTTAAGAGCCTTTCTGATTTTTCTTTAGTTTCTGGATGGAAGTGAAGCTTAGCAGCATAGAATATTTTTCTAGTTATTTTGTATTCTTGAAGTGGATTCCGGAAAATTTTATTAAAATCTAAAGAGGTAATATCTACTTTATTACCTTTGGGGTGTTTTTTTAATACGTCTTCGATCTTATGGATGAAATTTTCACCATCGATAAAAAGAATTGCATGATCCATTACCTTTTATTATACATAAAAAAACCTCAGCGGACTTGCGTACGGGCTGAGGCGTTTATGTAAATAATATACTTTATTCATCTTCGAAAGTCAATATCTATAGTTAGAGCAAAATCATACCAGACTAAGACAACGTCAACGCCTCGGTAAAGACAATTTTTACGAAGAAGGTGTTGACATTTAAATTTTTCAAGATTTAGAGTATAATTACGATCAAAATGACTAGTAAAAGTAGGGAATACTTTACTTCCCTTATAGTCAATTCGAAAAACTTAAATAAAAAAGAAAAAGATATTTTAGTGAGAAGACTACGGGGGTCGACTCTGGCTCGGATTGGTCGTCGTTATAAACTGACAGCTGAGCGAATTAGACAGATTGAAGAAGGGGCATTGATTAAGCTGGGTAAGAAGATTTCCCAACTTTTGTTATTTGACTAAATTGAAAAAATTGCTACTATGTGCTTCTTAAAACCTTTGCGAGTTAAAAAAATAGTTGGTAATAAAATAATCCTTGAGAATAAAATTAAGGCGATCGCCGACAAAAAAGTTGGTAAACTTAAAATTGGCGATAAGGTAATGGTTTATGGAAATTTGATTATTGAAAAGGTAAATGACAAACAAAAAAAGTCTTGATAAAGGGATTATTTTTGCTCTGCTGACTGCGATTATTTCAGGGATATCAATTTTTTATGCGAAGATAGCCGTTGTTAAGATTTCTCCTCTTGTTCTGACCACCTCAAGAAATTTGTGGGTCGCTTTTTTATTTCTCGTCTATTTTATTTTCAGCAAAAAACTAAAAAATATAAAAGCATTAAAAAAAAATGAGTTAATTAATTTAACTTTAGTTGGTCTAATCGGCGGCGCCTTGCCTTTTTATCTTTTTTTTACCGGTCTATCGGTGATCGGGGCTCAGACCGCTAATTTTATTCATAAATCCCTGTTTATCTGGGTTTCATTATTGGCTTATATATTTTTGAAAGAAAAACTAAATTTAAATTACTGGTTAGCTTTCATTTTGATATTTATTGCTAATTTTTTTCTTATGCCTTTCAAATTTGATTTTAGTAGAGGCGAGTTAATGGTCTTTTCGGCGACTCTGCTTTGGGCGGCTGAAAATATATTAGCCAAGAAAATATTGTCAAGAGTTTCTTCGGAAACAGTCGGGTTATTCCGAATGACTGTCGGATCGTTAATTCTTCTGCTTTTATTATCTATAAATAGCCAACTAAATCGACTATTGGCAATTAATAATCAACAATTAGTAGCTATAATTCTTGGAGGTTCAATCTTATTTTTCTATGTTTATTTCTGGTACAAAGCGTTAAAGTATGCTCCGGCGAGTTTGGTAACGTTGATCCTAACTTTTTCGGTTGTCGTAGGGAATATTTTAACTGGAAGTTTTACAAATATCAGGATTTTGCCCAAAGAAATATTATATTCAACCCTTACTATCATCGCATTAATCTCGATTTTAACCTCTTTTTATACTAAACATAGAATATCGAAATCAAAGATTTTTAATATTTAATTTTTCTTCAATGAGTAAAAACGGTCTTCTTCTCTGTGCTAAATATGCGGTTGCCCCTAACCTTTTCGGTTATTGTGGGCCGGATGAAAACAAAAACATTGTCGATCATCTGAAAGAAAATCAACAGGATAAAGAACTAACTGTTTTATTAAAAGATTTTGAAACCCTTTATCCATATCTTCAACTAGTCGCTCGGGAAAATCAAATTAATAATCCTTTTGATGAGCGCGTCGTCGAGGCTTATTGGCTGGGGAACCGTTTATTAGAAAAGGTTAAAAGTGGAGATTACCTGGCATTTTTGGAGGAAAAATTAAATTTACATAAGACGATAAGCAGCAATAAACTTTTTAAAATAAAGTCAAAAGTGCTGTTGGCGAGATTTCTTCCCAATCACACGTTTCATGTTTTTAATATTTTTAAAAGAAGTGACCGAGACATAAGTTTCCAGACACTTAAAACTATGGATGAATGTCGGATCGGATGGGGAAAAGTAATTCAAATATACAAATCAAAAATTAAAAATATCGTTGTTAAAACTAAATCACTGTTTACTGATGAGAATAATCGATTAAATCTGGGAGAACCGGTTCTTAAAGTTATTAAGGTAGACTACCGTGGCAAACAGTTCATCAGAGATCTGAAGACCGGTGATTGGGTGAGTTTTCATTGGGGAATGATATGTGATAAGTTAACGTTACAGCAGGTAAGAAGTTTAGAGTCCTATACTCAGAAGGCGATAGACTTCTACAATTTTTAATTCAAAATTCAAAGTGCAAAATTATAATTCAAAATTAAGAATCTATGTCTTCGGGAATTTGTTAGTTAAAGAAGATTCATCATCATTAAAGTTGTTACCGGAATTACAAAAAAAATTTCCTAAAATAGAGTTTATTGTTGTTGACCCGAATGAAAATTTTCCGCCAGCCGGAGAGAAAGATTTAATAATTCTCGACACAGTCTTAGGGATTAAAGAGCCGATGATTTTAAATTTAGATAATTTTCAAAAACAGGGGAAAACGCCGGTTTCTCCTCATGACTATGATTTGCTTTTTCATTTGTTACTGCTTAAAAAAATCAGAAAGTTAAATAAAGTAAGAATTATTAGTATACCAATTAAGCGCAGAGGCACCCAAAGTTATTTTAGAAAAATTACCACGTTTTTAGGAAGCTCGATACCGTCCCGCTGAGCGGGAGATATCTTCATCTCCATTTCACTTTTAAAAAATGGGCGGCACAGGACATGCAGGGATCAAAGGCACGGATAAGTTTTTCCACCTCGTTGACAATCTCTTCTTTTGTTTTACCTCCGGCAAGTAAGTCTTCAACCAACTGATAGATAGCTTTTTCCATGACAATTTGATTTTGGCCGGTGGGAACGATGATCTCACCTTTTTTGACTGTTCCGTCATTATTAAAATTCAGTTGATAGTAAAGCGTTCCTCTTGGCGCCTCGATCACGCCAATTCCGGTTGTTTCGAAAAAATTGATTTTAGGCGGAGCTTCCAAGTCTATTTTTTCCAATCTGTCAATTAGGTCAATGCTGCTATCGATCGCGTGAAGGATTTCGATTGCCTGGGCTAAATTGTTATGGAATAAATTGGTAGAAGGAAACAAATTGAGACAGTCGGCCAGATCAATTTTTGTTTTTTGATTGAGTCTGTCTCGGCTGATATTTAATCGGGCTAGAGCGCCGACCATCAGATAGTTACTATCAAACATAAAACCTCGGGCTTGGGAGTAAGGGATAATCACGCCTCGCAGATGATCACCGAGATTTTTTTCCTCAATTGTTTTTCCCTGAGAAGTTTGAATAAATCCTTCTAAAAAAGAAAAGTCCGGCGAAACCAAACCACTGAAGGTAATCGGATAATTAAATTTAAGAATAAACGGTGCTTGGGTGAAAATCTTAACTAATTTTATAATTCTCGGCCTAACCTCAAGTAGTTTTGGTTTTAGGCTTTTGATTTCTTCGATTTTCGGCAGTTTTAAAAAACCACCGATGGTCGGATAAGGGGCGTGAACTGAGCGGCCGCCGACGACAATCGATAGTTGGTTACCAACTTCCTTAACGGCGAAAGTATCGTCCAATAGTTGGTGCTGAATCGGGTCATTTTCATCAAAATCCAAAATAGAGTTTTTGCCATAAACATCAGGCAGGGAAAAAATATAAAGATGAAGAGCATGATCACGGATGATCAGGCCATAATAAAGCAGTTTTCTTAATAACATTGTTTGGGCTGATGGAATGATATTAAAAGCTTTTTCCACCGCCTCAATTGAACATAAAAGATGGGCGTTGGAACAGGTGCCACAGATGCGTGCTACCAGTTGAGGAATAGCGGTTGCGGGTTTACCTTTGATTGCCTGAGTGTAAAATCTTTTCCATTCGGAGATAGAGAATTTTAGGTCTTCAATTTTCTTATCTCTAACTTTGATTTGTAAAGAGGCAGCTCCTTCAATTTTGGAGATCTCCTCAAGATTAATATCAAAGTTTAGATCAGAATTTGGGTCGTGCATAGAATTTAAACTCAAAACTCAAAAGGCAAAAGTCAAAAGAACAACTCAAAAGTAAAAAGTTATTAATAAACTTTTGAATTTTAACTTGAATTTTTAAATTTTGAATTTTAACTTATTTCTAGATATTTTTCCATCATTCTAAGAAAAATTTCCTCATTCATCGGGCAGCCCGGGATTAATTCATCAACTTTAACAACTTCGGACAGTTTAAGAACTTTTTCTTTGTATTTGAATTTGTCTAAAATCGGCTTAATTTCATCTAAATTTTCCCGGTTAAAAAAGTTGCGTTGGTTTGAGGGGGAGCCGACGCAGGCGCAGGAGCCGACGGCGATCAAAATATTGGTTTTTTCTCGAATTTTTTTTAGCTTTTCCTCTTGCCGATCTGAACTGATTGCTCCTTCAACAAAAGCAACATCCATTTTCTGCAACTCTCCATTAGTTTCGCGGCGCAGGGCCCGGGCGTGGACAAAATCAATTTTTTTCAACCAGTCTTGGTAATGTTGATTGAGAAGTTCGATAAAAAGGATGGTTGAGTCCTCGCAGCAAGTGAAACTAAACCAACCGACACGAAGTTTTTTGTCCATATTTATATTATATATACTCATCTTTATAAAACTTGTGATAAATTGTCTGTTAGGTGGCAGAAGTTTTAGGGCTCCCATTAAGGTGCAGCAATTTTTCCAGCCTGTCGCTGGTTGCGAGCATTAATGGGGAAAAAACTTCTGACAGAATCTAACAAATAGTTAATAACTACTTCTAATTTTTCACTTGCAATTTCAAAAAACCTTAAGTATCATTTTCTCAACATGACTTACTAAAAGATTAACGACTTCCCAATTTCTTACTTTTATTATTAATTAATCTTTTTATCAATGAAAAACTTAAAAAAAATCGACCCAGAAATTGCCGAGTTAATAAAAGCGGAAGAAAAACGGCAAAAAGAGACATTAATGTTGATTCCCTCAGAAAATTATGCTTCGTTCGCCGTGATGGAAGCCTTGGGTACGGTATTAACCAATAAATATTCTGAGGGTTATGCTAATGCTAGATATTATCAGGGTAATAAAATAATTGATCAGATTGAAATGTTGTGTATCAAAAGAGCAAAAAAGCTTTTTGGCGTTCCATTTGTCAACGTACAACCCTATTCGGGTTCACCGGCCAACACCGCGGTATATTTTGCTTTGCTTGAACCCAAAGACAAAATTATGGGCTTATCTTTAGCTAGTGGCGGTCACTTGACTCACGGTGTTCCTAAGGTGACTTTTTCGGGGAAGTATTTTACAAGCGTACAATATGAAGTCGATAAAAATGGCTTGATTAATTACGATTCTTTAGAGAAACTTGTTCTTAAAGAAAAACCAAAACTAATTATCGCGGGAACAACCCACTATCCCAGAAAACTTGATTTTAAAAGATTCGCTGAAATTGCTGATAAAGTAGATGCTTTATTGATGGCCGACGTTTCTCATGTAATTGGTTTGATTATTGCCGGAGTCTATCCAAATCCGATACCTTATGCTCATGTAGTGACAACAACCACTCACAAAACCCTCAGAGGGCCAAGAGGCGCAATAATCATGGTTACAGCCAAAGGACTAAAAAGAGATCCTCTGATGGGCGAGAAGATTAATAAAGCAATTATCCCCGGTTTACAAGGAGGACCACATAATCATGTAACGGCCGCATTAGCAGTTGCTCTAAAAGAAGCAAGCAAACAAAGTTTTGTTCTTTATAACAGACAGATAGTTAAAAATGCCCAGGTTTTAGCAACAGAGTTAATAAAAAAAGACTACGAATTAATGAGTAACGGCACCGATACTCATGTGATGGTTATCGATTTGAGAAAACAGCAAATTTTAGGCAATACCGCCGCTGAAGCGCTTGAAGAAGCAGGTATGGTTTTAAACAAAAATAAAGTTCCATTTGATCCCAACCCCCCCTTTTATCCATCAGGTATTAGACTGGGAACACCTGGAATTACCAGCCGAGGGATGAAAGAAAAAGAAATGAAACAATTAGCCAGGTGGATTGACGAAACATTAAGATCAGTCCAAGAAACAAAAAACCGGTTAAGAATAACCATTGATTTGGAAAGAAAAAGATCAGTAAGAGAAAAAATAATTAAATCAACAGAATCCTTAAAAAATATTAATAGGAAGGTGGTGGAACTTTGTCGCAAATTTCCGGTAAAAAAACTCTACTAAAACTTTTCAGAAAAGATATTTTCTTTAGCAATACCTTTTTCAATTAAATATTGTTTAAGTGATTCGACAACATCACGACTGGCGCAAAGATAATAGTCAAAGTTGTTGATGAATTGTTTCATTGTTACATTGCTACATTGTTTTATTAATTGACTATTAAATTTTTGCCAAACATCGTTGATTCGTCCGAGTTTAAAATATTTTTTGTTCTCATCTTTGATTTTTGATAGATCGGTTTCCCGGGAAAGACAGATAAAAAATTTAAATTGCTGATTGTTAATTGACAATTGTTTAAGCTCATCAAGAAGGCAGATGTCTGAGAAGTGGCGCAGCCCCCAGAACAGATATAGTTTTGGTTGCGTCAACTTTTTCTCCATCTTAAGACAGGAAGTAATCATTGAATATAAAGGCGCTAAGCCAGTAAATGTAGCCAGAAAGATTTTATCCCGTCTGTTTTGTTGAAGTTTAAAAGCACCGGCCGGTCCTTGAAACTCTACCTGATCTCCCGATTTTAAATTAGTGAGATAGGTTGAGGCAACGCCGTCGGGGATAATCTTTACCAGCAATTGCACACTCTTTTTATTTTCTTCTGAGGAGAAGATCGAATAAAGACGCGGCTGGTTGTTAACTTTTAAGATCAGGTATTGGCCGGCTTCGAACTCAATTTTATCGGGGTTAATTAAGTCAAAACTAAATAGAAAAACGTCGGCGGTCAACTGTTTTTTCTCCGTCAAAGATGCTTTAAATATATTAATCATAAATATAGTTTCAAAAATTATATAACAAACAAACACGACTTTTGTTATTATTTTTATATGACCTTAACCGAGCTATCTTATTATTCGCGCCGCGCTTTACCAATAGGAATCATTTTCTTATTAATTTTATTGATTCTTTTTTATCTTTTTAAACTTTTTTTTATTTATTTGAATTTAAATACCCACCGACAGGTATATACTAATCCTGTTTTTGGTAAGATTAGCTCTCCACAGCTTAAACAACCGTTAAAAACCGGTCAGTTAAGTTATATTCTTGACACGGTCGAAGGTACGCCGATCTCTGCTTCAGAGGCGGCCAAGGTTTATTTTCTTCCTTCTCCGACGACAAAATTCGGTTACCGGGAAAAAATATATCTGATAGCAAAAAATCTTGGTTTTGATACCACTAGCGCCAAATACACTCTGATAGGGAAAGAGGCGTCGTTTTCTGACCAAAAACAACAGTTAACAGTTGACATCACTAACTTTAATTTTTCCTATCAATATCAGTTTACCGGTGAAGAAGAGTTTTTTTTGAATAACTATCTACCGGCTAGTTCAGCGATTGAGAATCGATCCATTGATTTTTTAAAAAATCTTGATCGTTATCCGACCGAGCTGGCTCAAGGGAAAACAAACTTAATCTATTTGAAATTTGATCAACAGACGAAATCGTTGGCGGTAGTAGAAAATCCCAATCAAGCCAATATGATAGAGGTAGATTTTTACCGACCAGACATCGATTCGCTGCCAACGGTTTCTCCGTCATATTTTAACTCACAAAATTACTTAGTAATAATTTTTTTCGGTGAGGAATACAAAGTTCTAAAGGCTCAGATAAGCTTTTTTGAGAAATCAGAAGGAGAGTATGGTGTTTATCCGCTTAAAAGCGGAGAACTGTCTTGGCAGGATTTAAAAGCGGGTAAAGGGATTATTATCTCACCGGCGGAGGCTAAAGGTAATGTGGTTATCAAACGGATGTTTCTCGGCTATTTTGACCCCAGTATCTATCAAGAATATTTGCAGCCAGTCTATGTATTTTTAGGTGATAACAACTTTGTTGGTTACGTACCGGCGGTTGCGGATGAATATTTAGTATCAAATGGAAAATAGAAGTTAAAAGATAGGAATAGAAACGCATATAAATTCTACCTTCCAACATCCATCATCTTAACTCGCTTCCAAACCCACTTCCCAATTTCTTTATTTACTATTTAGATTTTAAAATAGTCTATATTTTCTTCAATCCATTGGATGATATTTTTTGTGTCTTGGAACCGATCATCGCTTTTGAGAATAACGATGATAAACTGATGACCGTTTTTTTTATAAAAACTAATCAGATTTTCACCGGCATTTTCGGTGTAGCCGGTTTTGAGACCGCCAATACCTTGAATTTCGCCAAGAAGTTTATTGACGTTGTCGAGTCGATGAAAATATTTATAGTCGACGTCGGGAATAACAATCTCTTTAGTAGCAACAATTTTAACCAAATATTTATTACTCAATAGTTGACGAGCGGCCAGTGCCAGATCAAATGGGGTTGAATAATTATTCAAATCATCAAGGCCGGTCGGGTTATTAAAATGACTGTTTACCATGTGGAGTTCACGGGTTTTATTATTTATAAGATCAATAAATCCTTCTGTATCATAGTTGTTGGCCAGAACGAAAGCGGCATCGTTGGCTGAATGAACCAAAGCACCGTAAAGGAGATTCTCGACGGTAATTTTTTCTCCAACAACTAAATTCATTACTTGACCCTCAGCAATAGTTTTTTTAATGGTTATAATCTGGTCGGGTTGATAGATATCAAAGGCGACCAAAGCGGTCATTATTTTCGTCGTTGAGGCTGGCAAAAATCTTCCATGACTCGATTTCTCAAAAATCGGGGTAAAAGAAGGTAAGTCAACGACATAAATTCCTTGAGCCGAAACTTCAGGATAATAACGCAGTTTTAAGTAAGGAATGGGGTTAATTTTAATATCGGCTTTTTTTTCTGGTTGATTAAACAGTTGTCGATGATAGGCAAAGACGTGATAATAGAACGAGTCGCCAGGATAAAAAAGGAACAATAAAGTAAAAAAGGTAAAGAAAAAATAGAATTTTATTTTCATTGTTAAACACGTTAACCCGTTAACGCGTTAACGTGCTAATGGGTTTGAACTTTAATTCCTAATTCTTTTAACTGTTCTTCATTTGCCTCAGAGGGTGCGTTCATAACCGATATTTTCCCACCGGATGAGGCGGGGAAAGCGATCACTTCTCGTACCGATGGTTCAGCCAGGGCGGCCATGAGAAACCGGTCGATGCCTGGAGCAATCCCGCCGTGGGGAGGAACACCATAGGTAAATGCTTCCAGCATATGAGAGAACTGTTTTTTCTGTTCTTCACTAAAACCAATCAGCTCAAAAACTTTTTTTTGGATTTCGGGTTGGTGGATTCTGATTGAACCGCCACCGACTTCAAAGCCGTTTAATACCAAGTCATGTTGTAGACCACGGACTTTGAGAGGATCTTTATCCAAAAGAGGAATATCGTCTGGATGGGGAGCGGTAAACATATGATGAGAAGGAGCAAATTTAGCACTACCTGATCCGTAAAAGTAATCTTCTTCGGTTTGTTTATTAAAAAGAGGAAAGTCGATAGTCCAAGAAAAGGCAAGTTCATCTCTATCTTTTTTATTCTTGCGCAAGTCTGGTTTGTCCGTGCCATATTTTTTCATCACAAATTGGTGGGAAAGCCTTGGCCAGGGAGATTGGGTAAAATGTTTTTCGGGAAAAATTTTTTTGACTAGTTTGGTAAAAAGATCTTCGGTTAAGGTAAGAATGTCGTTTTGTTCAACAAAAGACATTTCCAAATCAAGCTGGGTAAACTCACCGTAGGCCCGGTCGCGCCGGGGATCCTCGTCGCGGAAACAGCGGGCAATTTGAAAATACCTTTCAATGCCGGCGACCATCAACAATTGTTTATATTGTTGTGGAGATTGAGGTAGAGCATAGAATTTTCCCCTTTGCAGCCTTGAGGGGACAAGGAAGTCGCGGGCACCTTCAGGGGTAGTTTTCGTCAGAATCGGCGTTTCAATTTCCAAAAAATTTTTATCGACTAAATAGTTTCTGATAAAGGTGACCACTTGTGATTTTAAAAGCAAGTTCCTAAACATCCTTGGTCGGCGTAGGTCTAAATAACGATATTTAAGCCTGATTTCTTCATCAATAACATAGCCGTCGTCTTGGACGGGGATGGGTAAGGGTTTAGCTTTGGAAACGACTTTTAATTCTTTAGTTTTAATCTCTATGGCTCCGGTTTTTAATTTAGGGTTGGCGAGTTTTTCCGGCCGTTTTTTAACTACCCCCTTGATGTAAACGACATCTTCAGCCGAAAGCTTTTTAAAACACTCATCTCCCACCACCTGGACTATCCCGCTCCGGTCTCGCAGATCAATAAAAACAATCTTTTTATGATCTCTTTTCGAGTCGACCCAGCCGAAAAGCTCAACTTCTTGACCAATTTTATTAACAGTCTGTTCGATAAATAAGGTTTTCATAAAGTAGTGTTGTCATTGTAATATTTTTTTCTTTTATTGACAAGGAGATTATTTTTGGGATAATAATATCCTATAAACTATGAAAAATATTCTTTATCAACCAATTATCCACGACATTAATTTCCATCTTAATAGATGGATTAATGGTGGAGGTGGTTGATACGTTCAATTGTAAATTTTTAACCACCCCGCCCAAACGGGTTTTTTTAATTAACGATAATATGACTGAATCAACTCAACGAACTCTTCAAGAACAACCGCAGAAAACATTACTATCAAAATATTTTTTAGATAGAGGTGATCTAACAGAACTAGCTTTACGTATGTACTCAGCTGGTTCTACCAGCCATTTATCAACAGGAGCATTATCTTTTCCTAGAAGTAAAATTATAGGATTTCCAATAGAGAGTTTGATTAGAGTGCTTCAAGATTTGGGACGAGCAAAGGTCGTTGAGAGAATACCAAAAAACCCTTATGGTTCTCGTGCTGGAAACGTTATTGTATATCCAAGCGATGATGAAAGCGTGATGACAACAATGAAAAGAATTAATTTCAGCATCATAAGACAACTCGTGATGTTTTATTTAATGCATGCAGACGCAATTGAGTCAACACAAATTCTTCCCAATACTTCAACTTCAGGCCTAAAAGGATTAGCGATTAAGTTGAGTCCAAGGACAAAAGAGAGATGGCAAACAGTGTCTGATTTACAATGGTCTTTTGGTCGTGGCTTGATGATTGCCGCTTTACCAGAAAATTTAGATGTATATGCGGTAATAGATTGCATGGATGAATATTTAAGGATAGCTTTTGAATTAGGTCAATTATCAAATGGGGCAATTAAATACATACAATTTCTTCATGACCAAAATGATAAAGCATATATTGCCTTGGCTTCCGGAATCTCTTTAAAAGAAAGAATATATTTTAATAACCGACTATCTACTTTAAGAGGCAATCGGGAGGCTACCGATTTAATAAAAAATACGAGTACGGCTGCTTCTATTAGAAGGATTGCGTCTATGAGAGAGTTAAGTACAAAATTAGGTTTGAGGGTTGAATTAGTAACAGATAGTATTTATATAGATATGGATCAAGAGAGAGAAGTTGTTGTTTCTGGTGGATTAATGACTACAACTAATGGTTTAGCACCCTTTACATTAAGTAACCAAGGAATTATTATTCATCGACCGAATCAGGAAGGTATCGTTCCAATCGGAACAAAGTTAGTTAAATCAACAGGTTTTAAACCAGCCGTGCCAGCTGGTGTTAAGCCACATTTTTTGGAAGATTTGACAGGAAAATTAACTCTAAGCGATAGTGAAAGCTTATTTAATGGGCTGAGAATGGTTGAAGAATTAAAAGTTCTGGCTTTAGGTTATCATGATGCCTGGGCGATAAAGTAAACAGCTTTACCGCGTAATTTTTCACTCCCTCCCCATCGGTTTATTTCTAAACTGTAAACAATATTAATAATACTTCCACGGGAAAGATTGTGGAATTGGGAGGCTTGATTAAAAGAAATAAGTTCGAGGTTTATACCTTGAGAATGCAATAGATCTGTTACCCAAATTTTTAAGTGTTTGTTGGTCTTACCAAAAATTTTGGCGCCGATTACTTTCGCCTGACTATAAAAAGTTGGTTGAGGATTGCCGATTCCAAACGGCTGAAGTTTTTCTAGTTCTTTAACTAGATGGATGTCTATTTTTAACAAAGGAATTTTTAGATCCACCTTAATTTTTCTTTCCAAATCCTTATTTTTTAACAGCTTATTTATCATCTTAGATGCGGTCGTCTCAAAGATGGTCAATTTTTTTTTCTCGATGGTGAAACCGGCGGCGGCTTTGTGACCGCCGACGTCAATAAGACAACCTTTAAGACTACGCAAAAAGTCAGTGATATTGAATCCTGGGATTGACCGGGCCGAACCTTTGTAAAACCCGTCGTTTTTAGTCAAGACAATCGTCGGCCGATAAAATTCGTCGGCAATTTTTGAGGCGATCAAGCCGATAATTCCTTCATGCCAACTGTTTGATGTCAAAATAATTAGTTTCGGCAAATTTTGATCGCTCGTGCGCGTCTTTGCAAAACCTCCCAAGGTGAAAGAGTCTGTTCCGCACACGGGCGCCTCGACGCCATTGGGCGTTTGCAAATTCGCACACTTCGCTTTCAAAATATCCTTTGCTTCGTCAACAGACTTTTCTACCAGATCTTGACGTTCAACATTTTTTTTACCGATCCTGTGAGCCAGTTCGTAAGCTTTTTTTTCTTTCGTTGTGCATAGAAGCCTTAGCGCATTAATAGCGTTTTCTAGCCGGCCGACGGCATTGATTCTTGGAGCGATAATAAAACCAATATCGTAGGGGGTAATCTTTTTTCCCTCGATACCAGCTTCCTTGAGAATGTGTCTGATGCCATAGCGCTTAACTTTGGTGAAAGCCTCTAAGCCATATTTGACAATTGAGCGGGAGGGACCGATTAAGGGGACGAGATCGGCAATCGTACCGATAGAAGCTAAAACTAGGTAATCTACTTCGAAATAATTTGGTAATTTGTCATTCTGAGCCGAAGGCGAAGAATCTCTCAACTTGTTTGAGTTTCCCACATTCGTGGGAGATCCTTCACTTCGTTCAGGGTGACTTATAAACCATTTGAATATTTCTTTAGCAAAAAAGTAAGCGACTCCAGACCCGGAAAGAGCCGGAATATGAAAAATGGCATCAGCTTTTGGGGTTTTTTCTGCTTTCAAGTGGTGATCGGTGACGATTATTTTTACCCCCTTTTTTTTCGCGTATTCAATTTCCTTCACCTTAGTTATCCCGTGATCAACGGAAATAATTAAAGCCGGATTAAATTTTTTTATCACATTATCAATTCCCACGATCGAAAATCCATAACCTTCGGTTTTGCGGTTGGGAACATAAGGCATTGCTTTAAAACCAAGAAGATATAAAGTTTCCCATAAAATCGCGCCTCCGGTGATTCCATCGGCGTCATAGTCAGTATAAACGACAATCATCTGACTCTTCTTTTTAATATCTTTAAGAAGCTTAATGATGAGGGTAAAGAATTTTTTATATTTTGAGTCAAAATCTAAAAGTGAAATTGACAAGGGCGATTTCGGATTTAAAAATTCTTTTATATCTTTAATTTGGCGGTGAAAAAGAATAAGATCGATTAAACTTTTTGGATCGATTTTATCTGAAGGTTTGAGTTCGTGTTTAAAAGTAATTTTTATTGACATATCTTTATTTTTCTTCCATTTTACTAAATTTTTAATAAATAAGGTAAAATGATAGTTATGATTACTGCACTTATAAGTGCCATAGTTGTTGGAGTCGTGATCGCTTATATTGTTATTACTTTTATCCTTCCAAAACTTCTTAAAAATGCCTCCGAGCAACTTTTAACCATAGCTAGAGAAAATCTTGGAGCGGAAAAACAAGATATCAAAACGGACTTAGAAAATAAAAAGTCTGCCTTTGAGAAAATAGCTAAAGACATTAAAGATTTAATCGAGAGGACTGAAAATAAATTGGACGTATCAGATAAAGAAAGAATAGGATCGTTTAGTAAGTTAAAAGAAGCTGTTGAAAATCAAGCCAAGGTCGCTGAACAGTTATCAGTGACAACAGAAAACCTAAAGAGAGTTTTATCAAATAATCAAATGCGTGGTCAATTCGGCGAACAAGTCGCAGAAAATCTTCTTAAGATGAGTGGATTTGTTCGAGGCGTTGACTATGATTTTAATAAAGAGCAAAAATCATCAGGCACCAGACCAGATTTCATTATTTATTTACCCAATAAAGTAAAAATAAATGTTGATGTTAAATTTCCTTACCAAAGCCTTCAAAAGATGACAGAAACTAATGATAAAGCTACAAAAAACGAGCTTGAAAAGATGTTTGCTCGGGATGTTAGAGAAAAGATAAAACAGGTTACTACTCGTGAGTATATTAATCCTGAAGGAAATACTGTTGATTTTGTTGTCATGTTTATCCCCAATGAAATGATCTTTTCTTACATTTATGAAAAAATGAACGATCTTTGGGTAGAGGCAATGAAACAAAAAGTAGTTATGGCAGGACCTTTTAGTTTTACCGCTATCCTTCGTTTAGTTCGTCAGGCTTATGATAATTTTCGATATCAAAAAAATGTTCAGAAAATTATTGGTTATATTAAAAACTTTGAAGTTGAATTCGATAAATATAATGAAGAATTTTTAAAAATAGGAGAGCGAATAGAATCATTGTCAAAACAATACAATACGGTTAATTCAACAAGAACGAATCAATTAACGAAATCTATTGATAAAATAAAATTAGAAGATTCTTCACGCAGTAATCTACTTATTAAAGGAGAAGAAAATTGATCTTAGATGAGTCCTCCGCCTTTGAAGATTTTTGGCTTAAGCCAATCTTGAGGAGTGTCTGACCCTTCTGGTTGACTAGTTTTCTCGACCGATTCAATCGGTTTTACCGCCGATATTTCCTTTGATCTGGTTGGTTGAAATGAGCCACTAGACATAAAGGTTGGTTGAAGACCCGGTTTTCTAAAGCTTTTTTTTACCGCTCCAGCATGAAGTAGGCGGGCGATTGTTTCAAAAGTATCAGCATTAACAGAATAAGAGGTAAAGTTGTTGGTACTGGCGGCGATGCCGGCATAAAGGTTGGTGGCAATATCTTTATCAAGCTCTATTCTAAGCTTTTCTAGAATCGTAAAAACTATCTCTGAAATAGAGGAGGACGATTTTTCTACCAGATTGACCGTGCCAAAATAGCCGTTAGTCAGATGACGGTCGATATTGATAATGTCTTTACCCTGGAACTGTTTTTGATTATCATTGTAGACATCGCCTAAGGCATTAAGACTAGGCGAATCAATAACGAAGATAAACTCAAAATTACCGCCACTATAAGAATATTTAACCCGAGAGGGATTAAGTTTAGGCTGTCCTGGACGGGGACTAATAATCAAATTAAAGTTGTTTCCTTTGATGTTATAGTCGACTTTATCAATAGTGCCGTCAGAATAAGGAAAAGAAATTACTAAATTGTCGCCGTTGAGCGAGAGATTATTTTGGATTTTATCACTAGCCGCTAAATCATTTTTAATTGACGAAGAACAAATGAGAGCAAGAGATTTTCCTAGCTTTAAAAGACCAAGATAAAGGCTGGTGGCAGCCGCGACCGCGTCGATTGAAGGATTGTTGGGAAGAATAATAATCCCACTGTTATTTTTTGAAACGATATCATTTAATCGTGTTAGAGTCTGGTTATTGAGGCTGTTGTTTGGGTTCATAGACGGTTTTGTTTATTTACTATAAGATAGATTTTATCATATCACCGACCCGGATGTCAAGCGAAGGAGAAAGTATTACTCCTGCTTCTTGATCTTTCTTAACCTCGTTTACCTTTTTAGCTCTAATTTTTAGAGATACGACTTTAGTTTTTCCTACAGGATTGTTTTCTCGATAAATTTCCGCCCCATCGTTTAAGGAGATTTTTCCCTTGGTAATCTTAATACCATAAATTTTTTCTTGTTCAATTATAAAGGTGGCCAGAATTTGTGCCTGCCCTTTGATTTCCTTTTCGGTTTCCTCTTTCTGTTTAATTAAATCAGCGACTTCATCCAATTCTTGCAAGAGTTCAAATATAATATGGTAGGTTTTTATAATTACCTTTTCTTGTTTAGCTAGAAGTTTTATCTCATTTTCTATTTGAGTGTTAAAGCCGACGATAATGGCTTTGGCGGTTTTAGCCAGAAAAACATCAGATTTATGAATGTCGCCAACCATATTTAAGATAACCTCAATATTATCTTTATCAGAAAGAGCTGAGCTAATTGCTTCCTGAGACCCGTAAGAATCGGTTTTAATAATTAATCTTAGTTTTTTTTCTTTTTTTTCGGTTGACTGAAGGACAGTATTCAGATCAAATACTTTTTTTGCCTGGCTCTTGATGCCTTTTTGTTCTGTTTGATCGGGAGCATTCCCAGGTTGGGAAGTAATTATACTACCCACAACTGGAGTATTATTTAAACCGAATATTTCTACCGGAGTGGAAGGATAAGCTTCAATAATCGACTGTCCCAAGTCGTTAGTTAACGATCTTATTTTAGCGGCTATTTGGTTGACGTAGACAGTTTGACCCACTTTTAATAAACCGTCTTTAACAATAACACTGACGACGGTGCCGCGCCTGTCTTTTTTAGTCTCGATCACGATGGCTTTAAGCGGGTTGGATTTTTCACAACTAAGGTTAAATTCAGAGCTGATGAGGAGAATCGCTTCCAACAGTTCATTAACTCCCTGACCAGTTTTTGCCGAGACGTTGACTGCCGGAATCTGACCGCCTTTACCTTCGACCGCCACCTTATGTTTTAATAAGTCGTTTTTTACTTTTTCAGGTTTACTGTCCGGTAAGTCAGTCTTATTAATAACAACAATAAAGGGAATCTTAGCCGCCTGGATATGAGAGATTGATTCGACCGTCTGGGGCATAACAGAATCTTTTCCATCAATGATTAATAAAGCCAGATCGGCGACGTTGGCACCGCGGAGTCGGAGTTGGGAAAAAGCCTCATGTCCAGGTGTATCGATAAAAGTTATCTTATCAGTTTTATAACCTTTAATTTTGGTATTAATCTCATAGGCGCCAATTTTCTGGGTAATAGCTCCATATTCTTTTTGAGCGATGTGACTTTTTCTAATATAGTCCAAAAGACTGGTTTTACCATGATCGACGTGGCCTAAAATAGCGATGACTGGTGGGCGAGAGGACATGTTTAATTTTAAATTTGAAATTTTTAATTTGAAATTAGTTTGTGGGATTTTCTTTTACTTCTTTCTCTGTTTTAGGTTTCACTTCCTTTTTCGGTTTTTGGACAATGTTGATATCAAAACCGGTTAACCGTGAAGCAAGATTGACATTGATACCACCTCGGCCAATGGCCAGTGGCGCCTGAGTTTCATCAACATAGACCTGAGCCCTTTTATTTTTATCGTCAACTTCCACCTCGGTTATTTGAGCCGGTGACAAAGCGGAAATAAGAAACAACTTTTCGTCTTTATTCCACTGAATAATATCGATTTTTTCTTGACCACCCAGTTCATCGGTGACCGTTTGTACTCTAATCCCTTTTTGCCCAACGCAAGCGCCGACTGGATCGACAGCGCTTTGGTTGTTAAAAACCGCAATTTTAGCTCTTTCACCGGGAGCCCTGACGACTTTTTTGATTTCTACTGCGCCATTGGCAATCTCCGGCACCTCTCTTTTAAATAACTCCTCTATTAATTTGGGGTCAGATCGAGAAACAATAATCTTTGGATTACCGAATTTATCATTAGTAATTTGTTTTATATAGACGAGGAGAGTGCTATTTAACTCATATTTTTCGTTTTTGAGTTGTTCTTCTCTAGGCAATAAACCTTCAGCTCTCCCAATATCAAGATAGACATTAATACCGTCGAATCGGATTACCCGGCCCCTGACAGTAGTACCGATCTGTGACTGGTATTGGGAAACAATCATTTTCTTTTCCACTTCTCTAATCCCTTGGAGGACGACTTGTTTAGCTGTTTGGGCGGCAATACGGCCAAAACCTGGCGGAGTAATATCTTCTTTTTTGTCATTAAAAATCTTTACCATTCCGGTTTCTTTATTAACTTTAGTCGTAATAGATTCATTAAATTGATCTGGATATTCCTTTTTGAACGCTGCAAGAATAGCTTGTTCTATTGAGTTAATTACGTCATTGGGTGAAATACCCCGTTCGGTTGCCACCTGATTTAAGGCGAGAGAAAACTCAGATTTTATAATTGTCATAGATCTATTTTAGCACAACCTGTGCTTAATTCAATTGAGATAAGAAGGTAAAAAATTATTTTTTAGCGTTAGGAGAAGGAGTTGGCTTTCCCGGCGGCGGTTTTTCCGGTTCTTTTTTACCGGTTTTTGCGGTTTCTTCTGTTTTGGCGGCTTCTTCGCCTGCAGCTTCACCCTCAGCTTTTTCCGTAATAATCTCAGGAGTGGCAGTGGCCGTTTCTGGAACGACCGCTTCCTCTTTATGGGCGACAACAGAGACAATGACTTTTTCTGGTAGTTCATTAATAGTATAGGTTGTTTTTTTAGGTAGATCAGCTACTTTAATTTCTTGGTTTATTTCCTTTAACACTGAGATGTCAATTTCAATATGAGACGGTAAATCTTCCGGCCTGGCTTCTATTTTTAAATTATTGGTTTGGGTGAGAAGGACGCCGCTTTTCTGAGAGACAGCTTCTGAGCTACCAATAATCTTTATCGGTACTTCCGTTTCAATCTTTTTTGATAGGTCAACCTTTCGGAAGTCGATATGAAGAATTTTGTCGCTGACTGGGTGCTTTTGAAGATGTTGGATTAGAACAGGTATTTCTTTTTTGTCGAGCTCCAAATAGACTACACCTGTTTCTTTACTGGTTCGATAGACTTTGATAAAGTCTTTAAAATCGACGGTTACCGCTTGAGACTTAAATTCCTGTCCAAAGACATTACCAATCAGTTGGTTCTCGCGACGAAGTTTTTTTAGTTTTTTTCCGAAAACCACTCTTGGTTTAACCGTTAAAATTAATTTATCGGAAGCAGTTTTTTTTGTTTTTGTCTTACTCATTTTTTTCCCTCATTAACTCAATAAAAAAAATTTTGTCTGTTGATAGATAGGTATTATAAAGAATTTGATTATCTTTAACAAGGGGAATAAAATTCTGGCTCAATAAATAATAATTTTTAGTTAAGTAAATCTCGGAAATAAAGTCGTTATTGGCCGATCCGATTTGTTTTTGGACGATTAGTTGGTAAGTACCATCGCCTTTTTGGAAACCGTTAATTAACCGGTAATCGATTTTTATCTCAACTGTTTTCTTCGGTTCGACAGAAAAGAATAGTCCGACGACTCTAAAACCCTCTTTTTTTATTTCGTCAACGATCGATTCTTTGTCGACTAAAACCCCATTCTTGGTGATAGTTTTGATATCAATATTCTGTGGTAGATAAACCTGAAAATAATTTTTATAACTGCCTCCAGGAAAGACGTCGGCGGGCGATTCATTTTTAAAGACAACCGATAACTGATGATTAATTTCGCCAGCGGCGCTAAAATTGGTTTTTAAGGTAATCAATCGACTAATAAAAAAATTCGCTTTATTAACTCCTAAATTGGCATCGACCGGCATCAAAAAATCAACGATACAGTTTGATTTATTATTCAGACACTTAGGACTAATAATTCTCCCCGACCAAAAAAGAGAGTCAAATAATTTTTCCTGCGCAGGGTCATCTATATAGATAACCAACTGTTTTTCATCAAGGGATTTTTTAAAACCTCTAATTAATTTTTCCAGTGAGATAGTATTAAAGTTAAGCAAAATCTGTTGTGTTAGTGAAGAAAGAAATGTTTTTTTTTGGATTGATCCAGGGAAAAAATTTTTTTCGGCATAATATTGAACCTTGAGGTAAAAATTATTTTTATTTATTTTTTCTTTGAAATCGGGTAAATACAGTTCACCGAAAGCATCAAGAATATTTTCGATCGCCGAAGTGGTGATTAGAATACTGCCGGAAAAATTGGTCAGAGATAACTCCTTTTCCAAAAAAAATTTAGCTTGCTGATAATTCTCTGGAAAATCTGGCGAGAAGGCCGAGTCGCGCAGAAACCAATGTGGTTGATTGAGATATTCTCTTATCGCGGTTGGCGGTTCAATATGGGCCTTAAGTTGTCCGTCGGCATCGTAAACATCGTAAATATTGATTTCTGCCAAAGTATAATCTTTAATGGTTAAAGTACCAAAGGAACCAATAAAGCCTCCGCCGGGTCGCAGTTCCATATTATTAGCAAAAAGAAGAAGATATTTTTTTTCGCTGGTAGTAGCAAGAATATTTTCAAAATAAGGAATGACTTTTTTAGTTTGACTGATTAGATCTAAACTATCCAATACCGTTTTTTTTATCTGGGTGATTTGAGGTAAATTGAGGGGTAGTTTATTACTAATGATGGTTAAATCGTCTCCTACTTCGTCAAGGTCGCTTTTGAGGAGATCTAACCGTAAGACGAGAAGTTTTTTTTCGTCGGTTGTCTTCTCTTTCTTAAGAATTAATCCAACAATTTCTTTAGCGGCTTTTTGTGAGGATAATACTTTATTTAATATTTTATTAATACTGTCGTTGATTTCAATTAAATCATCAGGCGTATGAGCCAAAGAAAGAAATAGTAAAGTGGGGTGAGCGAGGGAATAGGTTTTTTTGGTCAGCGAAAAGAACAAGGTTTGCCACTTTAACCAATCGGTCACCCGATCAAGTCTTTCATTTTTTAGATTAATGAAACTAAGGTAACTCGCGTAACTAGTGATGGTAAGTGGCACTAGGAAAAAGATATGAATCAATAGAAAGATGCATAAAAATAATACTATTAAGTTTTTAAATTTAAGAATCTTAGTGAAGTTAAAACTGGGTTTTAGAAACTTACTCTTTGAAGGTTTATTTTCTTTTTTCGTATAAATCGTCAGTTGTTTCTCTTTGGTTCGTGAGAAAGAAAACCAAAGGATTTTATCAACCAGCTCCTCGGTGATAATGTCGCCGTTGATATTGATGATTTTTACATTGTCTAAATTCATTTCCAGAAATCGATCAGCTTGTTGCCGCTGATTAATAAAGATAAAAATTGTTTTTTTAAAAAGCGTTTTAGATCGATAAGCAAGTATTTTCTGGTTGATAACAAAACCAATTTCAAAAGTGGAGGCGAATTTAGGAAAAGAGGATGAATAGAAAACCTCACCACCTAACTTTTCTAGATATTTTTTTAAAGGCTTAACCAACGAAAAAGTTTTTCCGGCAACGATAATAATTTTTTGTTTATTGTCGATAGTTTTAACCTCTAATTTCATTTTTTTATTATATAATTTCGTTGATGACAAAGATAATCGAATGGAACAACTTGAAGAGTTATAGAAAATATTGGCAGAATAAGAAATCGGTTTTGGTCGGCGGTTGTTTCGACCTTTTCCACTACGGTCACCTAAGGTTTCTTCAACAAGCAAAAAAACAAGGAAAGGTTTTAATTGCGATTTTAGAGTCAGACGAATTTATTAAAAAAAGTAAAAAAAGGCAGCCGGTGCACAACCAAAGACAGCGGGCAGAGATTCTATCGTCATTAACCATAGTTGATTTTGTAATTCTAATTCCTTATTTTTCAACTAACGAAAACTATTTTAATCTGGTAAAAAATATTAATCCTTCGATTATCGCGGTCACCGACGGTGATCGTCAGTTGATTAATAAAAAAAGGCAGGCAGAAATGATCGGGAGTCGGGTTGTCGTTGTCAGTTCTTTGTTACCGGGGTTTTCTTCAAGGAAAATAATCAAGACTTTTAATATATACCCATCTTACTCCGGTTTGAAGCCTTTCAGGGCGAAAAAGCGGATTAGATGGGCGGATACTGAAAAAACAAATTACAAACCTAAGTTTTTTTAGTATATGAGATTATTTTTAGCGATTGACTTACCAAAAAAAACTAAGAAAGAATTAGAGGATCAGTTAAGCGAGATTAAACTGGAGTACCCGCAGTTTAATTGGATTCCTAAGGAAAATTTCCACATTACTCTCCATTTTTTTGGAGAGGTGATTCAAGCAGAAAAATTAATTGAGCGTTTAAAAGAACAATTGTTTGATAAAGAAAGTTTCTATCTTTATTCGACTAACAGTGATTTATTTATTAATGCAAAGATTATTATTTATCTTAATTTCCGAAAAGAAAAGAGACTACTAAAGATCGAAAAGGTGGTTGGTGACAAAAAAGGTTTTATTCCTCATCTGACTTTTGCTCGTTGGCGAATACCTTCCAAGCAACAATACTTTGTGTTAAAGAAAAAATTTGAGAAGTTGGCAATCGATATTAGCTTTCCGGTGAAAAAACTGGTTCTTTTTCAAACTATTCCCAAGGGCAAATATCCGCTGTACAAAAAACTCGCCAGTTTTCCACTCATATAATCTCGCCCCAAATCCATATCCATGCGGATTGACATTGTTTAAGATAACTAATCATTGCAATAATATACATTATAGGTTATAATACCAATCTATATGATTGAAATGAGTCTTGTGAATCACGCTGCAGAACTTGCCGTACTTGTTCCTTTTCTTGCATCTGTTTATCAAATTTATTTAAGAAAACCACTTGTTGTCAATAATAGGGGTAGTGTAAGTAATGCTATGGCTCAAATAAGAAAAAGTGAGGTTGTAGAATTACCTGTTGGAACACATAATGTTACGCCTACAGGAGCTAGAAATAATTATACAGTTACTGTTACTGATAAAGGTGATGGAGATAACATGGGTATTTTACAAGTGTCTAATCCTGATGGTAATTCTTTTTCTGAAATTGGAATGACTCAAGATAGCAGATTTACAACAGAAACTATATCAAATGGAATTGTATCATTAAACAGTGATAAAGGCGGTGGATATGTTGAAACTATAGCTGAACCAACAGGGAATGGAGCAGACATAGAGATTTTTGGATTATTAGCATATATTCCGAAAGGTCAGCCAGTTTTTCCTAAATAAATAGCTTCAAAATCATCTCCTCACTCCTTCGACTCGCTTCGCTCTCTCAGGACAAGCCAACCCCATAAGTTTACCCTGAGTTTATCGAAGGGGATTGACATTGTTTAAGTATTAGATGAAGTATTTTGTGTGCTGGGACAGACGACTTTAACTTGAACCCCTTGTCTTAACGGACAACCAGTAGGATCTACAGCAGTTACATTACGACAACCCCAAATACCGAAAACAAGGGCTATTATATCAACAGATAACACACATTCAGCATAACCGACGCCTTCTTCCCATTGGTCCATTCTTACTACTCTAACTAATTTTGGGTCTGCTAAAGCTCGTTGAAGAACAGGACAACCTGCTACTATAGCACTAAATTCTGGATGGGCCATTAGAACAATATTATAACAGAGTTTTAACCTATATAACTCCATAAGGATAGACATTGTTTTTAATTGATTTAACTTTAATCTGTATAGGTATTGCAAACGAAGTTGGCAACAGTTTTATATTACTTGTTTTTTACGTAAGGACTTTCTTCTTTTTTAATATTTCTGATGTGTCTTTCATTTTTTTCGTTATATGCAGGGACGGTGAATAAAATCATTTTCATCTTTCCAAAGTAGTGAATTCTATTATTTGGAGGTACAGCAATTATATCTTTAGCATTAACAGATATTTTTTCATCGTTAATAACAAAGGCTCCTTTTCCTTCAATAATAAACCACATGTAGGTACTTTTAGTACTGAGAAATTCCTCGAAGTGTCCCTCTTGGACTTCTTCATAGACAATATTAGCTTCTGGTTTATTTAATCCATACAAGGTAATATCAACTCCGTATTTATGTTTTGTTTTTGTGTCTTTAAAGGAAAATTTAAATTTATTCATCACAAAATTATATCAGAAGATCTTAATAAATAAAAATTACCCTCAAAATCATCATCTCACCTAACTTCACATAATTCTCTACGAGACTTCCAAAAACTACCTCTGAAATGTATCTAGTTTCTATGCAGCTTATTTACCTATTTAATTATTAAAAGTTTTCTTAATAACCTAAACAGCTAATTTTGTAGCGTATAGTCCATTGACTCCTGAATCAGTTCCAATATATAATCTAGACCGTTCAGGGTAAGTAATAAAGTTTATGAAGTATTTTGATTAAACTCAATAAATCAGAATTACGCGCCTTATCAAATCTAACAGCCAATTTTGCTGAGGTTTTTCTAGGTTCTATTGTTATACCAATCTTCCTGAGCAAAATATAGTATTTTAAAGTCAAGCGATGAGCCTGAAATTTAGTAACTACTCAGGAACTATAAGTTGGTAATATTCTGTTAAATAATTTGTAACGCGTATTTTGAATTTCTTCAGCAATTTGATTATCAGTTTTTCTTTTGGCAATTTCTTCCAACTTCTCAAAAGTTATTCCAGGTTTTAAAAATGAATAACTATTTGTTAGAGATTTAAATTTTTCATAAGGTGTCATATAGTTTTCTTGTTTGTACACTTTCTTTATTTTACCTTTTCTGTCTTCAATTTCTGTAGCAAAAGCACAAGGGCGGTGAAAGTTTAAATATTCATTGAATATATCAAAGTAAAACTTATTAATCTCCGGCGCATGTTTTTGATCAATGAATCCGTACCCCATCCACTTGCGGATTACGGAACCATTCTTTGATTCAACCTGTGCGTTATCATTTGTCTGCCTGCTTCTTGATTTGGTCAACTTTATTAAAAGCCTGTTTAACATATTGGCAACTTGACGATTAATATATTCACTCCCGTTGTCCGCGTGAAACTCGAAAACTCTGAAGGGAAACTTATTTATCAACTTTAAAAGTAACGGAACAAGAAAGCTTTCTGTAATTTTTTCTACAGATCCCGCTATTTCAAATTGAGTGACTTCATCCAATATGTTTATATGATAAACTCCTTTTTGGCGATCCATATCTCCTTGGTGAACCGTATCAACTCGTAAATATCCGGGGACTCCGTTTGGAGTCGGCTTTCTACGCTCTCCGATATTGACAATTCTTGGTTTTGTTTTTTCATATTTTTTAGTTAACCTTTGGTAGTGAACAGATTTCCTTAAATTGTAAATATGACCAACGGAAATATTGGAAATATTTTCATACGTCAAATCTTTATACTCCGTAAACATTCTTACTAATATTTTTTTAATCATTACTCCATTTGGGAAATCGTGGAGTTCATCAGTTGTTGCTAAAAGCCAGATATCTTGGTCAGAGTATATTTTTGGGAATATACGATGATTAGATTTCTCAATGGTAACTCTCCCAGTTTTTCTTTGTTTACCAATGAGTCGTGTTACCTGAGCTCTTGATAATCCGGTTATTTTTTCAAGGTACTTTTTGATAACTCCTTTATCCTTTTTTCCTAAAACATGATAATCAAATTTAATAATTGTATCTTCAACCCATTCGTAAATCTCATCTCTTTTTTGTCCCTTAAAGGACAGTAGCGTCGAGGATTTGAGAAATTTTCTCAACTCCTCTATAGTTTTCAGTGGGGAATCATTCATGGTAATAGTCATATATCACCAGTATGGTTCCCTTTTGTTACAGGCTCAAGTTGTATTTGAAACCGTACCTGCTTTCGGGCTCATCCTGTATTGTACAAGACTTACAGTACGCTACTCCTCAGGAGATGTTAGAATTAGAATACTCTAAATTACCATTACAAGTTACTGTTGCACTTAATTCTTGAATGCAGGAAGAAAAAGTTGCTCAAGAAATTATGGTAAAATATCCGGCTGTTGTTTTTCCAAAATCACTCCTTCCTTACCCTAAAAAGAAAATACAGAAAGTATTAGAGGAAGCCTTACGGTATGTAGACGACGAAGCAATGGTCGAAAACCTAAAATCTTGTGCTGTTTTTTTAGAGAATTTTATTGATGACGAAGAAGCTAATAAAAGGAATAGTGAATTATTAAAAAACAAAGAGTGGCAAAAAGCCGTAAAAAAACATTCGCCAAAGAATACAGATAACTAAGATAGTTAATTTTTTTAGTTTGTAGTCTAACCCCTATTTTAGGGAGTTGGAATGTTTTCCGCGCATGGGCGGGAGGGGCAAGGAAAACTATAAATTCTTTCCTTACTCGCCCGAAGGGCGAGAAAATCGCGCGCGCAAAAAATAGCCTCGCCATCCAGCGGGATAAACTCAGGCGTGGCGGGTGGCCTGCCCGCCGAAGCCTTGGCGAAGGCTGGGGGGGGCGCCGCGCTGGAGCAAGCGAGGCCGAAGGCCGAGCTAATCAAATGAAGTTCGACATTTTTCGTAAACCGCCAGCCAGTAAAGAGAAGAAAGCCGTTGCGAGGTAGCGCTCCGCCAACGGCGGAGCGCGTCAAATCCGCCTTTTTTGAAACTTGCGGACAGCCGCAGATCCTTTAAAAAGAAGTTCGAGCCGACAGTTTTTGCCATGATCAATAGATCATGGCAACTATTTTTTGCGCGCGCGATTTTGCGATTGCTTCGCAATCGATTTTATTTAACGGAGTCAACAATTTTATAACTTTTAATCATGTTCTCAGCGTTTGAATATATAGAACTAAGATAGTTATCGGGTAGCCATGTATCGGTGGTTGTATTCCCTCCGTTATATTTGTCGATAATAGACTTGTAAAAATTGTTACAATCGACTTCTTTAGATTTGTCATCAATAAAATTGTCGCAACGCAAACGGTAAGATTGAGGTATCGAAAAAATTGCCACTTCATCATTCTTGTAATTTGGAATAATGTAATAATAAGACGAACCGTGACTACCGCCATTTGAAGACTTAATAACTTCTTGACCTGATTTTGTGTGCTCCCAAACTGGCAACGCTTCTGCTGGAGGAACGGATTGATTGAGAACCCACGCTCTTTTCTGTGAATTAAAGTTTATACTACTTACTTGTCCAGGAATATTGACAGAATTAATTCCTCTCAATAACCAAAAATATGCTTTAGGTGAGTAACCGCTATCGCTGGGATTTATACCCAAAGCTAATAAACAAGCTGATTGATTATTTATTAAACCACTACAATCTGAATTAGTAGAGACTATGTAATTTTGAGGGTAGTCAAACTTAAGGCTATATTGGATATTTTCGTACGTCTTCCAATTTATGTCTCCATTTTTCTCATTTGGAGATGGTGATGGTGGGGTTTGACTCTGTTTCGGTTCTGTTGTGTTTTTTGAAGACTGCTTGCCGAAGTAATATCCACCATAACCAACAAGTACGGAATAAACTAAAATCATTCCAATCAGCAAATAACTTACCTTTGGTTTTTCTGGAATTGACGATGGCTGATTAACAGGGTTTTGCACGATTTGCTGGGCATTTTGACCCCCGATATTTACTTGCTTTTCCATATGTATCTCCAAGAAAAAGTATAGCATATTTTGGGCAATCAAGTATGTTAAACTGAAATAAGAAAGTTCTTTAAAATTTTTGCGTTTTTTTCTTTTTAATTCCGATTTCATCGGGATTGTTCGAGCCGACAGTTTCGGAGGCGCGGCGGGTGGGCACATTCGGCAAGCTCAGTGTAAACGCGACGCGCTGGAGCAAGCGAGGCCGAAGGCCGAGCTAATCAAATGAAGTTCGACATTTTCGATAAACGGCCAGCTCTGAACGATGTCGAAGAGATGTTAGAATTTATTATGAACAAATCTAACTTCAAAATTATCTCCTCACCCAACCCCATGCGGATTGACATTGTTTAAAGAATTAAGTTAATCTTAAAAGACTCTTTTTAAACTATTTGTACGCTATTAATGAGAACCTGAAAGGAATTTTACCCAGTCAGGTTCACTTTAGAGGTGAGACTGGAGGTTCTATTTTTTCATTTCAAGGAGATTTTTTATCTCTTTGCTGTATTCTAAAAACCATATTGTTTATTTGACCAGCCTCATTTTTTCTACCTTTTCTTTGCGTTCGTTGGTATTTTTTATTAAAGTTTTTCATTTTCTTTCCCTTCGCTCAGCGATTTTTTACCCTGTAATTGCATATAGGATATGTAGACTTATATTGAGATTTATTATACAAAATTATCAACCAAAATTACCTTCCTATCTTTTCGGCAAGCTCAGGGCAAGTCCTTCGCCTTTGCTCCCAACTTCATCCCGCTAGGCTGGACTACGGAAGGGCGCGAGCCAAACCTTGTAAACTAAGAACCCTGAGCGTAACCGAAGAGGATTACATTGTTTCAATATCGAAACTCATCCCCAGGGTTGCGGTTTACCCATGTACCAGCCCCGACGTAACGTCGGGACGGTACAGGGTTTCGCACTCGGAAACCCTGTTCGAGCTGATGCCCCGAGCGCCACAGTGGGATACCCCACGTGGTGTCCCATAAGCTCGGGGAGTGCTTCACAATATAAATAAGAAATTTATAGCGAGGAAGTTAGAACTTTTTATCAACCTAACTAATTAGATCTTTAATAAATTGTTGGAGTTGAATTTTATCAATTTTAATATCGCCAATTTTTGAACTGGACTTAAAGGTAAAACTTCCACCAAAGTGACACTTTTCCCAAACGCATACACTTTTCACCCAATTAATTACATTATTCCAAGATTTTTCTCCGGCCATTCCATGTGTAACCACTGCTAATTTCTTGCCTTTAAGATACATCCTGTCTTTGTGACACCAAGAGACAATTCTATCCCAAAATATTTTCGTTAAAGGAGTTATTCCATCATCCCAAGTGGGTGTTGTGATGACATAAATGTCATAGTTTCTAATAGTAGGTTCTATTTCGTTAGAAAATTGATCTTTTATATTTGGACAGATTCCTGATTCTCCACAAATTTCACAGCCATCAGGTAGTTTCATTTCAAGTTCTCTTAAATTTAAGATTCTTAAAGAATGATTTTTGTCAATATTACTTTTAAATTCCTTAATAAAAATATCTGTGTTACCTTTTCTATGAGAACCATTGATAATAAGAATTTTCATAGCAATAGTATATCAAATTTCCTGAGTTTGGGCTCGTTTGCCCTGCTTGTCCAACGAAGTCCGCCTGAGGCAGATGGAGTTGGAAGCGGAGTCGAAGGAGATTTACATTGTTTTATTCATAAAAAACCACTCCCAAACTTTCGTTCAGGAATGGTTTTTGTTAAAATTTTTTATCGATAAAAAATTAAGCAGCACCAATTCTATACATTCCGGTGCCACAATCTGGGCATTTAGCTTTCATTGCTGGTTTACCATTTTTCATCGTTACTTTTTGTGGATTGGCGACCTCTTTTTTTCCTCGACACTTAACACAATACATGCTAGTCATATATATTATTCACCCCCTTTCCTGAATTAAAGTTTCAAATAATTTCTAATCGTAGCAAAATAAAAAAGAATTTCAAGCGTAATTATAGCTAAAGTAAGCAAAAGACTTTTTTTGAAGTCGCTAACGAAAAAGATCGCTAATCGGTCAGCCGCTTGTTTATCAAAAGTTTCAGTCGCAGGTACTTTTGTATTAACTTGAGGATTTTGTTCTTTGACAACTGATGTTTTTTTAACAGTAGGAGGATGTGGTTGGACGGACTGCGTTTCCAATAATTTTATCTTCTTCCGGTATTGGGTAATTATCTTTTGCTTTTTAGTTTTTTTTGGCATACGATTTTCTTTGATTATAGCTAACCCTGAGCTGATTTCAAGCTGAGTTAGTATTATTCTCAAAAACATTATTATTGACAGTAGTATTTAAAGTAGTTAAAATGTTGTAAATGGTGACATATTTTTTAGGTTTCATTTTTTTTTGGCTCGCTATTTTAACATTTATATTATTAAAAACAAGAGCTCACTATCAACATTTGGTCTCGGCAACCAAAAAGAAAAAACTTGATGAGATATTGGATCAAGTAGTTGATAACGATGGTAAATTTAGACGAGAGATTGATTTAATTACCAAAGAACTAAAAAAAATTGAAGACAACACCAATTTTTATTTCCAAAAAGCGGGGCTGGTTCATTATAATCCCTTTAACGGTAGGGGAGAACAAAGTTTTGTTTTAGCCCTTTTAAATAAAAAGAACTCTGGTTTTATTTTAAATTTCATCTATACCCGAGACGGGCTACGTGTTTATACTAAGACAGTAAAAGAAGGAAAAGGAGAAAAATACCAACTGTCGGATGAAGAAAAAAAAGCCATTGATCAGAGTCACAGTTAACAATTCAACTTAAATAGCTTTTTTCGTTATGATTGATAAGAAGGTTGGGTCAATAATTGTTTTCGTGATATTTATTCTTTTTACGGTTGGCAGTTACGCTTACTTTTCCAACCCAAAACAGATAGGAATTATTTCACCGTTAACTAAATATCAACCACCTGGGACTAATGATTTAACGGCAACCAATAATCCTGATGAGCCTAAAACAGAGGTTTGTCCAATAAACGGCGAATACCTAACAGAAACCCAAAAAAGTAAATGGGAAAAAAGAAGACCGCTAGGAGTAATGATTGAAAATCATAAGGAAGCAAGGCCCCAGTCTGGTCTTTCTTCGGCCGACGTTATTTATGAAGCAGTAGCCGAAGGGGGGATCACCAGATTTCTAGCGGTTTTTTATTGTCAAGATGCCCAATTTATTGGTCCGGTCAGATCAGCGAGGATTTACTTTGTCAGACTACTTCAGGGATACGGAAATTACCCGCTTTATGCTCATGTGGGGGGTGCCAACACACCTGGACCGGCTGATGCCTTAGGAGAAATAAGAGACTTAGAATGGGGATCATATAATGATCTGAACCAATTTTCAGTTCCCTTTCCTTATTTCTGGCGTGATTATGAACGGTTACCTAATCGGGCGACAGAACATACGGTTTACTCTTCAACCGTTAAACTTTGGCAATACGCCGCTTCGCAAAGAGGATTAACCAACGTAGACAAAGACAAACAGTCATGGGATGAAAATTTTGTTTCATGGAAATTCCAAGATGACGCTAGTAAAAGTAAAAGGGGCACAACCAGCAAAATTAGCTTTAAATTTTGGGACTCTTTTAAATCGGATTATTCGGTCGATTGGGTTTATAACCAAGAAAACAATGTCTATAAGCGGGTAAACGGCGGTGTAGAATATATAGATAAAAATAATGGTAAGCAACTGACAGTCAAAAATGTTATTATCGTTTTTACCAAAGAGTCACCAGCTAATGATGGTTACGAAGGCGGACATATTTTATATAAAATAGTCGGCAGCGGGGACGGTTTACTGTTCCAAAACGGTCAGGCAATTAAAATCAGTTGGCAGAAAAAAGACGAAGAGTCATCGATAAAATTTTATGATGAGAATGGAAAAGAAGCAGAGTTGGTAAGAGGATTAGATTGGATTGAGATATTATCAGTTGGCAATGAAGCAACTTATTAAATATGCTCGAGCACATCATTCCTTCCAAGGCGAGAAGAAAGATTCTTGAACTTTTTTTTCATCATCCGGGAGACCCTTTTTATCTTCGTAAAATCGTCCGCGATACCGATGAGGAAGTTAATGCGGTAAAGCGAGAACTAGATATCCTATTCGAAGCCAAACTATTAAATAAAGAAAGACGATTGAATAAAATTTTCTATACCCTTAATAAAAACTTCCGTTTTTATGATGAATTTATGAGAATTTTTGCCAAGACGAGTTCTTTGGCCAACTCTTTTTACCAAAACCTTTCTAAACTCGGAAAGGTAAAGTTTATATGTTTATCGACAAAGTTTGCTAAAAAAACAGAGATAAAAGAAGACGAAGTCTATTTATTACTTGTAGGGACGATTGTTGTTCCTGAAGTAACGGCTATTGTTGGTGAGGCGGAGAAGGTCTTCGGCCGGGAAATAAACTATACCGTGATGACGGAAGACGAGCTGGCTTTTCGTAAAAAAAATAACGATCCCTTCATCTGGAGATTTTTAAAACAACCAAAAATTATGTTAGTGGGAACCGAGGAAGATCTTCTTAAATAAACCGGATTATAGTCTATACCACTCCGTCCCGAAAATCTCGGGACTCCGTTAGGCATAGACCCTTACAATTTGAAAGCAGAGGGGTATATAATTTACAAAATGAAGTTACTCAAAACATTATTTTTAATTAGTGTCTCCGTCTTGATTATTTGGATTGATCTGCCGGAAAATTTAAATATTAACTTCAAATTAGCTAAGCAGAAAATCAACTTTAAAATTAATCCCCTAAGTCTTGATCTCGACATACTGGGGATAAAGATAAAAAGGGATTTTCGCACCCATCTGGGTCTAGATTTAAAGGGCGGAAGTCACCTAGTTTTTGAAGCTGATACATCGATCGTCAAACCTGAAGATTTAGTTGATAGTTTAAACTCAGCCAGAGACGTTATAGAAAAAAGGGTTAACTTCTTTGGCGTGGCCGAACCGGTAGTACAGACGATTAAAACAGAAAACAAATATCGAATCAATGTCGATCTACCAGGCGTTTCCAGTGTTGACGAGGCGATTAACCTCATTGGTAAAACCGCCCAACTGAGTTTTAAAGAAGAAGCACCGAGCTCCAATCCGGAAGCTACCAGCAGCTCCATTTATACCAGATTGACCAAAGATACCGGTTTGACCGGCAAGGATATAAAAAAAGCCAGTTTAAGTTTCGATTCTCGTACGGGTAAACCTCAGGTAGCTCTTAATTTTACTCAAAAGGGAGCCGATTTATTCGCCAAAGTTACCCAAAGAAATCTGAATAAACCGGTGGCTATCTATCTTGATTATTTTATTCTTTCCGCTCCGACAGTCCAGTCGGTAATTTCCGATGGCAACGCCGTCATCAGCGGGAATTTCACTGTCGATGAAGCCAAAAAACTGGCTATTTCTATTAATTCTGGCGCTCTACCATTACCGATTAAACTGGTAGAGCAAAGAAATATTGGGCCGACATTAGGAGCCAGTGAAGTGAAAAAAAGTGTTTCCGCCGGTTTAATTGGGTTAGTAATGGTTTTATTATTTATGATTCTTTACTATCAAAAATTAGGCCTTATTGCCTCATTGGCGCTGATTATTTATGGCTTAATTTCCTTGGCAATCTTCCGTGGTTTGCCGGTCGTGTTAACTTTGCCTGGGATCGCCGGCTTCATCTTGTCGATTGGTATGGCCGTTGATTCAAACATCTTGATTTTTGAAAGGATTAAAGAAGAACAAAGAGCTGGAAAAGACTTTGATATTGCGGTAAACTTAGGTTTTGGCCGAGCCATTGATGCGATCAAGGATGCTAACGTCACCACCCTATTAGTAGCTTTTATTTTATTTAATCCTCTCAACTGGGAGTTTCTACCTCAGTTTGGTATGGTGAGAGGGTTTGCCCTGACATTGGCGATTGGTGTAGCCACCAGTTTGTTTACCGGAGTAGTAATTACAAAAAGACTGATTAATGCATTCTATAAAGAAGTTAAAAATTAAAAGCGGTAGCCACGTTAGACGTGGTGAAAAGTTAAAAGTTACAGATAAAAATTTAAAATTTTTAATTTTGAATTGTAATTTTGCATTTTGAATTTTGAACTTAGATTTACTATGGTTAACTTTTTAAAATACCGATTGATATATTTACTGATTTCTTTACTCGTTATCGGAACAGGGATGTTTTCCATTATTAAGTGGGGTTATCATTACTCGATTGACTTTGTCGGTGGTACAAATATTCAGTATCAAGTAAAGCAAATAAACAACTGGGAACAGTTTAAAAAGGAAATTGCAGAAAAAAAAATTAAGCTAACCGCCGTTGATCTAAAAAATAATCAGATATCACTAAGGATGGAGCCGATTAATGAAAAACAAGAGCGGCAACTACGTAGTGCATTTGAAAAAAAGTTTAAACTCAAATTAGAATTGCTGAAATTTGAGACGGTCGGTCCGGTGATTGGCGCCGAGACGATAAAAAAAACCATGATCGCCGCCATCTTAGCCATCATGGGAATTCTTATCTATATGAGTTTTTCTTTTAAAGGTTTTAATTATGCTGTTTCGGCAATAGTGGCTTTAATTCACGATCTCTTAGTGGTTGTCGGTAGTTATTCATTAATGTCTCATTTCTTAGGAGTCGAGCTAGATACGCTTTTTGTGACGGCCGTTTTGACAACGATGTCTTTTTCCGTTCATGACACCATTGTTATTTTTGACAAAATTAGAGAGTATTTTAACATCGAAGGTAAAGCCGATATAGAATATTTTGCCAATAAAGCATTAACTGAAACAATGGTTCGTTCAATCAATAACTCAATGACGATCGTTTTTATGCTTTTAGCCCTGACTCTTCTTGGTGGAGCAATGATTAGATTCTTTATCCTAACTCTTTTAATCGGGACTATTACCGGTACTTACTCGTCGCCGTTTGTGGCAACCCCAATCTTAGTTTGGTTGGAAAAAAGAAAACAAAAACAATTGTAGCGTATAGTCCGTTGACTTTTATAAATAAATTATTTATTCTTCGATTAACAAATTAAAATATTAACAAATTTGTTAATTATTAGTTAAAATAAATATCTATGAAAGACAAAAAAGACAGTAAAGATAAAGTCAATGAAGAAACCTGTCCTAAATGTGGGTCGGCTTTGGGCGAAATTACCGTTACCAAAAGCGGTAAAAGATTTCAGCGTTGTTCCACCGGAAACTGGAATCAAGAAACTCACCAGGTTGATGGCTGTTCTTATATTAAATGGTTACCAGTTGAGCCGGAAACCCTTGATGAGAAATGTCCTAAATGTGGAGCTCCTCTCCTTTTGACGACTACCCGTTTTGGAAAAAGGATGAAAAAATGCTCTACCAATTCCTGGGATCCAAAGACAAGAACAGCCAGCGGTTGTGATTATGTCGAATGGATAAAGGGAACGACTGAAGAGCTTAAGGAAGACTGTCCTAAATGTGGTGAGAAGTTAGTTCTATATACAAGTGCCAGTGGTAAAAAACTAAAAAAATGTTCGACTAGTAAATGGAATCAGGAAGAGAAAAGAGCCAGCGGTTGTGATTATAAAGAATGGTTGTAAGAAATCGTGTAAGAATCAAAAATGAAGATTATTAAATATTCCTTAGGTCAACTTCAGACCAACTGTTATTTTATCGTCGAAGATAATCAATGCATTATAATTGATCCGGCCGATGAGGCGGGATTTATTCTTGAAGAACTGCAAAGAAGAAAATTAAAACTGGTGGGAATTTTGGCAACTCATGGTCATTTTGATCATCTTCTGGCGGTTGGTGAGATACAGCGATCAATAGATATATCTCTTTATCTTTCAAAAAAAGACCTTTTTTTAATTGATCGATTGGAAGAAACGGTAAAGCATTTTTTGGGATATAAGCCGACAACCCTACCTATCAAAAATATTAAAAATTTTGTTATTGAAAATTCATTAAAAATTGGAAATTTCAAATTGAAAATTATTCCAAGTCCAGGTCACACACCTGGCGGAGTTTGTTATTACTTGCCCGCCGAAGCTTCAGCGAAGGCGGGTCTCCCCATCTTATTTTCCGGTGATACTTTATTCAAACAGGGGATTGGTCGTTATGATTTTTCTTATTGCAATAAAGATGATTTAAAACATTCCTTGAAAAAAATACTATTGTTACCAAAAGATACCGTAGTTTATCCCGGCCACGGTGAAAAAACAACGGTTGCCGAAGAGAAAAAGAATTTCCCCAATTTCTTAGTTTCCTAATCTCTCGATTTCTTTTAGGAGTAGTTTTCGTTCGTTTTTTAGTTTTTTTTCCGCGACTTGGTTGAATAGCTCTTTTAATATTTCACCAACTTTGGGTCCTGGTTTAAACTTAAGGATTTTCATCACGTCGTTACCGTCGATTTTAAGATCGCTAATCTTAAACGGTTCTTTCTGTACTTCGACCAGTCTTTTTCTAAAAAGATCAAATCGCCAAGAGGTTGGTCGGGTACCGGAACCGATTCGATCGCCAAAACGTAAATCAATAATATCATTAAGATACTCTTTACCGACGTTTCGGATAAAACGCCTGACGGCTTTATCGGTTTGAATTTCAGAGACAGTAAATTGATGAAACTGAACCAGTCTAACCAACTTTTCTTTCTGTTTATTAGAGAGTTTAAAACGGTCAGCGATTTTTTCAGCTTGTTTAGTACTAACTACCTCATGGTTGTAAAAAGTGATTAATCTTGTTTTATCGTCCCTTCTGAAAGTAGTAGCTTTGCCAATATCGTGGATTAAGGTAGCAAACCTAGTGATTGAATCTTTTGATGGACAGTTTTTTAGAGCCATCACAGAATGAGTGCCAACATCATAAATATGATGGCGTTTCGGGCTTTTTTGAGGAATGGTAAAACAAACATCCACTTCAGGCAGAATCAATGAGAGTATTCCCGTATTTTTTAAAAAGATAACACCTTCGGCTGGAAAATCACCGGTTAAAATTTTTAAAAACTCATCCCGAATTCTTTCCCAGGAAATATTGATAATCAACTGACAGTTTTTTTGGATGGAAACTCTGGTTTTTCCATCAATCATAAAACCAAGTTCTGAAGCAAAACGAACCGCCCGCAAAATTCTTAAAGCATCCTCTTGAAAACGGGTATTAGGATTGCCGACGGCGACAATGGTTTTCTTTTTCAAATCTTTTTGGCCATCATAAGGATCAATTAATTTTTTTCCATCATAAGCAATTGCATTTATGGTAAAATCCCGACGGGCCAAGTCTTCCTCTAAAGTTTTTGCCCACTTGAGTTGTTGTGGGTGACGGAAGTCTTTATATTCTCCTTCTTTTCTAAAAGTAGTTACTTCAAAAATTAGTTTTTTATCTTCAAATTCCTGAGTTACTCCAACTGTACCAAATTGATTGTTGTAATAACCATCTGGAAATAATTTCAAAATTTCTTCTGGTTCGGCGTCGGTAGCAAAATCCCAGTTAGTTACTATTTTATTAAGTAATAAATCCCGAACCGCTCCACCAACGACATAAATCTGAAATTTGTGCTTCTTAAAAACCGTCATAAAGTCCAGGACGGCTTCTGGTAGTTTGATCATGATATTTATTATAATATGAGATGAAGTTTTTTAACGATGTCTCGATATTTTTTTAGTTTAATTTTTTTTACACCTTCGTTTAAATTAAACCAGCCAGCGTCATAAAACTCTCTTCTTAAAAATTTAAAGGGAAGCTTTTTAGTATAGACCAAATACCAAATGTCATAGTGAGTTAGGCAGTTCTGATGCGGACGGTTGATCTCTTTGATAGATAAATCAAAAAGTTCAATTTTTTCGTTTGTTAGTTTATGGCTTAATTCTTCTTCAAACTCTCTTTTTACCGTCTCAATTGGGAGTTCGTTCTTATTAATATGACCACCAGGCGGGATCCAGTCATTAGCCTTTATATGGTGAACTAAATAAATAAACTTTGTTTTTATATGAACCGGTAAGAAAAATGAACAGATATGTATACCCGCTCTTTCTTCCTTCGTTAATGAAGGTTGATTTTTAATGAAGTCTATAAACTGACTGATGATTTTGTTGCTGACCCAGGAAACATTTTTTAATTTCTTAACCTCATAAATTAATCTTTGTTTATTCATTTTATTATTATCTAGTTTGTTGCCATACCGAAAGCTCTAATTTTAACCATTTATTAGAGTTTTTAAAATGTCTAAGTTTTTTTTATCCGGTCCTTCGTTGTTAAAACCCGGGGTTTCGATGATAAAAGGATAATTTTTCATTTTAGGATGGTTAAGAAGTGTTTTAAACTCTGCCAGGCCGATCGTTCCTTCGCCGATATTTTCATGACGATCGTGGCCGGAATTAAAATGATCGCGGCTGTCGTTAACATGCCAAAGTTCGAGTTTATCAAGTAAATCAAGTTTTTCAAGTTTATCAAGTAGTAAGTTTAATTCCGTGTTATTTCTAAAACTGTAGCCGGCAGAGTAGAGGTGACAGGTATCCAGGCAAAGCCTAACTCGTTCATCATTAATATCTTTAATAATCATGCTGATTTCTTCTAAAGTTTGACCAATTTTTCTGTTTCCAGCATTTTCAATAATAAAATAAACGCCTTTTGGTGTATTAGTTAATATCTCAAGGATATTGGTAATTAAGATACTATAACGTTTATCTTTAGAAACATCCCATAAGGTTGGTCGATTATCTTTAAAAGAACCAAGATGAATGATTGAACCAACAATACCCAATTGTGAAGCAACCTCAAGTTCATTTATCAGGCTTTTTTTTGACATAATTCCTATTCGACCATTATCGACAAGATTCACCAAATAGGAAGCATGAAAGTAAACAGGATTAATTTGAAAATTATTTTTCTTTTCGATGAAAAGTTGACAGTCTTTTGGGTTTATTTTGGGAAAGCTCCAACCCCGGGGTGAACCGGAAAAAATCTGAAGACAGCTGCCACCGATATCTTTTATTCGCTCAAGAGCCTTGTGATATCCACCCGATATTGATAAATGAGCACCAAATTTATAAGCCATGGTTTATTTTACCACTTGACAGATTAGCAATCATTGGTTATTATTGCCAATATGGAAGATTTAACCCAAAGGCAGATTGATATTCTTAATGTAATTATTAAAGAATATACCGAAACCAGTCAACCGGCCGGATCAGGCGTCATTGAAAAAAAATACAAACTAGGAGTTTGTCCGGCGACGATTAGAAATGAAATGGTTGAACTGGCTAAAAAAGGTTACTTAAAAAAAGAATATTTTTCTTCAGGCAGAGTTCCTTCAGCCAAAGGTTTTCGTTTTTATATAAAAAATCTAATGAAGGAAAAGGAATTGTCAACAACTGACGAAGTATCTTATAAAAACAGCGTTTGGGACGAGCGAGCCGAAACCCATCGATTACTTTCTCAAGCGGTTAAGACTTTATCAAAGAAAACTGGATTATTATCACTGGCGGTTACCAACAGTGGTGATCTTTATTATTCCGGTGTGGCCAACATCTTGATGCAACCGGAGTTTTTTGATTTGGCTTTATCGCGAACTTTTTTTGGTCTTATCGACGAAATAAATTATTGGGAGAAAATTTTAGATAGGTTTTCTCAAGAGGAAGGATTGATTTATCTTTTAGGTGAAGAGGATTTCCGAGATCCGGTTTTTGAATCGTGCGCCAGTGTTTTTGGAGATTTTGAAGATAAAAAAACCAGAGGCATTATTGGTGTTGTTGGACCAAAGAGAATGTCTTATGATTTTATTATCCCGCAAGTGAGATATTTTTCCGGCCTCTTGGAAGAGATACTAAAAAGTCAAATATCTGAATAATTATTTAATAATTTTATTTTATTATACGTTGATACGAAAATGGATAAAAAAAAGCATTTAAAAATTGATGATCACCAAATCATCAATCACTTAAAAAACGAACTGGATAAAGCCAGAAAAGAGACAAACGATTTTAAAAATAAATATTTAAGAGCCTTAGCTGATTATCAGAACTTTGAAAAAAGAGTTAGAGAAGAACAAGAAACAGTACGGGTGAAAGGCAAACAAGAAATTTTTATTCAATTACTGTCGATTTTAGACAGTTTGGAAAAAGCTGAAGTGTTTATTAAAGATGTTGGTCTTAAACAGGTGAAAGACAGTTTTTGTCAGCTTTTAAGAGATGAACAGATTGAAGAAATTAACCTATTAGGAAAAGAGTTTGATCCACGTTTGGCCGAGGCAGTAGATGTGGTTGTCGGCGAGAGAGATAATATTGTAGTTGAGGTGTTAAGAAAAGGTTATCGATTTGGCGGTAAGATTTTGAGAGTAGCCCAGGTGAAAGTTTCAAAAAAGTCCGAAATCCAAAATCCAAAATCCGAAACAAATCCTAATTTTTAAATTTTAAAATTTGAGAATTGTTTCGAATATTCGTATATTCGAATTTATTAATAGTTATATTAAATAATATGTCAAAAATAATCGGTATCGATCTAGGAACAACCAATTCTTGTGTGGCGGTAATGGAGGGAGGAAAGCCAAAAGTTATCCATTCGCAGGAAGGAAGAAACGTCATTCCTTCAGTGGTTGATCCAATTAAACGGATCGTGGGAGACGTTGCTAAAAGACAAATAGTTGTTAACCCAAAAAACACCATTTTTTCAATCAAACGATTAATGGGAAGACGTTATTCCGATGAATCAGTTAAGTATGATATTAAGTGGTTACCCTACAAGATTAAAGAAGGACGGGAAGGGATGGCGGTAGTTGAGGCGGGGGGTAAGAGTTTCACTCCTCAGGAGATATCCGCTTTAATTTTACAAAAGATAAAAGCCGACGCCGAAGCTTATTTAGGAGAAAAGGTAGAAAAAGCGGTAATCACCGTTCCAGCCTACTTTGATGATGCTCAACGTCAGGCGACCAAACAGGCCGGCGAAATAGCCGGACTGGAGGTTATGCGGATTATCAACGAACCGACGGCTGCCTCAATGGCCTATGGTTTAGATAAAAAACATAGTCACACGATCGCGGTTTATGATCTTGGTGGAGGCACTTTTGATATTAGTGTTTTGGAATTGGGAGAGGGCGTCTTCCAGGTAAAAGCGACCAACGGTGATACTCACTTAGGAGGAGATGATTTTGATAAGATTATATTGGATTACTTTGCCGATAGCTTTAAAAAAGATAGCGGTATTGATTTACGGAAGGATCCACAAGCATTACAACGATTGCGTGACGCGGCCGAAAAAGCTAAAATCGAATTATCATCTTCTACCGAGACCGAGATTAATCTGCCCTTTATTACTGTCAAAGATGGTCAGCCACAACATCTGGTAATGAAATTAAATCGAGCCAAACTGGAGTCTCTGGTGGGTGATTTGATTAAAAAGACGTTTAATCCAGTTAAGGCCTGTCTTAAAGATGCCAAACTAAAAACTTCCGATATTAACGAAATGGTTATGGTTGGAGGAATGACCAGAATGCCTAAAGTTCTTGAAGAAGTAAAGAAGTTTTTTGGTAAAGAACCAAATCGTTCGGTTAATCCAGACGAGGTGGTAGCAGTTGGGGCGGCCATTCAGGCGGGAGTGTTGACCGGCGAGACAAAAGACGTCGTTCTCCTTGATGTGACCCCTTTAACCTTAGGAGTAGAAACTTTAGGGGGGGTGACGACGCCGTTAATTACCAGAAATACAACCATTCCCACCTCAAAGTCAGAGATTTTTTCCACCGCCGCTGATAATCAAACTCAGGTGGAAATTCATATTCTCCAAGGCGAGCGGCCAATGGCCAAAGATAATAAGTCTTTAGGGAGATTTATTCTTGATGGTATTCCACCGGCACCGCGAGGCGTACCTCAAATTGAGGTTAGTTTTGATATTGATGCCAGTGGGATTCTTTCGGTCGCCGCCAAAGATAAGGCTACCGGCAAGTCACAGGGAATTAAGATCACCGGCTCAACCGGTCTTAAGAAGGATGAAATTGAAAAAATGAAAGATGAGGCGGATAAAAATGCCGAGAAGGATAAAGAAGAAAAAGACAAAATCGAGACGAAAAATAAGGCGGACAATATGATTTATGTCGCGGAAAAATCACTTAAGGAAGCGGGAGATAAGGTCAAAAAAGACATCAAAGAGAGCATTGAGAAAAAGATTAAAGGTCTTAAAGATATAATAGGTAAGGGGACGAGTGAAGAAATTGAGGATAAAACAAAGGATTTGTCTGATGAGTTAATGAAGATTGGTCAGGCGATGTATAGCCAAAATACCAAAGATCAAAGCTCAAATGTCAAATCTGAGGAAGAAGAAAGAAAAAATAATAAGACTGATGAAAAAAAAGATGTGGAAGAAGGAGAAGTAGTAAATTAAGTTAAAAGTTAAAAATTAAAATTTAAAAGTTACAATTCAAAATTCAAAATTTTAAATTTTAGACCGTCATTTTGAACTTTGCACTTTGCACTTTGAACTTTAAACTTATAGCATGGCAGATTATTATGATGTTTTAGGAGTTTCAAAGAAAGCTTCAGACGCTGAGATCAAAGCCGCCTATCGGCGGCTTGCTTTAAAATGGCATCCGGATCGAAATAAATCTGCTGAAGCCGGTGGGAAGTTTAAAGAGATCAACAAGGCCTTTGAGGTTTTATCTGATCCAAAAAAGAAAGAAATTTATGACCAATACGGTGAGACGGCTTTTGAACGAGGCGGGATTGGAGGAGCTCCCGGTGGTTATCAACAATATTATCAGCAAGGGCCTTTCAATGTTTATACGAACTTCGGAGGAGAAGATGGGGGATTTGATTTTGGTGGATTTTCTGATCCGTTTGAGATTTTCGAACAGTTCTTTGGTTTTCAGTCTCCTTTTTCTTCCGGTAGGCGTCGCCAACACCGACGAGAAGTTTATGAAATTAATCTCACTTTTGGCGAAGCCGTCCATGGCGTGAAAAAAGAAACAGTAATTAAAGGAGATAGTAAAACCATTAAAATCCCCGCTGGCGTCGACAATGGTATGAGGATCAGATTTTCAAATTTCGATTTAGTGGTTCATGTCAAACCTCATCCATATTTTAAGCGTGAAGGGCAAAATCTTTATCTGGAAAAAGAGATTTCTTATCCCATGGCGGTTTTAGGCGGAGTGGTTGAGGTACCGACGATTGACGGTTCGGTTAAACTAAAAATCCGCCCAGCTACTCAATCAGGCACAACCGTCCGTCTCCGTAGTCGGGGTGTTCCATATCCAAATTCTTCTGGACGCGGTGATCAGTATGTCATCTTCAAAGTTAATATTCCGGAAAGTGTGTCGGGAAGAGCCAAAAAATTATTGGAAGAGTTGGATCAAGAGCTATGAGAATTACGACAAGAGTAGAAAACCTTCCAAACTATAGAAAATATCTTCAAGTGGAACAAGCGGTCCATGAATTTATGCAAAAAAAAGGTTATTTAAAAGCCGATGTCCCTGTCATGTCGCCGGCACTTATTCCCGAGTCATATCTTGAAGTTTTTGAAACCGAGTTTAAGTTTTTTAAGAACAAAGAAAAACTTTATCTCACTCCTTCTCCGGAATTGTTTTTGAAAAGATTATTGGTTGCCGGAATCGGTAATTGTTACTATTTAGGAAAAGCTTTTAGAAATAGCGATCCCATCTCAACCCTTCATTCTTATGAATTCACCATGCTGGAGTTTTATAAGATGGAAGTAGACTATATGGATGTGGCCGATGAAGTATTGGAAATGTTGAGGTACATTAATAAAAAAATCAAAAGTCAAAAATCAAAAGTCAAAAATACAAGTCAAAAGTTAAAATTTGAAAAATGGGAAAAGATATCGGTGACTGAAGCGTTTAGAGAGTATGCTAAGATTTCAGAAAAGGAATTGTTTGATCATGAATTATTTCTTAAGAAGGCTAAGGAAAAAAAGTATAGGACAGACGGTTTTAGTTATGAGGATATTTGGTCTCAAGTTTACACCTCAGAGGTGGAAACGAACCTAGGTATAAATGGTTATCCAACTTTAATTTTTGATTACCCGAAAGAGTTTGCCGCTTTAGCCAAATTAAACAAAGACGGAAAGACGACTCAAAGATTTGAAATCTATATTAATGGAATAGAGCTAGGTGATTGTTATACTGAACTGACCGATTGGAAAGAACAAGATTTAAGATTTAAAATTGAAGATTTAAGAAGAAAGACAGAGGAAAAAATTGCTTATCCAATTGACAAAGGTTTTATTGAAGCATTAAAATATGGTTTACCAGATTCCGCTGGAATCGCAATTGGGCTCGAGCGGCTAGCGATGATTTTTGCTGATGTTGATTCAATTAATAAGTTAAAATTAATTAATATTTGTTAAATGCGCGTTGCCAGGATTCCTTCCACTCGCACCACCCGTTTTACTAAGTTGTAACGATTATGAAAACTAACGCTGGGAATTTAAAAAAGGGTGAATTTATTTTGTATCAGGGAGCAATTTGGCAGGTACAGAAAGCAGATTTTTATTCTCCGGGAAAAGGGTCGGCGCTGATGAAAGCGAAAATTAAAAATCTCATTTCCGGAAAGAATATTGACTATACTCTTAAATCAAACGAATCGGTAGATATTTTGCCCGTGGAAGTTATTGAGATGCAATATCTCTACAAAGACAAGGATATTATTTATTTAATGGATGAGCGGACATATAATCAATATTCATTAGCAAGAAATATTGTTGGTGATATCGCTAATTTTTTAAAAGAGGGAACTAAACATTATGTCTATATGTATGATGACAAACCTTTGACAATCCGTCCGCCAATGAGTGTTAGGTTGAAGGTGTTAGAAACAGAGGATGCGGTTAAAGGAGATACGGTTAGTGGAGCGAAAAAACAAGCTAAAGTAGAAACAGGCGTGATGGTGATGGTCCCATTGTTTATTAAAACAGGCGATACGATTACAGTTAATCCTGAGACAGGGCAGTATGGAGAGAGAGTCAAAGCTTAAAAAAGAGAGAATGGCTACGTTGCTTCATTGTTGGAAATAACAATGTAACAATTTAACAATAAAACAATTTAATTATGCTTACGGTCGGTGAAATTTTAAAAAAAGAACGGGAGAGAAAAGGTTATTTTCTTGCCGAGATTGAAAAGGAAATTAAGGTGAGAGAAAAATTTTTGCAAGCAGTTGAAAACAACGACTGGCGACAATTTTCTTCTAGAATTTATATCGTAGGTATCATTAAAAACTATTCGCGATTTTTAGGCTTAGATTCTGATAAAGTGATAGTTTACTTCTACCGTGATTACGAAAAAAAAGAAGAGATAAAGTTTAAAAGAAAACTTCCCAGCCACTATTTAAATCCTGAGACTAAGAAAATTTTTTTTATAGTTTTGGGGTTAATTTTTACCCTTTTTTTTATTTATTTTGGTTACCAGTTAAAAGTATATTTCAGCCCACCAAAGGTTACTATTATTTCCCCTAAAACTAATATTGTTAAAAAAGATGACTCAATTAAAATCATCGGTCGTACCGAAAAAGAGGCGGTGATTACTGTTTTAGGCGAACGAATATATCAAAATAAGGACGGAGTTTTTGAGTTTAATTACCCGGTCAAACCGGGGAAAAATATTGTGACGATTGATGTTGTCGGCGCCAATGGTAAAAAAACAGTAATTAGCAGAGAGTTTGTTAGACAGAAGATCAAGAACTAAAAACATTCTTTAATTCTTTGATATTTTTTATATTTTTCGAGGAATAGATGTTTTTAAAACCTAAACGGCGAGCCTCTGAGATAATTTTTTCTTCAAAAACTACTTTTCTTGTTTCACCCAAAAGTCCAATCTCGCCAATAAACACAGTGTTATTCTTAACAGATTTGTTTTTAAATGAAGAGATTAATGAAGCGACGATACCCAGTTCAGCTGCGGTTGATTTTATTGAAACGCCACCAACGACGTTAATATAGATATCGTATTTATCCAACGGAAAACCGTAGTATTTTCGTAGAACCGCCAGAAGCAAAAGAATTTTGTTGTAATCTATACCCTTAGCTACTCGACGGGGAATCGCTAAAATCGTCGGTGAAAGTAGAGTTTGAATCTCAAAAAAAATCGGTCTTTTGCCTTCAGTGACGCCAACAATGCTCATTCCAGGAGCACTCGATTTTTCATCATCGATAAAAGCCAAAGGATTTTTTACCTGAGAAAGACCAAGGGAAGTCATCTCAAAAATCCCGATTTCATCGGTTGAACCAAAACGATTTTTTGGCGTTCGTAAAATCCGAAAATGGGAAACCTTTTCTCCTTCAAAGGATAAAACAATATCGACCATGTGCTCTAAGGTTTTTGGCCCGGCGATTTCTCCTTCTTTGGTCACGTGACCGATTAAAATTACCGGCGTGTTAGTGTTTTTAGCAAAAGTAATTAGTTGACTGGTTGTTTCCCGCAGTTGACTAATACTGCCGGCCGTTCCTTCGATCTTGTTTGAGTAAATAGTTTGGATCGAGTCAATAACAACGATTTGGTAATGTTTGTGATTTTTACTAATGCCTTTAATAATAGATTCAATTTGTTGAGTATTGGAAAAGTCAAGGTTGTCGTCTTTAATTTTCAACCGGTTCAGTCTTTGCTTAATCTGTTCGGCACCCTCCTCACCTGAAACATAAAGAGTTTTGAAATTTTTTAAGATTTGCAATAGAAGTGTTGATTTACCAATTCCTGGTTCGCCGGTCAAAAGGGTGACGCTACTCGGGAAAAAGCCGCCACCAATTACTCGATCGAATTCATAGACGCCTGTCGCTAGTTTTTTTTCGGTTGAAGATTTAATCCTTGACAGAGGAGTTAGTTCAAAATCTTGGGTTGGTTGGTTAGTCTTCTTATCAAATCCTTGTTGTTGTTTTAAGCTATTCCACTGACCACAGTCTGGACACTTACCGATCCAAGAGGCTGAACCGTAACCACAATTACTACAGATATAAAAAGACATTAATTAAAAGTTTAAAGTTAAAAATTAAAAGTTACAGTTTAAAATTTAAAATTTTTAATTTTGAATTGTAATTTTGAACTTTGCACTTTGAATTTTGAATTTTTTATTACATCCTTACCACCGTCTTAATTCCCAATAAATACAGTCCTTTCTTTATAATCTTTGCCGTCGCCTGAGTGATTAATAACCTTAATTCTCGTTTTTCTTTTTCCGCTTTCAATATCGGATATTTTTGATAGAAAAGGTTATATTTTGATGCTAAATCGTAAAGATAATTAGCAATGTGATTAGGTGCTAAATCTTTGGCACTTTTTTCAACTATTTCTGGGAAAAGGGCAATCGCTCGCAGTAGGTCACTTTCCTCTTTTTCAAACTTAGCTTGACAATCTTTGAGACGATCGTCTTTAAGATTGTCATTTTTTAATTTTTTTAACAAACTTTGAGTACGAACATAGGTATAGATTAAATAAGGAGCGGAGTTGCCATCAACCGCGATCGATTCATCAATGTCAAAAGCAATCATTGTCTGAGTACTGTTTTTAAGAAAGGAGTATTTAACTGAGGCGACTGCTAAAATTTCCGCCGTTTCTTTATTACATTTAAACTGCTTCAAAATTTTATCTTTGATATGATCAATCAACCAATTAGCTTCAATAACATTGCCTTCTCGGGAGGACATTTTTCCTTCCTTTAGTTTTACCCATTCGTAAACAAGATGATACTGTCTATTTTTGTATTTTTTTTCATTGATGAGTTCTTCAACCTTAAAAGTAACTTTAAAAAAGCTGCTTTGTTCTGGAGTAACACAATGGATATTTTTATCGATTTCGCCAAATTCAGAAAACTCTTTTTCCGCCAGGGCCATTTCTTTTCCTTCATAGGTAGGAAGGCCCAAAGAGTTAATAAAAACTCTGGTGTCGAGGCCATATTTTTTTCCGTTAAAAACGATGGCTCCCTGACTTTTTTCTAGGACACCTTTTTTTAAAAGATTTTGACAGATTTCTATACCTCTTCTTGGTAGTTCGCTTTCGAAATATAATCGATCAAAACGGCTGTCAACTCGTTTATACATTTGATTAAAATAATCTAAACTCCACTGTCTTGTTTTTTCCCACAAATCTTTAATTTCAGGGCTTTGATCGTAAATCATTTTGTTGATTTTTATGATTTTTTCTTTGGCTTTAGGATTTTCCTCATAAGCGCGTGTTCCTTCGGTATAAGCTTTTCCAATTAATTCAATTCTTTCTTTCAATGACTTTGAACTTTGAACTTTGAACTTTGAACTTTTTAAACCATAAAGGCATTTAGCTATATGAAGACCAACATCGCCTTGGTAGTTGGAACGGACGACTTTGTTACCAACTGTTTCTAAAATACGAACAATTGATTCACCAGTTGAAATATTTCGTAAGTGTCCGATGTGAAAAAGCTTGTGAGTATTAGGATGGGCAAACTCAACCATAACTTTCTTATTTTTGCCTAAATGGAATTCGGGAAAAGTAAAATTATCCTGGGTAGTTTTCGTCAATTGATTAATCAACCGTACATTTGAGACCCAAAAATTGATAAAACCGGGTTTAACGATTTCAACTTTTTCAATAAAATTGTTTCTCGGAAATTTTTTGCTAATTTCTTCAGCTATTGCCAAAGGATTTTTTTTTAGAACTTTTGATAGTTTAAGGGCGATTGAAGTAGAGTAATCACCAAAATCGGAGTTGGCGGGATAATCTATCTCCGGTTCAACATCGTCGACACCCATCTTTTCTAACGCCAGTTTTAAATTTATTAAAATTTGATTTTTGATCATATATATATTATAGATTAACTACTCGATTTTATTAATAAAGAAGTTTCTTTGTCTATTCTTTCTTTGTTATCTAATTTTTTCTTTTTTAGAAGAATATTATAAATTTTTTTTACATTATTTTTAGGAAAGAAAAAATTATTATGAGCTGGGAATATTTTCGATATTTTTATCTTAGTTAACTTTAGCAAACTTTTTTTATAATCATTTAAATTTGATTCTTTAAGATGTAAATAAATCGGGCCAGGATAGAGAGTATCTCCAGAAAAAAGCCAATGTTTGTTTTTTTCATATAAACATATAGAATCCGGCGTGTGCCCTGGTGTTTTAATTATTTGAAAACTAAAAGGCTTAATAATTAATGTTTTTATTATTTTATGATTTAGTATTTTTTCAAAAAGTTTATTTCCACCAACATGATCAAAGTGGCTGTGTGAATTTAAAACAACTATTGGTAGACTAGTGATGTTTAAAATTACTTCTTTAATATTCTTTATACCCAATCCAGTATCAAATAGTAAAGCTTTGTTATTTCCTAAAATTAAATAGGAAATAACTTCTTCAGAATGCTCAAATTCAGCAATTGCCCAAATATTGGGCTTAATTTGTTTTTTTGTAAACCATTGACTTTTCATTTTTTTAGATAAAATATTAATTTATTTAAATGAAATCATTCCCCAAAGAGCGCTTTCTTGATATATAGCTAATAGCTTTGCCTGGTTAACCGTCCATTGTCCAACTTCTAAACAATCAAACACTATTGGGTTAATTTGACTCCAAGGATTATCATAAGCCCAGCTATATGGATTGAAACCTTGAGCTAAGTCTCCGTTTGTATATTTTAACAGCATTGCATTTCGGTAGTAAGGTGAGGATTCTCCTATCTCTAATATTTGTTCTACAACATCATCAAGGTCTCCAGGTTTATAAAGAGGGACCCGGCCATTAAGATACTTTTGTAAGAAGTCGACAAGAGACATAACTACAGTTCTTGCACGCTGATCAGCTTTTAAAAATTTCACTCCCTGTTGTGTGAAAAATTGAAGCCGATGATCAAATAAGCTTCCATCAGCTTTTAACATTCGACAATAAGAATCAAAATCTGCGTGACGATTTTTTTTAAGAGCTCTAAAGGCTCCAAATAAATTAGGTCTAAAAGAGCCAATAAAATACTTCACTCCTAAATTACACGCTAAAAGCTTCACGTAATCAAACATCTGTTTATTCAATTGTATATTTGTTTGGGACCCACTTCCATACTTTTCATAATAATATTGGGACGTTGCATCTATTAAAACTAAAGTATTTCCTGTTTCAACATAACTTTCTAATTTGGACGTGTTATCTCTGGTTGGTAAACTTTCTAAATCCCCATCCCAATTAATTCTATTTAAAGAATAGTAACAATAATAATTGTCTTTATGTTTTAACCAAGGGTCATGTGCTTTAAAAACCACCTGGCCTTGGGGAAATGTTTTTATCCGTTTAATAATTGTTTTTTTAGGGATAGCTAGCCAAGCTGGTGCAGTAGAAAGTGCTATCTCCTGCATTCCCTCAGCATCTTTTTCTTTTGCCATTACAATTTCTCTAAAGGCGAACATTTCATTTTCTACTACATGAGGATCTCTCATTAATGATCTACCTTCAAATTGTGGATTTACTTCATAAAACATAATTATCACCTCCATTCATAAATTTTTAATTTAATTTGTAACTAAATAATTATTAAAAGGGAATTTCTCCCCACAAATTACATTCTTGGTAAATAGCTGTATTGCCTTTTATCGTCCATTGCCCAACTTCTCTACACTCCCAAGTATTAGGTGTCACTTCCTTCCACTTACCTATGTTATAAACTGATTGATATTTGGTAAATTCTTCAATGGATGTTTCTACCGTCATCGCTTTTTTATCAACAATCAATGCTTTCATCCCATTTCTAATAAGGTTTCGTAACCAGCTATCAATGGGCAATCCATCAGGTCGTAACATTTTGCTGTAAGTCTCAAAATCAACTTTCCAATTATCGTTTATTGATTTAAATTCACCGAATTGGTTTGGCCGGAAGGATCCTATTAAAAATAATATACCCAGCTCTTTGGCTCTTGTTTTAACCGCATCCATTAAGATTCTTGCCAGACCTAGACCTTGATATTCTGGATGAACGTTCATTGACATTAATATTTGGGTATTTCCTTTCGTACAAAAAGTATTTTCAAAAGTTGTTGGATCACCAGCATAATCATCCCAAGATTGTAGCGTTACCATGTCCCCATTCCACTCCACTCGATTTGTTGATAGACTAGCTATCGGTAACCCTTCTTTAGATTTCAACATTAATTGCCCTTGTGGAAATATTATTGATCTTCCTTTTATAGAATCTTCTGAAGCAGCCAACCAAGGAGCCCAATTAGGTTTTTCTAAAATTTCAAATATCGGATGAGCGTCCTCTGGTTTCCAAATGTCTTGTTGAATACCAATTAATGGTATTGGAGCATCAACAGAACCAATGCGTGTTGTAATTGATTGTGTATGACTCTCAATAATCATAACTATCACCTCCTTCCAACTTTTTTCCATAGTAGTTTTTTAATTTATTAACAGCTAATTGATGAATTGTTTTAGCTTGCTGTATTGAAGCATCCTTTCCGCAACTAATTCCGGTTAAAAGAAGAGAAAAACCAAACGGTAAAATATCGGGAGAACTAATTAAGACAAAATTTTGTCCTGGTATCATTGGGTCTTTAATAATTTTTTCTAACTCACCGAAACTTACGCCACCGGTTATTCCTAGCTCTGAAAGAGGAACTAACAGATGAAACCAGGAATATTGATAACCAAGGTTATTGGCGCTAATAACGTTTTTCACAAAGTGATCAACTATATCTAAAGCTCCTGGTCGAGTATTATCTTCGATAAAAAAAATCAAATTCGTTTTCTCATCATAAAGAAAATCAAGACAGTGAAATCCTGTAGCCCCTATTTCTATAAGGGCTGGGATAATATTTTCTTGAGCAATAATATTTGCTAGAGTAACTACTTCTTGAGGTAGGTGATTTGGATAAAAACCACCAACATAAGAATAATTTTTTGCTATCTGGTTAAAAACGGTTGGTTCAAAGATAATTTGGCCGCTTTCATTAATAAAAAAGTGTAATGAACCTTCTGGAAGCTGTAATTTTTTTTCAACGATTATAGGAAAAGTATTTGGTTTAAGTAAAAGAAGTTTTTTTTCGATTATAGTTTTAAGGTTTTTTCCATTTAAATCTTCAGGAACATGTATGGAAACATTACTACCAAAATCTTCACCACCTGTTCCTTCGGAGGCCTTTATGATTAGTTCCGGACCGATTTCAGATGCAACTGTCAATAATTCGTCAATATCATGACATACACTACCAGAAGGAGTAGGAATATTATTTTCAAAACAGAAAGACTTAAATCCCGGCTTTGTTCCTATATTAAAATAATTAGATAAATTTTTACTGTAAGTTGGATTGCCAAAATGATTAGCGAACTCAACCTCATCCTGCGTCACTTCGAAAAATTGAAGTTTGCATCCAGAAGCTATAAATAAATCAATTAAATCATAGGTGTTCTCCTTACCATTACCATTATGATAATGGTCTGCTATCATTGAAGTTGTCAGGCTAGACTGCGGACTTGGGAATTCTAACTCAAGAAATGTTGGTAGTTCTACACCGAGAACGTTTTTGAGATAAGCTGAATAATCTGAATCAATAGGGTACTTTTTATTAACCACATATATATCATCTTTTCCGCACATAAGATACATTCTTCGGTAATATTGCTCTTCCTCAATTCCTTTAAATGCCGCTGCAGAAGCCGATTCGACCACAATAGTAGGCTTGGGAAAACCCCACTTTAGTTGTTCAAGATTCTGTGCAAGCTCAAATTTTTCTTCCATATTTTCAATAAAATTTATAACCATAAAAAAACCCGCCTCAAATTTGGCGGGGCTGGCAATAATAATTTTGGCCAAAAAAAATCCCCGGAATTCTTTGTCCGGGGTTGGGTATTATAAACTCTTTAGTTTAGGCCAAGAAAATACTACCTTCCCCAAAGGTTCTCCTTGAGACCAAATTGGCTGAAAGCAGTATTTTCATATCTTTCTATTATAACATATTTTTTCAAAAGTAAAGTAGTAAAATAAAAAGCTATATGTGGTTTTGGTATGCGTTAATCAAATAGCATGCGAGTTAACCTGTTCTTGACTTATTGTTTAAGGTATTTTAAAATGCAAAGCAATGGCAGCACAAGAAACAATTCATGGCTTACCTTTATTTGATACTTCCTAAAAAAATTGCCGTTCTAACCTTAGATCAGTTGCAAAAAGATCCCACTTATGGTGGTTTAATGGAATTTTTAAATCAAGATGTAAGCGATGAACAAAAAAAAGATATGGGTGGTAGGGGTTGGATACAAGAAAAAATATTTGGGGAAAAAGATGAACCACAATATAGCCGCCATGATATTGAACACTTAACGCCCTTTTCGAATCATCTACATGGAAAAAAACATGGGAGGTTATTCTATTAGACGAAGGTAAGGCAAAATTGAGACTAGGAGGAAAAATTATTGAAACAGAAGCGGGTTTAATTTTGGATGGTGATTTTGAGCAAACGGTTATAATGGAGCCAAGAACTCTGGTAATAATTCCACCAGAAACTCCACAAAGTATAGAGCTTCTAACATCGTTTATTAAAACGAAAGTTGTGATGACGCCTCCGTTTAATAGAGCAGATAGCTTTAATTTTAAATTGCGCGCTTGATCTTGTAAATTTGGACGGAGTTTAATACAATAAAAATATTCCTCTTATGAAAGCAAAACTGACACTATTGTTTATTTTTATAGTTTTATTTATCGGTTTTGTGGCCGTAAAATTTTTTTTGCTTGATAAAACTAATGAAACTGGCCAGCTAAAAATTATTTCTTCTCCGGTCACCAGTATTTTTGTTAATAACGTCGCCGTGGGTAAAACACCTTTTTACGATAAACATAAAACGGGCGAGTATCTTTTTAAACTAATCCCCGAAGGGACAGCAACCGAGTCAGCTTCTTGGCAAGGCAAAATCAATATCTACAAAAACTCTCTTACCTATGTTAATCGTGAACTAGGATCCTCTGATATCAGCTCGGCCGGCGAAATTCTGACGGTTACCAAAATGAGTAAACCACCAAAAAACTCAAATTATGGAGCCATTTATGCTGATACAGAACCGCAGGGAGCAATCATTGATTTAGACAACGATGAAAAAGGAATCGCTCCTTTACTTCTTGAAGATGTTACTCAGGGAGAACACGAATTGTCAGTATTTATACCCGGATTTTTTAGACGGACACAAAAAATCAACGTCGACGGCGGTTATCAGATTAATGCCAGTTTTAAACTTGCTATTGACCAAACACAGTCATCGCCACAACAAAACAAGGAGGTAAAACAAGCTACTGCAAGTGCGACCACAACAGAAAAAAACACGGTAACTATTAAAGATACACCGACGGGTTGGTTGCGGGTACGAGAAGAACCGTCGATTGATGCTTCGGAATCGGCTAAGGTCAATCCAGGTGAAAAATATAACTTACTCGATGAACAAAATAACTGGTATAAAATTGAATATGAAAAGGGAAAGACCGGTTGGATATCAGCAGAATACGCCTCCAAAGAATAAAAAACTTATCTTTCTTTCCAAATCACTTTATTATAAAGGATATATGAATAAGGGATGATGATGAAGATAATGATAATTGTTTTATAGAGATACCAAAGCTCCCGGCCAAAAATATTAACGAATAGTTGAATACCGCCAGCTTGAATAATTAAAGATCCAGCCGAAACAAGATTAAATTTTAAAAACTGAGGAATATAGGTTAATAAACCACCCTCAAGTTTTTTATGGGAAAAACTCCAAGAGTTATTGAGGAGGAAGTTGGAGATAATAGCTGTTTCAGCACTGATAATTGTTGAGAACCAAACTAAAGCTTTTAGTTTTTCAATAAAAATAAAGGAAAGGCCAAAGTCAATCACAAAACCGGTCATGCCGACGATGACATATTTAACGAACGAGGAGTTAGTGAAAATATAAAGGAAAATATCAAATATATATTGGGGAAAGCTAATTTTTGATTGGCCATGCTTTCTATCTACAAACTTGATGGGGATTTCAGATATTCTCGCTCCCTGTTTTAATGCTCTGTCGATCGCAGCGATTTGGAAAACGTAGCCGGAATAATTCTTTAGTTGGTCGCTTGTCGACTTAATTACCCAGACCTTAATCGCCCGGTAACCATTCGTCCATTCCGTAATTTTCGGTTTCATAAAGCCTAATCGAATAATCAAATTTCCAAAAAAAGAGAATATTTTGCGATGAACCCCCCAATCATTAGGGATTGATCCACCCTTCATATAACGCGATCCGATGACAAAATCCGATCCGGCCTCGATTGCTTTTAAAAATTCGGGAATATTTTTTGGATCGTGGGAAAGGTCGGCATCCATTTCAAACAATAAATATGGTTGTAACTTTTCAATAGCCGTTTTAAAGCCTGATAGGTAAGCAAGACCAAGACCTCTTTCTTTCAGTCGTAACAAGTGAAGGCGAGGATAGCGCTTGATTAGCTTAATTACTGCATCTTCTGTTCGATCAGGTGAGTAACTGTCGACGATAATGACGTGAATTTCCCAGTTGGCGACGGTGGCCGCTATCTGAAATATTTTAGGAATTAGTTCCTCAACATTTTTCGCCTCATTATATGTTGGTAGAACTATAACTGCTTTTTTCACTAAAAATTATTTTTAAAATAAATAACCATTTTTTTTATTCCCTCTTCGAGCGATATTTTTGGTCGCCAGTTCAAAATTTTTTTTGCTTTAGAAATATCCGGTTGTCTTCGTTTTGGATCATCTGGAGGAAGTCCTTCAGTAAAAACAATTTTGCTGGTTGAGCTTGTAATTTTTTTTACCAACTGGGCATATTCTAAGACAGTATGTTCTTGTGTTGAACCAAGATTAACTATTTTTGCTTTTGTTTTGGGATAGAACATTAACCTTGTTAGTCCTTTGACCATATCGTCAATATAACAAAGCGAACGTGTTTGTTTACCATTTCCATAGATAGTGATCGGCTTCCCGGTCACCGCTTGGTGAATAAAATTAACCAACATTCTCATATCGTCTTTAAGCATTCGTGGTCCATAAGTGTTGAAAATACGAGCAACCCGGCCGTCAACCCCTTCTTTTCTCCAAAAGTAGGCAGTCAGAGTTTCGCCGAATCTTTTTGACTCATCATAAACTGAGCGGGGACCGGTGGTTGAGGTATTACCTCGGTAGTCTTCGCTTTGAGGATGTTTTTCCGGGTCACCATAAACTTCCGAAGTTGAAGCAAATAAAAACTTGGCCTGATTTTTTTTGGCGAATTTTAAGAGCTCTAAGGTTCCGCTGGTATTGGCGAGCATTGTTTCTATAGGCAAGGCATGGTAACTTAACTTACTATGATGATTTGGAGAAGCAGGAGAAGCTAAATGAAAAACCGCATCAATTTTTTGATCAAAGTTTAATGGTTTTATAATATTATGACTAATAAAAGAAAAGTTACTATTTGTTTTCAAATCAGCGATGTTTTTTTCTGATCCGGTTAATAGATTATCAACGCAAACAATTTGATGATCATCTTTTAGTAATTTTTCACAAAGATGTGAACCAATAAAACCGGCTCCACCAGCAATAAGAATTTTCATAAAATAACTTTTACAAAACAGATTTTCTTCCCACAGA
>Ga0210044_10000501_pt1 | contig 59565 bp, 73 predicted proteins | sample CryGey13umfilter_2_FD_183959 | JGI IMG/M metagenome (GOLD analysis project Ga0210044, IMG submission 183959) | Groundwater microbial communities from aquifer in Utah, USA - Crystal Geyser 4/9/14 3 um filter (SPAdes) (version 2) | ecosystem: Environmental > Aquatic > Deep subsurface >...
CGCAGGTGAACCGGGTTCAGCCGAACGGGCGGCAGGGCAAAAGGCGGCAGTGCTGGCCATTGCGATCCTATTCATGATGGCCGGTGCTGATGGCTTGCCATTCGTGGAGGACATTCAGGACGTGCTGGATGGCGCCCTGCAGCGGCTGGGGTACAACTTCAGCAGCAAGCAGGCCATGAAGTCGTTCCTGGCTATGCAGCTTGGCAAGGATGGTGCGGCGTTTGTCATGAATGGCGTGTCTGGCGTGCCTGGCATTCCGATAGACGTGTCTGGTCGCTTAGGCATGGGCAACCTGATTCCCGGAACAGGACTGTTCCAGAAAAAGACGGACCACACCCGCGACTTGATGGAGCTGGCCGGCCCTGGTGGCGACTTTGTGAAGCGCGGATTTGTTGCAACAGAGCAGGCGCTGGCCGGTGATGTGACAAAAGCCATGGGTACCATTTCACCGGTGGCGTCTCGCAATGTCATCAAGGCGCTGGATATGGCAGACACCGGAATGTACCGCGATGACAAAGGCCGTAAGATCATTGAAACCACGGGCGCCGAAGCCTTTCTCAAGGGCATTGGCTTTCAGCCGCGCAACGTCAAAGAGGTACAGGACGCATCCGGCGAGGTGCAGCGGGCCAAGTCGCAGTACATCCTGGCATCGAGTGAAATCCGGGCAAAGATGGCGCAGGCGATTTTCGTCAATGACAATGACTTGAAGCAGGCCGCACGGGACGACATCACAACATGGAACACGAACAACCCGGGTCAGCGCATGACCCTGAATATGCCTGCTGTACTGCGCAGGGTGCGCGAAATGCGCAAGAGTAAAGAACAACGCATGGCCGACACAGCGCCGAAGGCAATACGTGCACAGGTGCGAGAGCAGCTGCGGGATAATTTGCAGTGATGTCAAGAGGGCTCAAGCCAAGCGTCATGTCGCCAGCAAAATCTGGGTTGACTTTGACGCTTTCTGGATTCCAATGCTTGCAATTTATTGGAGCGGAAGATGGCAAAAGTTAACAAAAATATTGACTTTCTTGTCGATGACAATGGCAATTTGATTGGTTCGCGAAACCCAAAAAGCGCGGACTCGTCAGACCCCGCCTATGCAGATACATTGCATGCCAACTACCTGGGCGGGTCACTGGTGGCCGGCGCCCCTGCGGGGGTTGGTGTATTGGTTGATTTTGATGAGCCAACATTCGGCTGGCGCGACTTGACAGCACCCGTTGATGTGCGTGGGACTGGAGCTAATGACCCGACATTTGCTGTGTACACCGGCACCACGATGAGGGCCTACCAATTCAGCGCAGGCACGATGCAGGAAGTGTTCTTTGTGTTCCATGTGCCGCATGACTGGGTGCCTGGCACGGGCATCTACTTTCATGCCCACTGGAGCAACGCAGCGGCAGCGCCCAACACGGGCGATGTGGTTTGGAAGTTTGACTACAGCTTCGCCAAGGGTTTTGGCCAAGAGGCATTCCCTTCCATCCTGACCGCCGAAGTGATCGCGGCAAGTCCGGCAGTGCGCTACACCCACAACGTGAGCGAAACAGCCGCAATCAGTATTCCCTTGATGGAAGTTGACGGGCTGATTCTGGTGCGTGGCTACCGGGACGCAGGTAACGTGCTCGACACTTGCACAGATGCTGTGTTCCTTCACACGATGGACATCCATTACCAATCAACCAACATGGCAACAAAAAACAAAGCACCAAGTTTCTATGGGTAATTGGCTCTTTTGCGCAACAAGATGCGTTAGTACGGAAACGGCAAAGGACATCTTATGAACTGGGGCGGTTTCTTTGTATTTTTGGGCCTGGTGACTATAGTGATTGAGGCCATACGTGTTGTGACTTCCTGATTCGGGTTGACTTCAGAAATATTGCTTATTAAATCAGGCAATATTTTTAGGAGCACCCATGCTGGGACTTTTTGATTGTGCTGAAGCAGCTGTGCCGGCCACATTGCGTCGGGCGCGTAAGCCATGAACTTCGGCCAGATCAACGGCTACGGCCTCAACAGCGCAGCAGGCGGCGGCAACAACGCCACTTTGAGTGACGGCATTGCGTCGTCGGGCGCGTTTGCAGCTCTGCTTGTCGCTGGCGCAATTCTGACCGGAGGCCTGTTCACCTCGCCCGAGGCAGGTGGCCGGGTCAGTAAGTCGATTGACGGCGGCATCTACGGCACCGATTCGGTCGGCGGCATACAGTTCAAGACTGCCAACCTGCAAGGCGGCATCAACTCTTTGAGTTCGGTCGGCTCTAACCTTGGTATCGCCTCGGGCCTGAATGGCGGGGTTGTCTCGGGTTCTGGTTATGGTGGCCAAGTACTGACCCACGTCAGGCTGCAAATGGCCGATACGGTGGGCGATGTGAGCCTTGCCGGTGGCACGCTGACCTATGGCTCTGGCCTGAACGGTGGCGCCTTCGGCAATTCATGGCTTTCCTCCCAGATCATTGGCAGCACAGTGCTGGTGGCAGGTGGCGCGTCTTCTGACTCGGTGCTCGATGGCACGATCAACACGGGGCGCATTCTGTCGGATGGCGCCTCAAGCTCTGGCGTGCTGGCTGGGTCTTACTTCATCACAGGGCTGCTGCAGGATGGCTTGAGCTCCAGCGCAACCCTGGCGCAAGGCCTGGCGATCAGCCCGCGCTTGCAAGATGGCGTGATCAGCGTCGGTGTGGTGGGCTCACCCGTCATGCGGATCAGTGCCGAACTCGATAGCGGCCTGGGCAGCAACACGGCGTTTACCGCGCAAATCATCATTTCGCCCAACAGCAACTACGGCGTTGACAGCAATTCAACGCTGAGCGCTGGCATGCGCAAGTCGGCGGTTCTGATGGGTGGCTTGACTGCGGCCTCGTTCACTGACAGCGTGGCACTGCGGGCGGCGCAGCGTTTGCCTGGTGGCCTGACTTCGACCGGGGCCATGAATGCCGCCCTGATTTCCAGCCCGCACCTTGTGGGCGGGAATGAGTCAGCGGCCTATCTGGCCAGCGCCTTGCGGGCGCAAGCAATTTTGTCGGGCGGCATGGGGCTTGACGGCTTTGCCGCCGGTGAAACATGTATTTCGGCTCGCCTGCAGGGCGGTGCCAGCACGGGTTGCGCGGGTGGTGGGTTCTTGACGGCAGCGAGTAGCTTGCTGGATGGCATTCACCAAGAAGACGAGTTCGGCGCGAACTTGGTCGTCATCCCCGTGCTGACAGGCGGCGTCGCGTCCGGTGGGTCCATCGGCAGCAACATCGTGCAGGGGTTCACCGATCCACTGCTCAACACCTGGGCGCTGAGCATCGTGTCAGCAACCCAGATTCTTTCTATCGAAACCCCAACTGAGGATATTTAACATGGCAAATCTTGTCTCTAAAGAACTGCGTACCGCTGCCCTGGCGGCCTACTTCTCCGCTGGCGCGGCACCGGTCAACCTGTACCTTCGCCTCTACAAAGACGAGGCCAACATTGTCGAAGCGACGGTGCTGGGCGACATCTCCACCAATGAGCAGGCGGGCGGCGGTTATGCGGTCAAAACCCTGGCCCCGGCTGACTGGACGGTCGAGCAAGGTGTGGGCGGCATCCGCGTGCGCTTGGCGGATCAGACCTGGACCACCACGGCGGACAACTGGAACACCCTGCGCTGGGCGGTGCTGTCTACCACGGCGGACAACAGCGGCACGATCCTGCTGGCACGCGACTATGGCACCGGCAAGACCGTGACCGGCGTCGGTGCGAACGTGACCGTGGACGACCTGTTCTACCAAATCAACGACTGAGCGGGGTAGGTCATGGTCATTGAAACGCTATTCGTTGGGCGCAACAACACGTTCAGCCTGCAGCTGCGGCGCGCGGAAGAGGCAATCACCTTGCTCTCGATCACGGGCTACGAGTTGTACCTGTCCAACGGGCGCATGTTCAGTGACCTTGACCGCTTCATCGAGAAAGACAACGGCATCGTAGAGATTGCCATTGGGGACCTGTTGACCGCGGCTGACGTGGGAAGCCATGTCGCTTACCTGGTCACGTTCGACCCCATCAACATTGCTGGCGTGCGCTGGCCCAACTTCAAAATCAAGGTGAAGGCATGACCCAGCTTTTCGTCAATAACTTTTCTGCCACGGTGGCCCAGACGTTCGGGGCGGCCGACCAGTACCTGTACTTGAATAGCGCAGCTGGCCTGCCAGCCTTGACCGGCGGCAATCACCTGGTGCTGACGCTGTTCCGCAAGGTCGGCATTGTGGAATCCGGCCATGAAGTGATCAAGGTCACCGCCATCACCGACAACATGCTGACCGTGGAACGCGCAGTCGAGGGCGCAGCGGCCACACTATTTAATGTGGGTGACCACGTTGAGGCGCGCGTCACGGCGGCGGCCCTCGGTGCCAAAGCAGACTTGGACAGCCCCACGTTTACCGGCACGGTGGGCGGCATCACGGCGGCCATGGTCGGGGCGCCTGCGGGCTCCGGGAATTCAAGCGGCAACAACACCGGCGATCAGGACTTGTCTGGAAAACAGAATGTTCTGGTGTCTGGCACCAATATCAAGACCGTAAACGGCCAGTCTCTGCTTGGCGGTGGCGATTTGGCGCTGGCCAGCACCAGCTTGTCCGGCAACACCACAATTTATGTCGGCCAGGTCATTGCCTACACCATCACCGACTTTGACAGCTTCAGCACTTACGCTGTCGCGGTATCGGCGGGCAGCGTTACGCGCACGCTGGACGCCATCAGCTTCACCGCGCCTGCGGTGGCTGGCAATGTCACGCTGACGGTGACGACCAACGGCGTTGCGCGTGCCATTACCCTCGTCGTATTGGCCGCCAGCGTGGTCGCGCCCACCATCACCAGCCCGGCCAATGCGGCCACGGGCGTACTCGGTCCCGCCATTACCCTGACCAGCAACGCTTTTGCCTGGCTTGGCGTGGCCGATACACACCTCAACAGTGACTGGCAGTTGGCCACCGATGCAGCATTCACCAGCATTGTCCAGTCGGTGAGCGCCAGTGCAACCTACAAAACCAGCTGGAGCACCACGGTTGCAGTCGGCACCACGTATTACGCCCGCGTGCGTCATCGTGGCACGGCCAATGGCGTGAGCGCGTACAGCGCCACGGTGACATTCAGCACAGCGGCCACATTCAACAGTTACATCACCACGCCCACGGCGACCCCGGCGGCATTTGGCGACTCGTTCGAGGGTGGTTTTTACACGGGCCAGATTTGGAATGAGCTGGTGCAGTCTGCATCCAGCTACGCCATTGGCACGGGTAGCAAAGCCTTTGTGGTGGCCGACATGACCGCAACACCGCTGGTCTATGCGGGCCAGACGCTGGAGGTGCGCAGTCGCGCGAATCCGGCCAACAAGATGATTGGCGTTGTCACTGGTGCTTCTGGCACGGCACTGACGATCAACATCACCAGCGTGGGCGGCGCTGGCACGTTCACCGACTGGTCGATCATGGCGCAGTACCGCGTCATCGTGGCGCCAAAAGCGACTGGCGAGAACTCGGCCATTGCTTACAAGAATGCCAACGACGCGGCGCCCGCTGCCTGTGGCACGCTGTCTGAAGGACGCAAGGCCACGCTGGCCATGGTGGCAGCGGGCACCAGCACGGTGTACCCGGCGGCGCATTGGTGCAATAACCTGAGCATTGCAGGCAAAACCGACTGGTATCTCCCGGCGCGTGACGAGCTGGAGCTGTGCTGGCGCAATCTGAAGCCCGCGGCGGATGCCAACTATGTGACCGCCGACCGTGGCAATTCAACCATCGACTACAAGAACCTTGGGTCACTGGATGACACGGTGATCACCCACGGGTCGAACAACAACACCAGCCCCATCGGCGGGGCCTACATTGCCGGCACGCCTGCCCAAGTGGCAGCAGGAAAGAACTTCAGGACCAGCGAGTCTGAGGCGTTCGCCTACGGCTCGTTCCGCTACTGGTCAGCGTCGGAGTACTCAGCGACGCACGCCTGGTTCCAGTACTGGCACTCGTCGATCCCCGGCAGCCAGTACAGCAACTTTAAGACGAGTGCCGAGTATGTGCGGGCTGTCAGGCGATCAATTATTTAGGCCTTCAATCCTTTTGACCCCCTTTTGACCCCTGACCCCCATGGCCCAGTACCAACACCTCCCCATCTACAAGGTCATTTACGAGCTGCTGCAGCAAATCACCAAAGTGACCAAGGACTTTCCGCGCGATTACAAGCACTCGCTTGGAGCCAAGCTGCGCGAGGAAGTGGTCGACCTGGTGGTGTTCATCTACAAGGCCAATTCATTCCTCCGGGAGCGGGCGCACTTCGTGGCGCTGATCCTGGAGCGTATGCAAGTGATTGAGTTGTTGGTGAGGCTTTCCAAGGACATGCGCCTCATCAACATTAAAGCGTTTTCCGAGACAGTTGCATTAACAGACAGCATTGGGCGTCAGGCGCAAGGCTGGCTGAAAACTGTCAAACCATTGTCGGCAGAGTGATGCGAGTCAAGGCTTTCATCAGAGACCGATCTATCGGGACCGCGCCCGTTGTCATGCAACGAAAGGCGTATTGCAGTTTCTGTGCGGTAAAGACTGCGCAGCGACGTGTGAGTGCGCGGTCAAACACAGGCTCGTTCTACTACTGGTCAGCGTCGGAGTACTCAGCGACGAACGCCTGGTACCAGAACTGGAACTCGTCGAACCCAGGCAACCAGAGCAACAACAATAAGACGAATGCCAACTATGTGCGGGCTGTCAGGCGAAAGAAAACAATGCAAGCACAGTGCGATGTGACTGTCTCGGAGCTTTTTCAAGCTTACTTTGACTGTCGAAAAACCAAGCGCAACACCTTCAACGCCTTGGCGTTTGAGGAACGACTTGAGCGAAACCTGATGGATCTGTATTACGAGCTGCACGCAGGCGCGTACCAGCCCGGCCAGTCCATCTGCTTTGTGGTTGAGTACCCCAAGGTGCGCGAGGTGTGGGCTGCTGATTTCCGCGACCGTGTGGTGCACCACCTGCTGTACAACCGGGTCAGCGCGCGCTTTTACAACCGCTTTGTGCATGACAGCTACGCTTGCATTCCCGGCAAAGGCGCACTGCGTGCCGTGGATCGGCTGGAGCGCTTCATGCGCTCGGCCAGTCAGAATTACAGTGTGCCCACGTTCTACCTCAAGGCGGACGTGGCGAACTTCTTTGTCAGCATCAAGAAGCCCATCCTTGATGCGCTGCTGGCGCGCTACATCACCGAACCCTGGTGGATGGACCTGTGCCGGCGCGTGCTGCACCACAACCCGACCACCAATGTGCAGGTGCGCAGCGCGGCCGGCCTGATGCGCAAGGTGCCCAGCCACAAAAGCCTGTTCAATTCCAATGGCGATGGCCTGCCCATTGGCAACCTGAGTAGCCAGTTCTTCGCCAACGTCTACATGGACCCGGCGGACCAGTTCGCCAAACACAAGCTCAAGGCGGTGCAGTACGTGCGCTACGTCGATGACATGGTGATCCTGGGTCACGATGGCGCCAGCCTGTACGACAAATCCCGCCTGCTGGATGATTTTCTGGGCGAGCGCTTGGCACTGCGCCTGCACCCCAACAAGACCGAGATCAACCGCATCGAGGGCGGCATCAACTTCTTGGGCTACATCGCCCGCCCGCATGCGCGCTATGTGCGTCAGTCCACCCTGCGCAATGCGCGCCAAAAGGTGATGGCAACCCCGACTGATGCGGACCCAGTGACATTGCGCGCCATGGCCAACAGCTATTTTGGCTTGATGGGCCACGCCAATGCATGGCGCGAGCGCAAGCAGTTTGCGGGCCTCCTGCGCAAGCACGGCCACCGCGTCAGCCACGACTTAACCCGCGTCATTCTTTGAAAAGGACACCATGAAGCACCTGAAATTTACCTATGTCGATGCCACCACGGGCGTGTCTGTGGCCGCTGAGCCAGCCATGAATGGCACCAAGTTCCCGGCGGTGCCTGGCCTGGCGTTTGCCTGGGCGCGCGAAAGCGCCTATCCCACGCCGGTACCGGAATTCTTCGGCACCTGCCCGGATGCCAGCCCCACCCAAGTGGATGGTGTGCTGGGTGTGTTTTCACAGTCTGACTGGGACCAGATGCAGGCCGATGAAATGCGCGCCAGACCAGACCCCGAGTCAAAGCGCATTGCAGCCCTGTGGCAAGCCGCTCACGAATACGAATACGCCCAAGTCAGCGGCTCAGCCATTGGCTTGCTGGCCATTGGCGTGCTTCAAGGGCTGCCGAAATGCTTGGCTGTGCAGGGCTGGATCAAGTCGATTTGGACGGCTTATTACGAACGCAAGTCTGGTACCAGCACGGACACCGATTTCAGCTTTGCAGGCGCCTGCCCGCACTCAATACCAGAGCTGATGGTTGAACTTGGTCTTTAACTTAGGAGCTACCCATGAAATACCTCATCATCCTCATTGCACTAGCACTCACCGGGTGCGCCTCTGATGACTACACCCAGTATGCAAAAGCCCAGTCTGACATTGCCACGGCCCGTGCAAACTCTGACGCTGCCCGTTATCAAGCTCTGGCTTCGATTGCATCAAAAGGCGATTCTGCTTCAGGAGTGGCCGCAGTCATGGCAATTGCACTTGGTAGTGGATCGCAGCAAGGCCAACAGCAAGTAGCCGCACCGCAGCGCAGTGATGCTTTGCAGTGGGCTGCAATCCTGGTGCCTGGCCTGACGCAAGCCTATGCCATCGCCAAGTCGGCTGACGTGGCGATCAACAGCAGCAACAACGCCTATCTAACCAGCGCGGCCACAACAAGTGCGTTTGTCGGTATCGCAGGCAAGATTCAAGCGCCTGGCGCAATCACCACAACTACCGACCGGCATGACACGGTGACCACGCTCAGCGGTACCGGCACCTTGGGTAGCGGGGCATACAGCATCACAGACGACCACACCACTACCCCTGCGCCTGTGGTCATCACGCCCGTCACGCCAACAGTGCCCGTGGTGGTGGTGCCAGACACAGTGGTCAATCAGCCGGTGATCGTGCCCGATGTGGTGCAGATTACACCGACGGTTATCACACCCGTAACGGTTCCTGATGTGATACAGATCGTGCCGGTGATGCCATGAAACAAGTCGCCATCGCCATAGACCAGCTCATCAACACGATGCTGGGAGGCTATGCCGACGAATCCCTGAGCGCCAGAGCACACCGGATGCGGGTCAAAAAGCAGCCCTACTGGGGCTGGACCGCAAACGTGATCGACAAGCTGTTTTTCTGGCAGGAGGCTCATTGCAGAGACGCGTATTTGGCAGAAATGAAGCGCAGCCAGTTGCCACGTGAATTTCAACAAAACGAAAGCAAACCATGACCGACCTGCACGACCGGCGCGCCGAAGACAAACAAACCGAAGCCAAGCTGCAAGCCGAGCTGGACGCCTTGGTGGCCGCCGAAAACGACCCCAGCAAGCGCGCAACCTTGATGGTGCTCAACGCCATCAACCGCTGCCTGACCCAAAACACACATGTCACGCACAACGTTAAAGAGCAGTTAACAACCCTGAAAACGAGTTTCGACGAACACGTTGTAGGTTTTGCTCAACACGCCAAAGACGAAGAGGCCCTGCTGAACAAAGGGCGTGGCGCCTGGATGGCGTTGGCGTGGTTTTTGGGTTTGGTGCAGGTCGCTGTGGGCTTCATGATCATGGACACCCGCGACACCTTACGGCAACTGCATGGCGCCTCGATCGAGGCCAAGATGTCCGACCAGCGCCTGAATTCACGCATTGATGTTTTAGAAGCAAAGAGGTAAATCATGAACTTTGATGACGCATTCACCCGTTTGATGGGCCACGAGGGCGGTTTCAGCAACAACCCAAAAGACCCGGGCAAGGCGACCATGTGGGGTGTGACTGAAGCCGTGGCCCGTGCAAATGGTTATACCGGCGACATGCGGGACCTGCCACAGGAGTTCGCCAGAAAGGTGTATCGCAAGTTGTACTGGGACAAGCCAGGCATTGTCAATCTGCCGTCCAGTGTGCAATTTGATGTGTTTGACGGTGCAGTCAACAGCGGCCCTGCGCAGGCCATCAAGTGGCTTCAGCGTGCTGTGGGTGTGGATGACGATGGTGTCATTGGACACATCACCATCAAGGCGTGCACCATGCTACCGGCTGGCGTCGTTGCTGCCAGGTACAACGGTGAGCGCCTGCAGTTCATGACCAAATTAAAAACTTGGCCAGTGTTCGGCGCAGGCTGGGCCCGGCGCATTGCCAGCAACTTGATGGAGGCTTGACATGGACCCGATCACCATTGGTGGACTTTTCTCGATTGGCGGGAAGCTGATCGATAAGCTATTTCCCGATCCCACCGACAAGGCAAAAGCACAACTGGAGCTGCTGCGCCTTCAGCAATCTGGCGAACTTGAAGAGGTCAAGGTGCAGTTGTCCGCCATCATGGCCGAAGCATCAAGCGCTGACCCGTGGACCAGCCGGGCACGCCCTTCGTTTTTGTACGTGGTGTACGTTCTGTTGCTGTGGTCGATCCCTATGGGGGCGTTGGCAATCTTCGCGCCAGAGGCGGCAGACAAGTTCACAGCAGGGTTTGGCAAGTGGATGTCAGCACTTCCTGAGCCGATTCTGACGCTTTTTGGCGTTGTGATGACGGGCTACGTGGCGGGCAGATCGTGGGAAAAGGTGCGGGGGGTTGCCAAATAACTTGCTGGCAATCGCAGTGATGCGGCAACGGTGCGGCAGCGGATGCGGCAATTACTATTTAAGTTATAGCAAACTATTGTTGGTGCCCGGGGCCGGAATCGAACCGGCACTCCTTTCGGAGGGGGATTTTGAGTCCGGTCCAGATTATAGGCTGGGCGTGGCTTTGCGGGCTAAAGTTTCCGCATCATTTTCAAAGTCAGCACCACGGTTTTCATTGGGACACCAAAAACATGCGGCAACGGTTTACCGCACCGCCTTTAACTTGGTTGCCTTTGTCCGGTAGTGGGTTTCGGTGAGCTTGATGCTGCTGTGTTGGAGTAATGCAGATGCGGCGCCCATGTCATCCGCCAAATCTGCTGCGCGCTTGCGCATATCGCGTAGATACATCGCCCGGATGTCATCGGCCAGCGCAGGGTTTGCCAATGCTGCCTTGTCCCTGGCATCGTCATAGCGATCACGCAACATGCCAGCAGACACCTTGCGCCCGGTGCTGGTGGCGAGCACCATCACGCAGTCCAATTGGCCGCGACGCTCAAGCAGGGCAGTCAATACCGGAGACTGTGCCACGTCAAAAAATGACCACTTGCCAGTCTTGACTGCCTTGAATCTCAGTTTGCCATCCACGGGCATACGCACGGTACGCACGTCGGTGATGCGCATGCCTGTGCTGGTGGCAATATCCATCGCATCGCGCAGAACCTGATCTGCCTGCGCATACACCGCGTCAAACAGTGCGTCCGTGACTTCAAACTCGCGGGCGAATTCTGCATTCTTCCAGCCCTTCATGCCAGCAGCAGGCCACAGCAATTCCGTCATACCCCACAGGCGAGCCTTGTTCCAGACAATCGACAGCACGGACAGTTCGCGGTTTCCTTGGGTCTTGGCGCTGCGCTTGTCAAGGTAGGCGCGAAGCAGGGGTAGCGTGACCTCGTGCCAGCCTGCTTTGCCGAACACCGGCTCAATGTTTGCCAGCTGCTTGGAGTAGCTCTTGCGAGTTTCCGGGTTGTCGTACTTCGGCAACTCACGTTCACGCCACCGGTCAATGGCCTCCTGCACAGTGCCGATTGTCAGCGGCATGTGGTTGTGCAGCTTGTCCCATTGGGCGATTGCGGCCGCGTAATCGGTGCCAAGATTTATATCTGGCTTGCCTGTGCCACGCATGTCGTAACGGTAGTAAACCCAAACCTGCCCGCCTTGCCCCTTGCGGGTGATGCTGCGGAATTTTGGGTACTTGGATGCCTTCAAGTTCACCTCACTGCGGAAAGATTGACGCCACCAGATACTACGACTTTGCCCTCAAGCCACGCAAGGGCGTGCGTTCTGGCCACGATGACGCGGCGCCCATCGAGCTTGTGAGGTAGACCCTTGGTCTTGAGCCAGGATGCCTGGCTTGTCGCGCGGGCAAATCCAGTTAATTGGTGCAGCTCAGCATTGTTCAGGAATTCGCTCATGATTCTCCCCTGATGGCCATTTCTATGTCGGCTACAAAATCCATCAGCGTATGCGGTACAAATGCGTAGCTATGGTAGGTTGGCGCGCTTCGGTGCGTGTACTTGGTCGCCCGCCTATGGGCAAAAGCCTCAGCTTGTTCTTGCGTGATCCTACGTAATGCTGGCATCACTGTTGCCGCATTCAGGCACTGTTGCCCGTATTCAACGACTTGCTCAAGGGTAAATAGATCACTTGGCTGGCGTGTGCCGGATTTTGAGCAAGCCGCTTTTGGCAGTGGCGGTAATTCGATCATCATGCACCTCCTTTCACTTGATTGGCCCATGCAGGCGTCAATACATTCCCTTCGTCAAAGCGACGGTATGCCTCGCGTACAGCCTGTGTGATCTGCATGGCCGATTGTGTGTCGGCAATGTCCTCGTAGGCATTGATGGCGGCCGGCACGTCAACCAGGCCAGCGGCGTCAAAGCCAAGTGACAGCCCCCGGTTGTAGCGATCCAGCATTCGCACCATGGCAGCTTGGCCACGAATCATGATGTCAACCAGGCTTGTGTCGATTTGCTCACTGATCACAAGGCCCATGTTAAAGGTCATGCTCACGCGGTTGAAGTCATTGCCAGAGCCGCCTCCGGTGCGAAGGCGTTCAAAGGCGCAGCGCGTGACGTTATGCTGCGCCATAAGTTCATTTGGCTCAAATGGCTGCACCATGTTGATAAGTTTTGGCGCGGCCAGCGGGTCGCCGCGGTACTGTGGTTTTTGCGGCTTGCGATGCTTGGCCGCACGGCGCTGTTCACGGTTCATTTTTGGCACTTGTTCCACTTGAATGGTCTGTTTCATGACTCTTTCCCTTCTGTTTTCTTGAGGCTGCACCCGATGCAGTCCGGGTAGTTGTATTTGTCGTGCTGCTGAAAGACACAGGGTTCAGCCATGCGAAACGGCACCGGGACCATGCGGGGCTGGCGAGTGTGGCCCTTGGAATACCAGCCATCTTGAACAACCATGCTTTCTTTGAATGGCCCGCGGTTTTTCAGTGCACAGGTCATGCTGTCTCGCTTTCTTCCACGAGGGGCAAGTCATCCGGCCAGTGACCTGATAACAGAATGATTTCGCGTGTGTCGCGGGCGTATTGCGCCTCCAAGTGGCGGCGCTGGTCGCGTGACATGGAACCACTGCCACCGATCATGGAATGGCACCCGACAACGCCGGGGCGGTCGGCGCAGGCCGGGTAGCAGGTGCGGTCATCGCTTTTGATGTGGGCACCCTTGCCAAAGTCAGCGTGCGCGGCCTGCGAGTGACCCACCACGCCACAGTGGGCGCATGGCAGCATGGCAGTCAGCCTGCGATACCCTTCGTGGCGCACCGGGGCATCCTTGGGTAGTGTCACCATGGGTGTGTCAAACCGTGCGTAGTTCACTGGCACAGTCAGACGGGCATACGCCTGGGGAATGCGCTCCAGCTTGACATATGGCGCCGGGGGCTTGCGCTTGAATGGGGTGCGCTTCATACCTTTTTACTTCCATGGGCAAGGCCGCGCACATACCACGTCACAGCAATGGCATCAGCAACCCCGCCACATAACCGACACGTGTACTTTGCGCCAATCTTGCGCTCATCCTGTGATCCAAAGTCATGCCCACGACAGCCCTCAAGCAGAGCATGGTTGACCTTTACGGATTCCCATATTGAAAGCAATTCAGGGCGCGGAATGCCGGTGGCTTCCACTATTTTTTGAAGTTGCTGGGTCATGCCATGATCTCCCCGGTTTCCATATCAATCACCTCTTTCTTCGCCCGCACCGGCTTAACCCACCGCACGGACTCACGCTCCTGCTGGTCAAAGTCGAACACCACGTTCCATTCGACGGTGGCGTGCTTAATCACCTTGTCGATGTAGCCGGAATACGCCTTGACGTTCAAATCCTCAGTGCTGGAGCGCACGCGGTACGGGGTGGCGCGCTTGGGATGCACCAGGCGGCATTGCTTCTTGTCGTACACCGGCACACGGCGCATTTCGTATCGGTCTGGTAAGAACAGCTTGCGAAAGAACTCCTTCCACACCTGCATCACAAAGCGCTCACCCTCGACGCGCACCTGTTCGCTAATCTGAGTCAGGACCGGGCCATGCAGAAAGCGGCGCTGCTTGATGCTGATGGGGTCGCAATCCTCACTGACACTGATCTGGGCGCGCTTGCCGTCCTGAATCAGCAGCTTGGCTGCGGCGTAGGCTTGCATGGCTGCGGCATGTGCTTGTTCGCGGGTTTCCACGACACGGGTTTGACGTTCGTTCATTTCAGGTCGTCCTCGGCGCGGTCAAGTTCAGCGATGGCACGGCGGCAGTAGACGGCGGCATCAAGTAGTTCTTCGTACTGATGCTGGAGCCATGCGCGCAGTGGTAGCGGGTTTTCAGCCACGGTAGTGCCATATTTGGCAATGCCTATAGACTGCCGTTTGGCAATGTCGGCACACACCATAGCTTCGATTCCGGTGGCACTTGTTCCGCTCATACGTCCGCCTGCACGGTGATGCGCACTGCGTAATCGGCGCCGCGTTCTTGGTTGTAGCGCCACGTAATGCGCTTGTCATCGTCGCGAATCCCGAGCCAGTCGGCCACACCATCTACGTGTGGCTTCATGCTGCCCTGCAAGTTGTCGTGGGCGTCCAGGCCATTGGCAGAGGGGGCAATACGGGTCATCAGCACCACGCATGGGAATGAGGGCTTGCTGATCTGCTTGAGTGCCCAATGCACACCCTGGCGCGCAGCCTTGACGCGGCGCGTGCGGGCAAAGTTGTTCTCTTTGAAAACCTTGTTCGGGGACACTGCCTTGATGCCCACGGTGACCGATGCCACGTAGGCTGGGGCATTCAGGGTTTCAGCGGAGTTTTCAGAAATCGAATTCATAAATACCTTCTTTGTTTTAACTACTTCTCTGGGGAGGACTTCTTTCTTCTTTCCTTGCCTTGAGCTGGCGAGACTCAGCCATTCCTATCTGAGCCTTCACACGACTTGCCTCTCGCAGTACGTGACCCGCCAGACGTTCGATTCAAAGGCTCTGGCTTCGCCACCTTTTGCCCTGTTTCAGAATCTTTCCAACAGTAGGGCTGTCTCCTTGTGTCGCTGCCGTTAAACCAATACCAACCGGCACAAGGGGGGAGGGGGAGGTGGTTCAAGTCATGACGAACTTCACCTTTGCCAAAATCTGGCGTTCCAGGCGGCGGCTACCGCCTTCGCCCCATTCCTTGAGGGCGTCAGCGGCGTCAGAGCCTTCAATGCCCTCGGGGTAATACACACCACACCCCAACAGGTCAGCGACGTTCCTGGCGGCATCTATGCCGGGGTTCATGCCACGCTTGACCATAGTTTTGTGGTCGTTGTCAGCTATTACCACGACGCTGCCAGTTGGGCGAACGCGGTCGGCTACCTTGATCATGTTTCCGGCATCAAAGGCGACGATCACGGATGCCGTGCGAACCGACTGAAACACGGCCAGGCCGGTCGCAAATCCTTCGCAGATGGCAGTGACCACAGAACGTGGGCGCTGAAGCACGCAGGCGCCTGCTTTCACCGGCGCACCGGGCCAAAATTTCTTGACGCCATCGTGAGTGATGGTCTGCAGGCTGATAAGCGAGTCGCCCAACATCACAGGGACAACCAACAGGCCGTCATGGGTGCGCACGCCGGCACAACCCAATGGCGACAAGCCTTTGTTTTGAACGTAGGCGTGTGGCAGTGACAGCGGGTGGCACTTGTTCCAGAATTGGCGGGCGCTTTTTACAGCCTGGATGCGGTAGGCGCGCTCGGCATCACGTTGGCGCTGCATCTTGGCGATGACTTCAGCCGATACCGCGTGACTGGTGGTGCCTTCTTCTTTCCATGTGCCAAGGGCTTGGCCACTGCCGGATGTCCAGTCGCCCCAAATGCCATGGCCGTCAGCGTGAAGGCAATACCAGCCATTGCGCTTGTGAGGGTTCATTTCGGATGGGCAGCGGCGAATCTTGCCGTCTGGGTAGATGTCGCGTGGCATCAGGCCAGCGATGCGCAAGGCTTGTTCAAAGGTCATGCTCATATCGTGCAGCCCTCATGGATTTCACGCTTGGCTTTGACGTAGGCGGCGTGCGCTTCGGGCGCTGTATCAAAATAACCAAGGAATTTGATTGCCCCGAAGCACATGATTTCAGACCTGTATTTCCCGGTTTTCTTGTACAGCGAAACACCAAGCAGACCTGTCTTTCCGCCTGATTGACCGCGGCGCTGGTTTTGCTGGTTTACGTTTGCAGTGACATCACGAAGATTTGAAATTCGGTTGTCGGTTCGGATGCCGTTGATGTGGTCGATTTGATATTTCGGCCATTCCCCGGTTGAGTAGAGCCACGCTAAACGGTGAGCGAGATGAAGTCTTCCATTAATTCGAATTGATAGGTAGCCCATCGACTGCGGCGACCCGGCGACATCACCTGATGCGACTCGACCTCTTGAGTCCACCCAAGTGAATGTGCCCGTATCTGAGTCGTAATGCAGCAACTCTTTCAATTGCTCTTGCGTGAGCGACGGGCTTCCAGTGGCACTTGTTCCACTGATTTTGATGATTTGTGCCATGTTTGGCTCCGAGGGTTCAGTCGTTTGATGACTGCCACTCAGAGACCAATCCGGGCGGCAATCCAGACAGGTTGGTCTACCAGTGAACCCGCGGTGCGGAAGCTGGCGAGCCTTGCGGCTCCCTGTCTGGATCGCCAAAAATGGTGTTCCAGAATGCAAAAAGCCGCTTAACTCAACAGTTGCGGCTCTTGCCGCGGATTCAACCAGGAGACCAATCCCGACTTCGTTTGAAGTGGCGACAGTGTACCCGGAATTTTTGGATGCCGCAATGGTATTCATGCGGCAACCGCCATGCTTCTTCGTGCTGCCTGCTGGCTTTTAATAAAGCGTATTTGGTTGCTTTTTATTCTTGACCGCAGTTCCGGCGTAGGGGGCTCCGGCGTGGTTGTCTCAATGCGCGCCTGGGCAAATGTGCCGGTCAGTTCGTGGTAGATGGCCTGGGCTTTGCGCTGGGCTTTGTCGATGTCCTGAGTGGCTTCCAGAACGATGCTGCAGACCTGCGGCCAAAGCATCTTGCGCATGAGCGCAGGATTGCCGGTGGCCACCAGTTCTTTCAGGTTGCCTGGGACGTGCTCAATGGGTTTGCGCTTGGGGTACTCATGCCCGCAGCTTGGGCACGATGGACGCGGCATGTGCATGGCGCGGCACTGGGGGCACTTGACCATTTCCTTTTCGTCGTCCTTGTCCTTGGCCTTTGGCTTTTCCTTTTTCTTGCCGTCGTCCAATTCGGTGACACCGTTCTCAAACAGTTCGTTGCAGGCATTCCAAAAGCGGGCTACGTTGCCAGAATGGTCCAACACGATCGCCTCAGTTTTTCCTTCACTGGTGCGCATGACGCGGCCCAGCATTTGCACGTGGACGGCCAATGAGCTGCGCAGTGGGCGCGCCAGGATCAAGACTTCGACGCTGGCCACATCAAAACCACGGGTCAGAGCTTCAACAGAGAGAATGCCGCGAATGCTGCTGTCCTCTTTCTTGAATTCCTGCACGATTTCATGGCGGTCTTCTGGCATGTCGTCTGCGGTGTAGGTGGCCACATTGATGCCGCTGGCCAAAAACTGGCGCTGCAGTTCCTGGGCGTGTGCAATGGAGGCGGCAAAGCCAATGAACTTCTTTCCCTGCCCATTCAACAAGTATTCCTTGACGACATCGCCAACAACTTGCAATGCGCGCTTGTCGGTTTCCTTGGAGTCCCATTCCCCGGCCACAACCTTGACGCCATCCATATCGGGGGCGGTGCAAGCAAAGTAGCGCAATGGCACCAGTCGGCCCATTTCAATTAGGCGGTTTGTGGTTGGCGCATTGACCACGGTGTCAAAGTATTTACCCAAGCCTGGGGTGACTGCAGTGGCAGACAAGCCAATGGCGTAGCAGTCCTTGGCAGTCAGCTTTTTCTTGACTGCATCATTCAGCACATGGGCCTCGTCCACCACGATCAGACTCATTTCCGGCCACGCTCGGCGGGCCAGGGTCTGCACGCTGCAAATCTGCACCAGTTCGGCGGGCTTGCAGCGCCAGTGGCTGGCCTGCATCATGCCGTGGTCAAGACCGTACTTATCAAAGCGCTCAGAGGTCTGTGTGCACAAGCTGATGCGGTCAGCCAGAAAGCCTGAACGTTTGTTGTTTTTCTTGGCAGCTTGCAAGATGGCAGTGGCCAACTCGGTCTTGCCAAATCCGCAAGCTGCGGACACCATGACGCGCTTGTACCCAGCGCGAAAAGCGGCGCTGATGTCATCAACAACCTGCTGCTGTTCTGGCCGAAGTTCAAGTGCGGCCATGATTACTTCACCTTGCGTGCCATGGCTTCCACCAAGGCTGGCAATTTGGCGTTGTCATCCTCGCCCAGTGCAGTACCAATGCGGCGCAGCCAGTTGGCCATGCGCTGCAATTCCTTCTCGCGGGCATTCACCGTGTCCATCAGCTCGTTCTGGCGCCTGGTGGCCACATCGGCAATACGCTTGTATTTCAATGTCTCGGCGCGCTGGTCATCTGCACTCAGGGCGAACAACTCCTTCTGCAAGCCCTCAATCTGCTTTTGTGCTTCTTCCAGCATGGCGATGGGGTCAGAGTCGCCATGGGCGTCGGCGGCATTTTGTTCGGCTGCCAGTTGTGCCTGGGTCTTGGCAGTGGGTTCAGTTTTGGCACTTGTTCCACTGGTCTGAGGCGAGTCAAGCGTGATGGGTGTGGCACTTGTTCCAGTCGCAGTGGCTTGTTCGGTGGCACTTGTTCCACTTTCGGTCGGCTTTGCAGTGGCACTTGTTCCACTTTTTGGGGCAGCTTCGGCTTGCTCCGGGTTGCGCAACCGGCCCACGGTCATGTGGGAGCAGCCGCAATGGCGAGCGATGGCGCGGTCGGACAGCTCGGACCACTCCGGGTCGGCCAGCATGGTCAATACGCCTTTGCGCTTGTCCTCAGACGACAGGTTCAAACCGTGTGGCACGTTGGCATTGAGGGAGTACAGGACGGCATCGCGCTGGGTTCCCTTGTGGACCTCGGCAATGCAGTGGGTCTTTTTGTTGGCCCGGTGTGCATGTAGCCGGTGGAAGCCGTCAGCCAGCCAGTATTCAGCACCGTCAAAAAACAAGGTGATTGACGGAAGAATCACATGATCGGACAGGAGTGCGGCATATTCGGCCACGACTTCTTGATTGATGGTGCAGCGGCTCTGCGTATTTCCATCGATTCTGATGTGATTGATGGCGATGGTTTTGGTGGTGGTCTTTGAGGTGGCCATGGTGTTTCTCTCAGGGGGTTTGAAATTCAAAGTGGTCGCATCGCTGAAGGACGTTTGTCACGGGCTCATGCTTGGATGACACACCCTTCATGCGGCCTTGCTGCACGGCAAAACACTTTCCGCCACGCTGCAAAGAACTGCATTCCAGGCAGATGCGCCGGTCGTCGCGTTCGTGGTCTCGCACTGCCAGGCGGTCGCCCCAGCGCTCGGCGGCGTCATGGGTCAGACCGCGCCTTTGAAACAGGCCAAGACGAAAATTGAAGCGCCTGATCTGCGCATCGTTCCACTCGGGCATGTACGTTGCGGTATTCATGCCACCATTCCAAGGGCTTTTTTGAGAATGACCACCTCAGCCGCTGTGTACTCAGCAATCACGCGGCCATGGCGTTCGGTGTGGACCCTGTTGTCGGTGTGTGCGGCGGCACTGAATGGGGCAGCGTTGCGCTGGTCGGCATAGGCAAACACGCTGGGTGCTGCCAGGGCGCTGACCTTGACCACAATCTTTTCATCGGGGCCAATGACTGGGGCTTGCTCGGCATCGCTGTTGGGACCAAGGCGCCAGAAGGCAAAGCCACCATTTACCCGGCGCGTCAGCATGCCAGCGCGCACGGCCGGGGCCAGGTGTTGCGCCAGGTGCTTTGCAGAGCGGCCAATGCCAGTTGCCAGTGCCAGGGTGCCCATTTCGCCACCACTTGCGCGCAGGAATTGCAGGGCTTCATGGGCGATGGTGCCCGGTGCGCAAACATTACTCATGGGTGACGGCCTCTTTTTTGATCAAGAAAACGCGCAATGCGCTCGGGTTGCACAAGCCCTTGCGGGACATGAACACGGAGTGCACCAGCGTGCAGTCGGCGCAAAAACTAAATTCAGGCCGGTACACACCAGCTGCGAAAGGGCGGCTGTTGACCTTGGCGTGGTTCTGGATCGTGTGGAGGTAAGCGATCCAGTTTTCATGCGTAAAGCAACTTGGCGCAGGGGGCGCAGCGCGGCGCACTTGGGCTATGTTCATGACGTTCTCATGGCTCCACGTGCAAATGGCACTGGCACTTGTTCCACTTTGGTGGTGGTGAAGTTGTGCGAGTAGTTGGAACGAAAGGCCAGCAGCTTTGCGGTGCGCTCTGCCGGTGACAAAGGGTGCCGGGCTTGCGAATTCGCAGGCTTGGTGCTTTTGTGCTTACTCATATTGAGGACTCTTTAAGGGCTTCACCAATCGGTGTACTCAACATGCGCTCGCGTCTAGCATTGGCTTCCCTGATGGCCATATCTGTTTCAGACTCACCATGAACCACTTTGAACACATAGTCGCGCAGAGCCCCGGCAACATCGGTGCCAGCCTTCTCTGTGATGGCCTTGAAGCGGTCAGCGGTGTCTTCGTCAACCTTGGTTTTGAGCTCCCAAAGCAGTTTGCCCATAGGGCTTGTCATGGAGCGGCTGAATGCCGTGCGGTCGTGTGCCATTTACTTCACCCCATAGGAGATTGATATGTCAGATGAAATACTTGCCAGGGAAGCTGCGCGAATGGCGCAGAAACTGCAAATGGACCAATGGGCGACAGAGGCCATTGCAGCGATGCTGGGAAGAGTGCGCAAGGTGTGCATCACCGAATACCAGTGGCTGATTGATGAACTGCGCTGTGAGTAACTGGCAGGCGCTCAACCAGCGTTGCAGTCACAGGCGGTAGGGCGTGCCATCCACAAGCACCACGGTTCCAGCAGGGAGGGCGGGTGTGGTCATGCTGCGGCCTTGTCTGCCAACTCGGGCCAGATCAGGTGCCAATCGGTGGGACACAGGTCTTTGCGGGTGACGATCTTGTCAGTCGCAGATTCAATAGCGACCGCAAACTTGACGGGTACCGGGCGTTGTCCTTTTGTCCAATTCGACAAATCTGACGAATGTGCACCAATTGCCTCGGCGAGCTGCGAGGCTGCGCCACGGCCACGCGATTCAAAGTATTGAGATAGGTTCATGGCGCATAGTCTAGCGTAACACTAATACTGTTTCAAGCGTTACGCACAAATAAAGTTTTGCCTTTTGCTAAAACACTCCTATGAACGAGATTGACCCCATGGTTGCGGCTTTGATTGCGCTCTGCAAAGCAGAAGGCGGGGAAAAATTTGTTGCCGATAAAGCAGTCGTCAGTGCGGAAAATTTGATGCAGATCACAAAAGGCGTGAAGCTCCCATCCGGAAACCCTCGTGGTGTAGGTCCAGGGTTGCGGGCCAAAATAACCAAGGCATACCCATCGTGGCTGGATTCATCCGTAAAACTGGTGAAGTCAAGCAGAAATAGCGCTTTAGCAACCGTAGAACAAGCGCCAGTAGCTATCAATTTGGTAAACAACCCAGACTTTCCAGCTATCCGGCGCGTCAACATCAAACTGTCAGCTGGGGCCAGCGGCTTCGGCGTTGACTACGTGGAAGACGATGAGGCGCCTATCGTGTTCCAGCGCAAGTGGTTCGAACGCAACGGCTACAACCCGGCAAAACTGATGGCTGTGCGCGTCTGCAATGGCAGTATGGAGCCTGGGCTGTATGACGGTGACACGGTGGTGATCAACACGGCGGACGACACTCCGAAGGACGGCGAGGTGTTTGCGGTGAACTACGAGGGTGAATTAGTCATCAAGCGCATGGTGCGCGATGCGGGCCAGTGGTGGCTGGCATCAGACAACCCGGACCAGCGCCGCTACCCGCGCAAGGTGTGCGGCGAAGATGTGTTTTGCATTGGGCGCATTGTGCACAAGCAGTCCGAGAGAATTTAGAGAGCCACAAAGGCCCGGTTGAGTCGTTGGAAGACTTAACAAAAGGAGGATGAATTGAAGAAGTTATTGATTCAAGTGACCATGGTGGCCATGGGGCAACCCGCATTCGCCAATGCGGACAACATGCTGTTGGCGCAGGCTGGCAGCATGGAGAAACCGCCGAGGTTCGAAACGCTTGACAATCTGGACAAGCAGGGCATTGGCGCCGGGTACCAGCCGCGCCAATTTGAAACCACGCCACTCCCGCCGCCGAAGCGTGTACTTGGCCCCATTGATACCTGGCGATTTGAGTCATGCCAGCAAGACGCTGCTATGGCGCCCACGCAATCCGGTATCAATATAAAAATGCGTGTGTGTCGCGACAAGTTCGGCCAGTAGCCTACTTTGGCAAATTCATTGCGGTCCTTTATGACAGAAAAAGCACAAATTGAAATCCTGACCCGGCGTGTAGACGAACTTCAAGGACAAACCGTGGCCCTGAAAACGGCACTGCTGCTGGCGTTCACGCGCTTGGCGGAACACGCTTCGCAATCTCATCCTCAATGTCTCGCAGAAGAATGCGCTTCACTGTGTCGGGGACTGCATCAAAGCGCTGACTTTTACGCAGAGCACGCGCTCGCCACGGCAATACCAGATGCGCACATCGAGCAAGCGCAGAAAGTCTTAAGTGAGCTAGCTTCAGTTTTGCAATAGTTGGATTCATAGCCGTCCTGTTTATGAGCCACCTTTGGGTGGCTTTTTTACGCCTGCAAATCACTATTGACCAGCGGGTCAGATTTATTTTACGCTTTTTGAAAATAAATTTAGCGAAGCGCTGGCATGTTGTTTGGCGTTACGCTATGATTCACCCCAGACCCTGCACCTCGCAGGAAAGGAGTGAATCAAAGTGAACACCAACCTGAACCCAGTCATCGCGCAAGCCCTGCGGCCCTTCATGCCAGCCCGCAAGCGCTACAGCGCAGACCTTGACAGCACCGTGTGCGGCATCCCATGCGGCATCTGGATCGGAACTATCGACATCACCAAGGGCAACTACAGCCCCCAGGCCGAAACGCCAGACGAATATCACGGCCATCAAGACATCGAATTCAAAGTGCTCGACCGTTCAGGCTACCCGGCGCCTTGGCTGCAGGCCAAGCTGACAGACGACGACATCAGCCGCATTGAAGGAGAAATCCTCGAATCACTCAAGGAGGCAGCGTGACCAAGCACTACAAATGCAACGTACTGAGCCGCACCAGTCAGCCAATGGAAAAGAAGCTGTTCCAACCTGATTTTTACGATGCTCAGTGTCTTTACTGGGGCTGGCCCATTGATGCGCCTGAAACACTGAATACAGGCAGTGTGCGCGATGCAACGCCACCGTTTGCATACAACTGGACTCAGGGCTATGACTTTGTGATGAGGGCAGGCGCATGAACTACGGGCACCCCACCACTGAAGTGTTTCCGCGCAATGCGCGCCAAAGCGGTACCGAGCGCGCCGCCAGCGTCGAAAAGATGCGTCGCCGCGACTGGTCAGGCATTGTGATTGTGGTTGTCGTGGCTCTGATCACGGCTTCGCCCTACCTGGTCATTGCCTGGAGGATGCCATGAAAGCCACGCCCCCAATGTGCGGTATCAGCGCTGTACTGATTGTCACCATCTACCTTGCTTCGGCCTGCATCAGCGTGGCCTTGGGCGTGATCGTGATCGACTTCCTTTGCGGGAGGTTTGCATGACACCCGAAGCCATCGAGAAGCTGTGCGAAGAAGCACGCAAGCGCCTCCTTCAATTCATCAACCGAAGCACTGCCCAACACATTCGGGCAATGCGCAACAACTGGAAGAAATCATGAGCAAAGCACTCGACACACTTTTGAACACCCTGGCCGAAAAGATGGGCATGGGCGATGACGGCGCTGGCCTACTGGCGGCACTGAAAACAACTGCTTTCAAGCCCACCAAGGTAAGCGGCCAAATGGTGACGCCGACAGATGCCCAAATCATGGCGCTGTTGGTGATCTCAAACCAGTATGGATTGAACCCCTGGCTGAAGGAAATTTATGCGTACCCCGACAAATTCGGCGGCATTGTGCCAGTCGTTGGCGTGGATGGCTGGGCGCGCATCATCAACACCAACCCTCAGTATGACGGTGTGGATTTTGAGCAGGATGCAGACATGTGCACCTGCACCATTTACCGCAAGGACCGTGGCCACCCGACACGGATCACCGAATACATGGTGGAGTGCCGGGGCACGATGGGGCCATGGCTGACGCACCCGTATCGCATGTTGCGGCACAAGTCGCTGATCCAGTGCGCACGCATGGCGTTTGGGTTCGGCGGCATCTACGAGCAAGACGAAGCCGAGCGAATCATTGAGGCTGTGGATATGGCGACCGGTGAAGTCATTCAGGTGGCCAAGCCCCGGCGCGCCAGTGAATCGACCCATGCCGCATTGGCAGAGCCAGAAGCGCCCGTGGTGCTACAGCCTGTCATCAAAACCGCCGCACCGGAGCAGGCACCAGTGGAACAAGTGCCACGCAATGAACCCACACCACAGGCCGCGTCAGCCCCCCAAGCTGCGCATGACACGGGCGAACCGGCTAGCCCCGGCGAAATGATGAACGTCATCAAGACGTGTGCAGCCAAGCGTATTGATCTGGCTGGTTTGTTGGGCGAGCTTGGGATGGACTTGGACCCAGCAACGCTTGCGGGGCTTACTAAAAACGGCTTCAAAGCACTGAAGGCGAGGTTGTGATGGGTGCCAAAGAAACCGGCGGACCAGCATTCCCCGCAGACTATCTTGCCACAGACCCGGCAATGCAAGGCATGACCCTGAAAGACTACTTCATGGCGCATGCACCAGCCACCCCGCAAGACTGGTTCATTCCAATCATGCCGCCTTGCCCCGTGGTGCCAAGCATCCGGGCAATAGGTGACGACTTGTTTGAGCATGAAATTATTCGCCAATGGGAGTTGAGCGCAGAGCATCAGAGTGATGAAGTTCGCCAATGGTTCGACAAACGGGAAAAGGCAGAAATTGACCAGTCTGAATGGCAAGCAGAATTCCGCAAGCAACTCTGCATTCAGTGGCCTGCAGCCTGGGCAGACGCCATGCTGGAGCAGCGCAAATGTTGAGCTTTGACGAAGAGCAGCACGTCTATACGTGGAATGGCGTGGAGAAGCCATCAGTCACGCAGTGCCTCAACAAGCTGCACGACTTTGGCATGGTTCCTGCCGAAATCCTGAATGCTGCGTGCCGCCGGGGCACGTTCGTACACACCTTGTGTGAGTACCACGACCAGAACGACCTTGATTCGGAAAGCATTGGCATCTACGCCGGGTATCTGGATGCATGGATTCAGTTCAGCGTCGACCACAAAGCTGTTTGGAGTGGCATTGAGGTGCGCGGGTACTCCGAGCGTTACGGATTTGCGGGCACATGGGACCGTGCCGGCATGTTGAATGGATCTCCCTTCATTGTGGACATCAAGACCAGCCAAGCCAGTCACCCGGTGTGGGGGCTCCAGCTTGCGGCATACCGCCAACTGCGCACCGAACAGGATTCATCCTGGATGCTGGCACGCAGAGCCACCGTTCAGCTGCGCTCGGACGGCACATACAAATTCCTTGAGTGGAATGACCCCGCTGACTGGACAACATTTTTATCCCTGATCAACCTCATTAACTGGAGTCAAAAATCATGAACGCACCTCTCGCCCTTACCCCTGCTGCCAGCGCAGTAGCCACCTCAACCGCCATCAAGACCAACGTGCGCACCCTGGTGGTGACTGGACCTGATATTCAATCGCTTCTGTACGCAGTGGAGCTGGACATCGCTTTGGTGCCCGACATGGACATCGACTCGGACGACATGGCCACCGAACTGATTGAAATGCTTGGCAGGCTGGCCACAGTCAGTGCAGCAATCGAAGACGAGCGCAAGGAGCGCACCGCACCACTTCTTGATGCACAGAAATGGCTGATGGCAGGCTACGCCCCGGCCCGCAACCAACTGGACACCCTGATCGCCGCAGGCAAGGCCAAGCTGACCGCATACAACCGCGCCAAGGCCGAGACCAAGCGACTTGCAGACGAGGCCGAAGCCAAGAAGCGCCGCGAAGCCGCCGCCGCCGCCGCCGCGCTGGAAGTAGAAACCATTGCAGCCGCCAAGGCATCAGCCATTGAGGCCGAAGCCCTGAGTCTTGCAGGCAGTGAACAGGCCGCACAAGCCATGGTGACACAAGCCATGGTGCAAGTTGACACCGCCCGCCAGGCTGCACAAGTGGCTGTGCAGGCGGTTTACACAGCGCCCGTGTCCACCTACAGCGCGCCACTCAAAGGCACCAGTGGCACCTGGAGTGCAGAAGTCACCGACAAGGCCGCACTGATCAAGCACATTGGCGCCATGGTGGCAGCGAATGACCTGTCCCTGATTGGCTTGCTGGACGTGAGCGAAAAGAGCATCAAGGCCATGGCCAAGCTGCAACAAGCCAACTTGCGCATTCCCGGTGTCAAGCCTGTGTTCACTGAGTCGATTTCGATTCGCAAGCAGGCTGTTGCAGCCTAAGGATTTACGGGGGAAAGCTTCCGCTGGGTTTGTGCAGTCGGTAAAGACATTCAAGAAGCCACCAGCACAGCAAGTACCCCGCCCTAGCAACGGTAATACACGATCTACCAGCATGAGCCGGGACTAGCCTTCAAAGGCATGTGGTTTAAAGCCATGTCAGGCAAGCAACAGTGCAAGAACATTCGTGTGACAGGTCGGAGAGTTACGGCCACCACACCATTTTCATCAACCCAAAGGAGTTAATCATGACCCGAGCATTCACCATCGCGCAAGACTACAGCAAAGACGCGCGCCCGCCTATCGCGCTTACACCAGTCAAATCCAACCAAGTCAAGGCCGTGGGTTATGACGCAGCCACACAGACGCTGGCAGTCACCTTCACGCGGGGTGCAGGCGCTGTCTACCACTACCCCAACGTGACGCCAGAAGCCCATGCCGAGTTTGTCGGCGCCGAGTCAATCGGAAAGCACTTCGGCCAGCACATTCAGTCCCTTCCGTTTTCCAAGTTTGCGCCCGATCCGGCGCCAGAACGCGAGGAAGCGTAACTCATACGGGGCGAATGTGCAGGCTGATGCACGGTCAGGCCACCTCACCCGTAACGGGTGGCTGCATCCGGATGGGGAAATATCAGCAAAGTTTCAGTTTGATGGTGGCTGGGGCGTCTTGATGCCTATGCGGGGTTGATCATGGCATGTGACTGCAGAAGTCGAATTGAAGCGAAATTGACTGAACGTTTCGTTTTGGAGACGCCAGGCGCAACAGGCCACAAGGTGGCATTGAAAGGGTACGCCCTGTGCTTCGGCGTGGAGGTTGCCACTATGCGCCCATACATGGAGTATGAAACCTTTGCTCAGGTGCCACTGAAGAAGGGCGGATCGAAGCCAAAGAAAACCACGGGCAATTTTTTCTTCACCTATTGCCCATTTTGCGGAACTAAAGGAAATTAATCATGAACACACCAAAAATCGGCCAGCACTGGCCAGAACAAAACGGCATCTACGCAGGCATTGCCCGTGGCTTTGACGGTGAGCCAGACGGCCACATCGTGCTCCTGGACGACATGCCACCAGAGGATGAAATGAACTGGAAGGACGGAACCGCCTGGGCTGCAAGTCTTGGCGACGGCGCCAGACTGCCAAACCAGTTCGAGATGGCCCTGATTGGCGCCAACATCAACGACAAGATCAGCCCGGAGGGTTACTACTGGTCAGCGTCGGAGTACTCAGCGACGCACGCCTGGTTCCAGTACTGGAACTCGTCGTACCCCGGCACCCAGGTCGTCAGCCATAAGGCGAATGCCACCTATGTGCGGGCTGTCAGGCGATTGGTTCTTTAATTCTTTAATTCTTTGCACCGGCGCAAGCGAAAAACGTGCTGGTGCATCTTTGCAAAAACATCATGAACAATCCAGAAAATCTGTGGTGCTACAGCACCGACGAAGAAGAGTACAACGGCCACTGCGAAACAGAAAGCGATGCCCACGGCGAGGCACAAAGCCAAATTGATGAAGATGGTGAGGAGGGGGGAATCGCGCGACTACTGGGTCGCAAAGATCGTGCACCCGCTGGATTGCATCAGTCAGGATGTTGGTGACGACATTATGGAAATGATCAACGAGCGTGTTGCAGATGAAGTAGGCGGGGATGACACGGCGCTTGACATGGCACGCGAGCATGAAGCTGAGCTTGGCCGAATCATCATGGCATTTATCCGCGAAAACGCATCAGTGCAGCGCTACGGAATCAAGGACCCGGTGAAACATCAGCATGTGACAGGGAGCCATGAGACATGAGCAAAGAAACCGTAGAAAACCTGACGCACGAAATTTACAAATTGTGCACTGGACAGGACGTGGCGGCAGTTGTTGGCGCTGGGCTGAACATCGTTTTCACCGCACTTGACTCTGTGGACTCGCCAGAAATTCGGGGCCACTTCGCTCGCTCATTACGCGACATGGCAAAGCAGATTGAAAACAACACATCAGAAAGCGTGCATTGACATGAGTATGTCTGACATCCTTACAGCACTGGATGACATTGGTCCAATGAAGCAAAGAGAGCTCGCAACATTCCTCGGACTGGGTAAAGATACGATTTACATTCAACTGAAGAACCTGCGCAGCCTTGGCAAAGTGCGCATCACGCGATACGAGCCCCAGCCCGACGGCAAACGCGGCAGCAGTAGCCTTGTGTTTGCCATTGGGACAAAGGAGGATGCACCCAAGCCACGGGCAAAGACGCAACAGGAGCGCACCAGGTCATACCGGGCCAGAAACAGGGTGAAGCTGAACGCAAAAAAACACCCAGTGCGCAGAACGGCAATGGGTGTGTGGGCCGGGCTGGGCGCACTACCTGTGCGCGAAGTGACGCAAAGCTGCGGCTATTGAATGGCTGCTGTCAGTGCCATCGCGGGCATTGATGGCCTCCAGGTCCGTTACCGCCTGGGTCGACAGGTTGACGGACACCCGCTTGCCACCCGACGCAAGCAGCGCTTGCTTCGATTTGGCCTGCCTGATCTTGTCGGGCGTCATGCCAGAGAGTGGCACTTGTTCCACTGCTGTGGGCTTTGGGATGACGAATTTTTTCATGCCGTGATGGTAAGGCCCATGCCCTCAACCCACAAACAGCCCTGAGTCATGAGGGTGCGCATGCCCATGTACTGGTGGCGGATTGAGTCCCAGCCAGCCCAGTCGGTGCGCTCGGTGGTCCAAACGCTGCGGTAGTCGGGGTGGATGGCCTCGTAGGCTGATTTGGTCATGACAAGTTCACGGGCAACTGGCGCATGCACTGGTTCCGGCGTTTTCACGCGGATGGTGTCGGTTGGACGAAGGAATAAGGAGTAGGTGTCATTGTTCCCATGCAGGCCAATGGTGTGCTCACCGTAGGTAATGCGATCAATCACCACGTCATAACGAGGATCATCGAATGTGATGGTGTCGCCTTCGCGGACATTGGTGGCGATGGTGGATGTGAATGAGGCTTCCATGATGTGCTTTCAGAGGGAGAGTTAAGCGACTTGGTGATTGACGGCAAACAGCCCGCCTACGGTGCCCTGCAGAGTCCAAGGTGTGCCAGCGCGGAAGTAGCCCGGCACTTCGCCACCGGTACAGACGGCCTCAACAACCGCGCAGTTGGACGGACCCTGCGCAACAGTGAGGTGTGCGGCCTGTGGGCGATGGCAGATTGACTCACGAGGGGCAGCAGTCACCCGGAAGGTACCGCCATGCTGGTGAACGATGTCACCGATGTCCAGTTGGGCAATGTTCTTGATGGTTGCCATGGTGTGCTTTCGTTGGTTTGTTGAGATGTCTTTATTGTGAGCGCTCACAGCGCATCAGTCAATACCTTTTCAGAATTTATTTCACCCCCGAGGTTGGGTTGACGGATGAGTGGCGCAGTTTGTAATCGCCCCAATGAAATCAAGCCTCACCAACCCATCCGCAACGCCACTGGTGCGCGTGGTGGACTGGGAGCGCATAGAGATTCAATACCGGGCAGGGTCAATGTCTACCCGAGAGATTGCCAGTGAGCACGGCATCTCACACACCGCCATCAACAAGCGCGCCAAGGCCGACGCATGGAGCCGCGACCTGTCTGTCAGGGTCAAAGCCATGGCAGATGCCAAGGTTTCCAGTGCGCTGGTTTCCACAATGGTTTCCAGTGGAACCCGGATTACCGAAAAACTAACCGTTGAAGTGGAATCAGACAAGGTTGCAAGCGTTCGCATTGGCCATCGCAAGACCATCGCCCGAAGCCATGCCCTGTGCCAAACGCTGCTGGCCGAACTTGAAGACCAGACCTTCGACACAGTGATCCTGGCGCAGCTTGGCGAACTCATGCGCAACCCGGACGACTCAGGAACGGACAAGCTCAACGACATCTACCGCAAGGTCATCAGCACGCCTGGCCGCGTAGACACCGCCAAGAAGCTGGTGGAAACCATGAAGTCAGTCATTGCCATGGAGCGTGAGGCGTACAACATTGGCGCCAAACCAGAAGAAGCCGCTGCGACAGGGCTGGCTGCATTCTTCACCGGCCTAAAGCGCTCGGCACTGCCGGTTATTGACCAAATCGAGGCTGACGATGACCACTGAAGCCCCGACAAAACGCCGCTGGAAGATGCCAGCGAGTGGAACAAGTGCCACCCCTACTGCCAAAGTGGTTATTCGGAAAAGTGGAACAAGTGCCACGAAACCGGGGATTGATCCGGGCTTCATTCCGAGCACGGAGGCTGAATTGGCAGCCTGCCTGGCTGATCCAGTGTGGCGCGTGTGTTCGGGTGCGATTTACAAAATCATGGTGAAGGCGCCAGACGGAGACGATAACTCCGTGGTGCCATTCATCCCGAACAAGGCGCAGCGGCGGTTGATGTCGCGCCTGTGGCACCGCAACATCATCATCAAGGCCCGGCAATTGGGATTCACGACGCTGGTGGCGATTCTTTGGCTGGATCATGCCCTGTTCAATGCTGACCAGCGCTGCGGCATCATTGCCCAGGACCGCGAAGCCGCTGAGGTGATCTTTCGGGACAAGGTGAAGCTGGCCTATGAGCGCCTGCCCGACTTTATGCGCGAGATGTTCCCGCTCAAGCGCGACAGTGCCAGCGAGTTGCTGTTTGCCCATAACAATTCAAGCGTGCGCGTGGCAACGTCCATGCGATCGGGCACGATTCACCGGCTGCATGTGAGTGAGTACGGCAAGATTTGCGCCAAGTTCCCGGACAAGGCGCGCGAAGTGGCCACGGGCTCACTGCCGGCCGTCCCACTGGATGGCATCTGCATCATTGAGTCAACCGCAGAGGGCGCAGAAGGCGACTTCTTCGAGAAGACAAATCGTGCCATTGCACAGGCCCAGGCAGGCACGCAGTTGACACAAAAGGACTTCCGGCTGCACTTCTATGCCTGGTGGCAAGACCCCGGCTACCAGATCGACGCCGATGTGGTGATGACCGACAAGGACCGGGAGTACTTCGGCATGGTCGAGGGGCAGACCGGCACGACTTTGACCCGTGCGCAGCGCAATTGGTATGTGTCGACACGTGATGCTGAGTTTGGTGGCGACCCTGAAAAGATGTGGCAGGAGTACCCGTCAACCATCACTGAGCCGTTTCAAGTGTCCACTGAGGGTACTTACTACGCGATCCAGTTGGCCGCCATGCGCAAGGAAGGCCGTTTGTGCCATGTGCCGCATGTGGTTGGTGTGCCAGTGAACACGTTTTGGGACATCGGCAACAGCGACGGCACCGCCATCTGGTTTCACCAGCGCATCGGCTTTGAAGACCGCTTCATCAACTTCATTGAAGGCTGGGGCGAGTCGTACAGCTACTTCATTCGCCAGATGCAGGCCATGGGCTACGTTTGGGGCACGCACTACCTACCCCACGACGCAGCGCACAAACGCCAGCAGGGGCACAAGGTGGCATCACCAGAGGATGAATTGCGCGAGCTGGGCATCGGGGGCGACTGGACCATCGTGCCTGTGGTGGACGAGGTGATCCACGGCATCCAGAAGACGCGCGATAAGTTCGGCTCGATGTTCTTCGACAAAGAAAAGTGCGCGCTTGGCATTGCACACCTTGGCAACTACAAAAAGACATGGGACAAGGCCCGAGGCGCCTGGAAGATTCACACCCCATCAAAGATCGACGGCCACTCAGAGGCCGCTGACGCCCTTCGACAGTTCTCGCAGGGTTATGAAGCACCGCGGCTGATCGAAGGCAAGCCCAAATCACAACGCAACTGGAGAACATCATGAGCATCATTGGACGTCTCGCGTCAGCCGTCGGCGCATCACTTGGCATTGCATTCATGCCTATTGGCGCAGGAGGCATGAAGATGCCGCCCACGCCACGCAAAGCAGGCTCAGGCTGGAGCAATGCCAACGCCAAGCGTTTCGCACGCAAGGCCCGCAACATCAAGCGCCATCGTGCATCCGCAAGGGGTAAGGCATGAGTTCAATTCTTGGCGCAACCGGCCAGAACTGGGTTGAATGTGGCGGTGATCGGTCATGGGAGCAGCGTGTCAAGGGCGACATCGTGGTGTCTTACCAGTGGCTCAATGTGGGCAAGAAGGAGCCAAGCGCCTGCATGGTGCTGCATCCGACCGTGCCGAAGATGGATGGTGGCGCCTATGCCATCCCCCAGGACAACGCCTATGAGTATTCGGACGCATCCGGCCAGCCCACGCCCTACTTACTGACTGCCGCCATGAACGCAGCGACCAGCATGGGGTTCTACCCGGACAAGTCAACCGTGTTCCGCATCGTGGACATCATTGTTGATGGCCTGGCGGACCTGATCCGCATGCCCTGCGACCAGCCTGGCGCACTCGACCTCAAGCGCGCCATTCATGGCATTGAAGCCACGGCCAAAGTGAATGGCCAAGTGGTGCACCAGGAGCTAATCTGATGTTTGGACCTTCCAATGACACGCCCGTGAACGTGGCCAGCCTGCCCGACAAGCAGGTATTGAATCCTGACACGCAGGCACGCAGCGACGAAAACACACTCAAGCGCCATGCCACACTGATGACGGCCCTGCGTGATGAACGCGACTTGCAGGGTGAAGAACGCATTCAGATGGCCATCGACAACGACTACTACGACCATTTGCAGTGGCGCGAAGAAGAAGCCCAGGTGCTGATGGATCGTGGGCAGGCACCGCTGGTATTCAATGAGTCACGCCAGACAATTGATTGGGTGTGTGGCGTGCAGAAGCGCATGCGCATGGAAGAACACATCCTCCCGCGCGAAGAAGCCGACCAACAAAGCGCCGAAATCAAGAGCAAGGTGTTCAAGTTTGTCAGCGACTCCAACTTGTCGCAGTGGCATGAGTCCAAGGCATACAAACAGGCCGTCATGGGTGGCTTGGGCTGGCTGGAAGAGGGCATCAACACCGACCCGGGCGAGAACATCATCTATTCCGGCTCAGAGGACTGGCGCAATGTGTATCGGGACTCACGCAGCCGCCTGTTTGACCTCAAAGACGCCCGCTACCAGTTCCGGCGCAAGCAGACCGATCTGGACTATGCCATCGCGCTACTGCCAAACGCACGCCAGCACCTTGTGCAGCAGGCGGGCATCTCGGATGTGGAACATGGCGCCGCCAATGGCGATGATGTCTGGTACTTGGGTGAGCGACTGACCGGCGCCACTGACATGAACGTCGGCACCGGGCTATCGAGCCAGTTCCGTGACCGTTCGGCCTACATTGGCGGCTCGGAGGTCAAGGACAGCGGGCGCCGACTGTCAGTGAACCTGATTGAGTGCTGGTACCGCGTGCCAGAGGCGATCAAGGTGTTTGCCAGTGGCCCACAACGCGGCAAGGAATTTAACCCGAAGAACCCAGGCCATACCCAGCTCGAAACTGATCGCTGGAAGATGTATTCCGCAGTGACCCAGCGCATGCGTGTGATGATTGCCACCGAGGCCGCGCCCTTGTGGGATGGCAAGAGTCCGCTCAAGCATCAAAACTTCCTGCTGGTGCCAATCTGGGGCTACCGGCGCGGGCGGGATGGGCTTTGCTACGGCCTCATGCGTGGTATGCGCGACATCAACGACGACATCAACAAGCGGGCATCCAAGGCCATCTATGCGGCATCGAGCAACCGCATGACCTACGAAGCAGGCGCATTCAAGGACGCAGAAGTGGCACGCCAAGAGGCGGCACGCCCGGACATGGCTCTTGAAGTCAAGCGGCTGGACATGGTGCGCTTTGACAAGCCTACGGCCGACATGCAATCAAACCTTGAACTGCTGGCGTCTGACCGTGAAATGCTGCGCAATGCGGGGGGCGTGACGGATGCCAATCTTGGGCGTGACTCCAACGCCATTTCAGGCAAGGCCATCGGACTGCAGCAAGATCAAGGCTCACTGGTGGTGAGCGAGTTGCCCGATAACCTGCGTCTGGCGAAGCAACTGGCCGGGCGCCTGCGATTGAGCCACATTGAGCAGTTCATGACCGAAAAGCAGGTGATCCGGGTTGTTGGCGAAGGCCAGCCGGTGCAATGGGTGATGGTGAACGACCCGCAGGAAGATGGTTCGGTGCTGAACGACATCGCCAGCAACGAGGCCGACTACATCATTGGTGAGCGCGACTACCGCGAAACCTACGCCCAGGCTGCAATGGAACAAATGATGGAGCTGCTAGGAAAGATTGCCACGTATGCACCCCAGGTGGTCATGAATGTGCTGGATTTGGTCGTTGATTCGGCTGAAATTAAGAGCAAGGACGAGTGGGTGTCGCGCATTCGCAAGCTCAACGGCCAGCGCGACCCGACCAAAGCACCGACACCCGAAGAGCAGCAGGCCATGCAACAGGGCGAAGCCGAGGCCAAGGAAGCCAAGGCCATGCAGAAGGAGCAAATTCAACTGCAACTGGACGAACTCAAGGGAAAGATTGCAAAACTGGACACCGAAGCCCTGTTGAAGCGGGTGGAAGCCATGTTCAGCGCACTCCAAGCAGCTCAAGTGGTGGCACTGAACCCCACGGTAGCCCCGATTGCCGACACGATTGCACAGGGTGCAGGCTTCAAGGACCAGGCAGGGCAAGACCCCAACATCCCGCAGCCGGAAATTGCCGCGCCAGTGGAACAAGTGCCAGTAAATCCCGAAGCCGGAATCCCGGCATCGGACCCAGCACAACAAGAGCAGGGCATCGACCCGGCCATGGTGCCGCAAGCGCCGCCAGACAGCGCAACTGGGCTGGAAGGCATGCAAGCAGGCATTGAAACCCCAACAGGCGCCGACAACGGGCCAATGATTTAACCATCCACGAAAGAGAACCATGACACACAAATACATTGGAACAAAAATCATCACAGCTTGGGCCGCAGTCGGAAAAGATGGAGCACCCGGCTATGGCGTCAAGTATGAGGATGGCTACACAAGCTGGAGTCCCAAGGCTCAGTTTGAAGCCGCCTACCGCGACATTGAAGGCCCTGTGCAGGCGCTGACATTTGGTGACGCGCTGCACATGCTTAAGCAGTTGAAGTCGCAATGGCGCTTGATTCAAGCACCGGGAATGGCATCGACACGATGACACTGAACGCAGACCTTAATTAATCACCACCAAGAGAGAACCCACCATGACACTCGACATCAACGAAACCGACCTCGCCACCCTCAACGCACAGGGCTACACCGAGCAGGACCTGAGCATGCTTGCCAAGTCCGAAATTGCCGCTTTGCTGGATGTGCCAGCCGATGACAGTGGAACAAGTGCCAGTGATCCACATGCCGCTGCAGCCGCCGAACAAGAGGCCGCTGCCGCTGCTGCTCCCAAGGTTGAAGTGGAACAAGTGCCACGCGAAACCTTTGTGCCGCAGTACAGCGCCGAGGTGCCGGCCGATGCCAAAGAGCAGATTGCAGCACTCACCACGGAAGAGCGCACCGCCTTCAAGCAACTGATGGCCGGTGAGATCGAAGCTGATGCGTACCAAGAAATCCGAGACCGCACTGAAGTGGCCAAAGACGAGCTCAAGACCAAGGCGCTGACTGCCAGCATCTTTGAGCAGGCCAACACCCAAGCGGCAGAGCAGAGCGCACGCGCCGAGTGGAGTAAGTCCGAAGCGCAGGCATTCAACGCATTCAAGGCCGAAGGACTGGACTACAAAGCCAAGCCTGCCCTGCTGGCTGCGTACAACACCAATCTGAAAGCCTTGGGTGCGGACCCGAAGAACGAGAACCGGGATGCCCCGTGGTTTCTGGCCGAGGCGCACCGGCTGACCAAGGACGACTTGGGCTTTGTGCCTGCTGCAAAAAAAGTGGCACCCACTGCCCGCAATGGAGTTGACCCGGCTGAAATTCCCCCGACACTTCGTAGCGTACCTGTTGCAGCAACTGGTTCAGTCAATGCCGACGAGTTTGCACACATGCGCAATCTTGAAGGCCTTGCACTGGAGAAGGCGCACGCAGCATTGTCAAACGATCAACGTGACCGATGGATGGCAGAGTGACCGAAAAGAATACGTGGTTTGGTGAAATCCGCCCTGGCGAGTCAATCGCCATCGGTGATGGCATCAAATTGCGAATTGAAGAGAAATCCGGGCAACGCGCTCGGATTCGATTGGACTTCACCAAGCCGACCACCGTGCATCGCATGACGCCAGCCATGGCGAATTTTGCGAAGTTGGGCGTGAGGTGATGAGGGTAAAGGCGTAACGAAAGCCTTAATTTCGTCAATTGGCCGCGCAGTAGTGCAGCCCTGTGGAAATCTAACCAGGAGCACTATATGCAAACCAAGTTCGGGGTCAATGACCCGCAAGAAGTAAAGAAATGGGGTACTGACCTCGCTGTTGCCATCAACCGCGAGTCGTACTTTTCGTCTTCCATGGCATCCGAGAGCAAACGCGCTCGCACGCCAATTCAGGTCATCACTGACTTGGAAAAAGACGCTGGCCTTGAAGTCACGGTTGACCTCTTGATGCCCATGTCCATGGAGCCCGTGGTGCAAGCCAAGCTCGAAGGCCGTGGCGCACCGCTGAAGTATTTCACCGACAAGCTTCGCATCGATCAGGTGCGTGGTGCTGTGGGTGCGGGTGACCGCGTGACCAGCAAGGCAACTCTGCGCAACCTGCGTGAAGATGCCAAGATCGTCATGAAAGACTGGTGGGCGCGCCTGCAGGACGAGTTGCACTTCATCTACCTGTCGGGTGGATTTGGCAACTACGGCGGCACTGGCTACCTGTGGACCGCCACGAACGCCATGTTCAACGTGAACGCTATCACCGCGCCTGATGCCATGCACCAGATGTTCGGCGGCAACGCAACGGCACAAGGCGACATTGGCACTGATGACGGCTTTGACCTGCGCCTGATTGACCGGGCGGTGGCCAAGGCGGAAACCATGGGCGGCGACGGCTCCAACGAGTTGAGCATGGTCCCGGTGAACGTGGATGGCAAGAAGTGTTATGTGGTTCTGTGCCACACCTTCCAGTACGACGCGATGAAGGCCAATGCCTCCACCGGCCAGTGGTTGGACATCCAGAAGGCTGCTGCGGCTGCTTCCGGCTCCAATGCCTTGCTGTTCAAGAACAGTGGCGGCATGTACGCCGATTGCGTGATCCACAAGCACCGCAACGTGATGCGTTTCAACACCTGGGGCGGCGGCGCTGTCAAGGGCGCCCGCGCGCTGTTCCTTGGCTCACAAGCCGGTGAACTGGCCTACGGCTCAAGCGGCGGTATGGGCACTCGCTACCGCTGGACCGAAGTGATGACTGACCACGAGGATCAAGTCGAAATCGGCACACATTGCATCATGGGCGTGAAGAAATCCACGTACAAGAGCAAAGACGGCGCTGTGACCCGTGACTTCGGCGTGATCGCCTTGGACACCTACTGCGCCGACGTGGCCTGATAGACCAGATGGCCCTTCGGGGCTGTCTGCCTAACCCTCCAAACTCCCAAAGGAATTCATCATGGCTAAGACCCAAACCAAATGCTTCAACAATGTGAAGCCCCTTGTCCTCCCGACTGAAGCCTATCCCGAGTGGACGGCTGTGGATGTGGAGTTTTCCTCAGCTGCCTATGCGGCCAATGACCTGATCCAGTTGTGCACCCTGCCTGATGGCTACAAGTGCCTGGATTGGGCGCTGGTGTTTCCGGACATTGACACCGGTGCCGCTGCGATTGCATGGTCCCTTGGCGTGTCCAACGCCACATTGGCTGTGCCCGTCTCTACTGACATCGGCACTGAGGTGTGGGGCTCTGCATTGACGGCAGGCCAAAGCACGGCCATCGTGCGCAACGCATCCAGTGTTGCAGCACAAGGCCAAGTGAAGGCGACGTCAACCCTGTCCGGCGACCGTGAAATCGTGCTGAAGTGCACCACGGCTGCAGCAACTTATGCGGGCTCCGGCAAGGTCGGCCAACTGCTGATGCTGTTGCAGGGCTGATTCTCCGTAGGTGAGTTTTCGGGGTGGTCGTCAAGATCACCCCTTTTTTGAGACACAAGGAGATTTGCATGTTATTCGTTCAAGCCTACAAACGCACAAAGACCTATGTGCACCAGTTCCCAGATGTAAAGCTGGTGTTTGAGCCCAATGAAAAGGGTGATGTGGTGTGTGATGTTGCCGAGCAGGGCGTGGTTGACCGGCTGCTGCAAACTCCGACCGGCTTTCGCCTCTACGGTGAGCAAGTGGATGCGCCAATGGCCCCCATTCTGGTGGAACAAGTTCCAATAGATCAACGCAAAGTGGAACAAGTGCCACCCGCAGAAGGTGAATCGCCCTACATTTTGCGCGATGAAGAAGCCGACACGGTGCTTGATTTGCGCCCGTTGTCAGACGCTGAATTACACGCCTTCGCTGAGGCCAACGGCATCAAGGTTCACTCCAAAGCAAAAGGCGACACCATTCGCGACAAGATCGTTGAATTTCTGAACTCCGAGGGTTAAGCCATGGCAGGCACAATTCTGGTCAAAGACGCCATCTGGCGAATAAGCTCACTGTTGCAGGATGTGAGCCCTCAGTTCACTCGCTGGCCAGAAAAGGAAATCGTCAACTGGCTCAACGACGCCCACTTGGCCATCACAAAATTCCTGCCTGCCGCCTGCTCGCGCATTGATGCGATCAAGCTGTCTCCAGGCACGCGCCAAAGCATTGAAACCATTCAAGCGGCCAACTGCAAGCCCGGCGATGGCTCGGTGCCTGCAGCGTCTATTCTTGGTACGCAAGTGCTGGATGTGATTCGCAACATGGGCGCAGATGGCGCAACACCAGGCAACAGCATTCGCCTGTTTACAGATGGCCGCGAAGTAATGGACACACAAAGTCCAAATTGGCATACCGTAACCGGAAAATCAGTGGCCGGTTACATGTATGACCCACGCATGCCAAGATACTTTTATGTGACGCCCGGTGTGCCAGCTTCGCTTGTAATGTGGGCAGAGGTAGCCTACACCGCACAACCTATTGCCATCCCCAACACAGGCACAGTTGGCGCAGAGCTCTATCTGATTGATGGCTCTAGCACAACAAAGATTGGTGTTGCTGACGAGCATATCGACGACCTGGTGAACTATACCTGCGCGCGCGCCTTCATGAAAGACGCACAGTTCGCAAACAATGGCCCGGCTGCCGCCAACTACACAAGCTTATTTGCAGGCTCGCTTAATGCCAAGGTGACGGCACTCACAGGCAACAACCCCAACTTGCAGCGCTTGCCGTTTGCGCCTGAGCCAATTGGCGCAGCATCATGACGCTCAATGATTTTTTGCCACTTATCTTGCCGCGCGCCAAGGGCTGCCCCGACATTCTGGCCATCTTCAATACGCGGTTAGCCATCATTGAGTTATGTCGCAAGGCGTTGATCTGGCGGGAATATCAAGAGCCCATTCCAACCGAGGCACTGGCCACAAGTTATGAGTACGAGGTTGAAGAGGGCCAGCAAGTTTGCAAGCTGCTAAGTCTAAAACTCTCGGGCAATGACATCTCTGTTGTTGATCCAGCCCACGGAAAGCACCTTGACAACGCGGGCAATGCAAGCCCATACGCCTATGGCACTCTCAGTGGGTTTGAATTGCGACCAGCGCAACAGGCTGGCCTTTCTGTTGTGACTTACGCGGCCGTCATGCCAACCATCAGCGCAACAGCCGTCCCTGACGCCATGGGCCAGTACATGGAAGCCATTGGGCATGGTGCGTTATCCAGAATCCTGCTTTCCAAGGGCAAGGATTATCACGACCCGGATGGTGCAGGCGTTGCAAAAATGCTATGGGATGGGGCTATTGCAGATGCCAAAGCTGACGCGTTAACCGGGTTTGCAAGGTCCACCATTCGCACATCAAAAGTGTGGTTTTAAAAGGGCTCGCTCAAAATGAGCTTCATTGACGTCACAAATTTTGGCGGTGAGATTCCTAGAGTTTCAGCACGCGCCTTGCCAGCTGGAACTGCCCAGATCAACAGCAACTTGCTGGCAACGGCCACTGAGTTTCGGCCTTTGCAGTCTGATAGCGTGGTGGGATCGGCCCAGGCTGGCGCCAAGACGCTGTACCGCCTGTCCAAGGACTCAACCGGGGTTGTGCGCACGCTCGATACGGCCGGATGGATTGCAGAAACAGCCGACAAGAGCTATGTCAAGGGGCAGATCAACGATGACGGCACTGAACGCACCTACGTGACCTTCAACGATGGCACACAAAAGCCGCGCGCGATTGATGCCCTTGGCGCCGACAGGCTGATGGGTGTTCCGTCGCCTTTCTATGCGACTGCCGTCCTGGTGGAGGGCGAGTCCTTCACCTCGACCGAGGCGACCGCATGGGCCGATGGAACGCTGGTCCCGGCTCTGCATGAGGCCTTTTTGGCCAGTTTGCCGGTGACTACCCTTGCTGGCAACCAGATCAGCTCGCGCGTGAGTGGGGGTCTGCCGGTGGCGGGTGCCTATTCGATGTACGGCATGACCCAGAATGCGGCCAGTCCCTGGCTGGCAGAACGGGTGCTTCCGCTGGACACGGCCAAAGCAGCAGGCCTGAATGATCCGACCATTGGCCCGCAACTTACAGGATCGACGCTCTCCATCCCTGTGCTGTGCTTGCCGTACTGGGGCAAGGTGGCGGCAACGGCGACGTTATCCACGGCCATCCGGCTGATCGAGAACCCGCGCGACGGCTCGCAGTTGTTCACGGACCCGCAAATTGCCGCCATCGTGGCGGGGCTGGTGGCGCACTTTGACCCAGATGATGCCAGCGTCAAGACACTGCGCACGGCGCTCGATGCGCAGGTGAAGGCCATCAATTCAGCGATTGACTTCGTGTTGTCGCCACCAACCAGCGTGACCGCGCCGGTTGCGCCAGTGAAGCCGAATGTTCCTGAATACGACTACGATTTCGGAGGAGGCAACTGATGACAACCAGAAATGCAGCATGGGTTGCCTACGATGCCGCCATGGTGGTGTACAACAAGGCAGCCAAAGATTACGCCGATGGCCAGACCAAGATCGCCAACGAGGTTGTTGGAAAGATCGCGGCCATCGCTTCCGCCAAGGCCGCAGCAGCCAAGCTGGCCACGGAGATTGAAGACCTCTACATCAAACGGCGCGATACCCTTCTGGCCCGGGTCAAGGACTTTGTGGACGAGCGTGGCCTCATCAAGTCCGACAGCAACGCTGATGGCTTGATTGAGGTGGATGCGGACCGTGTGATTGATCCGCGCTTTTACATCGTGACCTACGTCAACGACTGGGGCGAAGAGTCCGCACCATCACCACCGACCGAGTTGTTGGACGTGGATCAGTATTCAAGCGTGACCGTGGGCATTGCCCCATTCCCGTCCGGGCGCAATCTGGTGGGCTGGCGCATCTACCGCAGTGCCAATGCCAGCAGCGACATTGATCCGCCATTGGCTGTGACTGACTCGGACCCGGTGAAGGTGGTTTTGGCTGATGGCGGGTTCGACTATTTCCGCATGGCGTTGCCCACTTACTCGGACAGCAAAAAAGGCGCTGAGCTGAAAGAGGTGTGCCCGACACTGACCTGGCTGGAGCCACCGTACCGGATGCAATCGGGCAGCGTCTTGCAGCCCATTCCCGCCAAAGGCAACGACCCATACTTGCGCGGCCTGGTGGGTATGCCCAATGGCGTGATGGCTGGGTTCATTGATAACTTTGTGGCGTTCTGTGATCCGTATCACCCTTATGCGTGGCCGGTTGAGTACCAAATCCCGCTCAAGTACCCGATTGTGGGCCTGGGTGTGTTTGGTCAGTCGCTGTTTGTCGGAACGGCGGCCAACCCGTCGATCATCAGCGGCTCGGACTCGGCCTCGATGTCGGAACAGGTGCTGGACGATGCGCAAGCCTGCCTCAGTGCGCGTTCCATCGTGAGTATGGAAGGCGGCGTGCTGTACGCCTCGCCCGATGGCATTTGCTTTGCCAGCGGTAACGGTGTGCAGGTCATCACCTCGGCCTTGTTCGCCCGGGAGGATTGGCAAGCCCTGACGCCTTCAAGCATCATGGCGGCGGCGCATGAGGGCATCTACTACTTCTGGTTCAGTGGCGCCTATGGCGGCGTGACCGGCGGTTGCCTGGCGCTCGATACGGTGGCCAAGAAGCTCGCGCGGGTGGACATCAGCGCCAGCGCGGTTTTCACGGACAGCCTGACAGACGCGGTGTTTTATGTCAGCGGGACACAGATCAAGCGTGCATTCAGTACCGGTCGGCGCACGGGCAAATGGAAGTCCGGCAAGGTGATCTTGCCCGCGCAGGCCCCGCTGGCCTGGCTGCAGGTGGATGGTGACCAGTCGCCTACCAATCCCGCCACGGTGCGATGGTCCGGTGACGACCAGTTGCGCTACACCGCGACGGTGACAGGCATCACCCCGGTACGCCTTCCGCCAGGCCGTTGGCTGGAGCATGAAATCGAGATTGAATCCACCGCCCGCATCACGCGCGTGACGCTGGCCGGAAATACCCTGGAGCTGCAGCAATCATGAGTGATACCGGCCCCGCCAAACTTCCCGGCCTGCCTGCCCTAAAGAATGCCGACCCCGCTTTGCAGCGCTGGGCGCAGGCGGTGGCCGAACACCTTGAGGTGCGCGCCGGTGCCCGCGGCAATCCGGCTGAGCGCGGTGTGACCCAGCGCGAGCTGCTGGCGGCGACCAAAGGCCTGGACTACCTGCGCTCCGAGAAAAGCACCACGGTCAATGCGGGCGACGTGGTGCTGAACCTTGGCGGCGGGATGACGGTCACAGTAGCAATTGATGCCTTTGCCAAGAGCATCTTTGACAGCCCGCTTTACAAGAGCCTAATGAAGCGCCTGGATGATCAAAGTCGCTTTGATGACGTGCCGGAACAGGTGCGCAAAATATTGCTGCTGGACATTGCCGAAGAGGCGGCCAAGCGCGGCGCCGACATTGTGCGGCTGGACAAGAAAATCCAGACCAGCACTCAGTCACTGGCCTATACCGTCGAAGAGGTGACGGCGGCAATTCAAGGGGTGGCGGCGGGCGTGCGGGAAACCACCTACGCCTCGGCCAGTGCGAACCTGGCGACGGCGGGCAAGGTCACGCAGGTACAGGCGCGGCTGGACAACTTTGCCGGAGGCGGCCCGGGAACTGCCAGCATCGAGCAAAAAATGAGCACAATCGCCTCCAACGTGACGGGGTTGAGTGCAGAGTACACGCTGAAAGTTCAGGCGGGAGGCATCTTTGGTGGCATCGGGCTATCGGCTCACTTGCCAGCAGACCCGACCAAGCCCGGTTACTCGATGTTCCTGATTGCTGTGGACAAGTTCGGCCTGGTGTTCCCCGGCAACGTGGGTGGGGCAGACGTCAAGCGCATTCCGTTTGGTATCGACGCCAACGGCATCTACATGAACTCGGATGTTTACATCAAGGGCACGATGCGGGTGGACGCCGGTGGCAGCACGCTGCGCGATGGGCTGCGCGGCTCGCTCAACATCGGTATCTCTGGCAGCGCCTGGAGTGATGCGCTGGCGCGCAACGCCATTTATTCCGCCTTGGGCCGGGGGCCGTCCGCACCGGATAACGGCCACTTGGTGATAGGCGACTGCATCACGACCACCCAAGGCGCCAGCAGCGTGACGAAATACTGGAATGGTGGCGTCTGGTCGGTACCTGGCGTGGTGATCAATGGCGACATGATTGTCGATGGCGGCCTGGCGGCCTCCAAGATCGACACGCGCGGGCTGACTATCCGGGATTACTACGGCAACGTGATCCTGGGGGCTGGTGTCAATCTGGGGGTTTCGCACATCGAGGGGCTTGGGCAGCTGGCCACCCGCAATGGGGTGGCATCGGGCGATGTATCTGGACTGGGGTCGTTGGCTACGCAAAATGCCGTCAGGCTGGGGCATGACGTCACCTTCCCGGATGGCTCGGTCATCAACTCAAACGATCTGGTCAGCAAGCTCTCGAAGATCAATAGCGGGAACATCGGTACCTTTATGGATGGCGCGGCGATCACCAATGCGTACATCGGGAACGCGGCAATCAAGACCGCCAACATTGAGAGTCTGGCGGTCGACACGCTGCAGATTGCCGGAAGCGCGGTAACTGTCCCAGCCTACATTTCTGCGCAATCAAGTGACGTGACGCTTCAATACATCCTGTCCGGAGAGCCTGGCCAAGCGTACTCTGTATTCATCTTGTGCTCCCTGGTGCAGAGTTACTTTTCTGCAATTTCAATGTCGATCAACGGGGTTGGCTATATGAATGAAATTCCTCAAGATGGCACGTTGGCCACCAAGGGCATTGTTGTTTCTCTGGTTCCTGGCTCCTATGCCATCAGGTTGCGAAGCTCTGACGCCAGAAATGCAAACGGAACATCAATTTATGTATTGGCGACCAAGCGATGAACACCCCATTTTCTGTGTATGACCGGTCTTCCGGAAGAATCCTGCGCACCGGGAGTGCTGATTCAGCCACTGCCAAAGCGCAAGCCGGATTAGGTGAGGGGGTGATCTTGGAGGCGGCAAACCATGACCTCCACTATGTCGGCAATGGGCTCATAGTCGACAAGCCAGAGAAGCCGTCTGAGTTTTGCGACTTCGACTACACCCGCAAACAGTGGGTTGCCAACCCAGAGGCGGCCTGGGCCTCGGTCAAGCAGCAGCGGGCCCGGCTCCTTGCTGGCTCTGACTGGCTGGTGACCAAGGCCGCCGAATCCGGCCAGTCGGTTCCGCCTGAGTGGATTGCCTACCGTCAGGCGCTGCGTGACATCACCTTGCAGTCGGACCCTTGGGCGATTGTGTGGCCGGTGGCGCCAATTTGACCACCACGTGCGCATTGCCGGGTTAATTTTTCCAGTCAAGGACGGGTTTGGGTTGAGATAAAAAAGCCAAGGGGTACGGTACGGGTTGATTTTCACAACCCCACGCACCGTGCCAAACATCACCCCACTTCGCAAGACCATTGCCAGCTATCTCGGGCAGGTTTTGACGCCTGAAATTGCGGCTGAGATTGAGGCATCAGTGGCACTTGTTCCAGATGAAAGCATCGACCCGGAGCAATTCGGCGTGCTTTCGTATGCCGGATATGCCATCAAGGCCGAGCGATTCAAGGACATTCAAGACGAACTCCACGTCCTGCACAAGCTGCATTGGCAAGAAACCGAGAAGCACCGCCACGGGCTTGAAATGGACCCGGACTATGCCGAGTTCTGCAGGCGCGAACGTGCCGGCGGGTTACTGCAATTCACCCTGCGAAATGGCAATGAACTGGTCGGAAACATGCGCATGTACTTGTCAACCAGCATTCACACGCAGACCCGCTACGCCAGCGAGGACACCATTTTCATCAAGCCAGAACACCGGGGCGGCTTTGCGGCCATGGCAATGATGCGCTTCGCTGAGAAGTGCCTGTTGTCGCTTGGCATACGGGAGATTCGCGGCAACAGCAAATTGGTGAACCACGCGGATGTGTTGATGCGACGCCTTGGCTACACGCCCGTGGCAACTGAGTTCGTCAAATTTTTTAAGGACTAGACCTATGTGCTCCGATGCCCCAGACCAGTCAGGCGTAAATGCCGCGGCCCTCGCCAATGCTGAACTCTCCAAAGAGAGTTTGGCGTGGTACAAGCAAATTTATGCCGAGTCGGCACCAGACCGGGCCAAGGCTGCAGCAACCAACGAGAGGGTGAGCAACGCCCAACTGGCCGCGCTGGACTCCAACACGGCACTGTCCAACGACTATGCCAACTACCAGAAGAACACGTTTCGCCCGCTTGAACAAGGGATTGTTGCAGACGCAGCAAGCTATGACACTGAGGCCCGGCGCGACTCAGAGGCTGGCAAGGCTATTGCTGATGTCACACAGGGGTTTTCCAGTGCCAGAGACCAAAACGCCCGCGCAATGGCTCGCATGGGCGTAAACCCAAGCTCAGGCCGATCTGTGGCGATGGGAAACCAGACTGCCATCGCTCAAGCTTCGGCCCAAGCTTCGGCTGCAGCAGGCGCCCGCCAGAATGTCGAAACGCAAGGCTACGCACGGAAGATGGATGCGGCCAACCTGGGGCGCGGACTGGCCAGCAACCAAGCCACCAGCGCAGGCATTGCCTTGAATGCGGGTAACAGTGCAGTCGGTAACGCAGGGCAGACGTTGGCACAAGGGAATCAGGCCGCTGCACAAATGGCACAAGGATGGGGCACTGCCATCAATGCCAACAATAGTGCAGGGCAGCTTTACGGCAAATCTGCAGAGCTTGCCAGTCAAGACACCGGCCTGATGGGCGTCGTGGGCCAATTGGGCGGCGCGGCCATTTCAAAGTACTCAGACGAAAACCTGAAAACAGACGTTCAAACGGCCGACCCTGAGCAGGCACTGGCCGAGATCAACAGCACGCCAGTCAAGAACTTCAAGTACGACCCGGCCAAGCTGGCTGCGCGTGGCATCCCTGAATCCGAGGTGGATGCAGGAGAGAGCACGGGGCCCATGGCGCAGGATGTGAACGCCAATATGGGCGAGGACGCAGCACCCGGCAGCGAAAAAATCAACCTTGTCACACTTAACGGAAAGACCATGCTGGCCGTGCAAGCGCTCGACAAGAAGATCAACCGATTGGCCAAGCTGATCGAACAAGGGGTATCAGCATGAGCAGAGGCGCAATGGCATTTTTGGCAGGGATGGGCACGGGCTATCTCAATGGCGAGAAGGAAAAGGAAAAGCAGAAACGCCAGGACAAGCTCGACGGGCAACAAGACGAGCTGCACACCGCACGAATGGATGAAATCAAGCGCACCCAGCAAGACCGTACGGACTTGCAAGTGGCTGGTGCGCCCGCCACGGTGCGCGAAATGGAAGGCCCGCAGCCGGAGTCAGCCTATGCGGGACTGCCTGTCGGTCAGGAGCCAAAGCCACTTGGCTACATCGCCGGAAATGGAACAAGTGCCAGAGGCTTTGCTGAAAAAGGGCTGGCCGATGCCAGTGCCACAGAGCAAAACAAGCCAGAGGCACGACGCACACGCATGGCCGACTTGGCAGCACAAGGAAACACGCTGGCCGGTACCGCGCTGCGCGACAACGTGCAAACGGATGCCGCCATAGGGCAACTGAAGGAGCAAAAGGAGCTTCAGGGCCACCGCGAGTTTGCGCGCAACATTGTTGGATCGTTTCAAAAGGGGTGGGGCGGGTTTAGCCAGTTCGCCACCGACAAATTTGACGATGGAAACATCTACACAGCGACTGAGGACGGAAAAGGCGGGGCAGTCATCGTGTCTACCGGCAAGGATGGCAAGGAGGCTGGACGCATGGCCTTCGCCTCACCCGAGGAAGCCATCACCTTTGCAGTCAGCAAGGCTGACCCGATGAAGTGGGTTGACTACAAGACGCATTCCGCAGAGAAGAAGGCAGACCAAGCCAACAAAGACCGTGACTTTGGTCTGCGTGAAAAAGACTTGGCCCGCAAGACCGAGGCCGACCAGTTGCGCATGGAGCTTGCACGTGAACGGCTGGAGGCATCTAAGAAGTCAGTTCCAGCAGGCGCGGCTGGTTCTGGCGCGTACTGGAGCAAGGATGCCGATGAACACATCGTCAAGCTCAACAGTTTCACCAACCCCGAGACGGGCCGAAGCGAAATTGACGGCAATGGCGCCCAATTCATGCAACGTGTGGCACTGGACATTGCTGGGAAAAATGGCGGCAACACCATGGCAGCGATTGCCAGGGCGGCCGAAGTTGACCAGGCGCTGAAGGCCATGGCGAAGAATGACCCCGCGATGTTGGCACAGCTGCGCAACAAGGCATTGGCAGATGCATCGGCGCCAAGAGCACAAGCGTCCAGCGCTCCAGTTGTCACGTCGCCCGCATCAACCGCAAGAGCAGGCATAAGCCCAGCGCCTGCAGCACCAACACCCACACAAGACTTCAATGCAGCGGGCTATCGGGATGTGCAGTCAACGATTGATGGCGCGCGGCGCGGTGACAAAAACGCACTTTCCGTGCTTCAGATGCTGATCACGCGCGGCGACACGACGCCTGCCCAGCGTCAGCAGATTGCAAACATCACCCAGTAAAACCACATGGCAACCAAAAAACCAACACCCGCATTCATGGCCGAGCGCGGCACAGGCTTGAATCAAGACGTCTTTGATTCCATTATTTCTGCGGGCCGTGTGCCTGCGCAGCAGGAGCCGGAGAGTTCAGGTTTCATCCGGCGTATTGCCGGTGACGGCATCCTGACGGCGGTGAAGGGCGCCATTGGCGTGCCGGAAGCTGCTGTAGGCTTGGCCGACATTGCCACGGGCGGCAGTGTGGGCAAGTTCCTGGAAAACGAGGGTGGGGCTGTCGGGTTTCGGCCCAAGGAAGCCAAGGCCATGCTGGACGAGTATTACTCGCCCGAGCAGAAAGCGGCGTTTGCAGCCGTGCAGAACGCGGCGAACCCCGAGGATGGATTGGGTCAGCGCATTCTGGACACTGGCGCAGCGGCAATCCGTAACCCGTCAACCATTGTTCATGCGGTGGGTGAGTCCATTCCCATGATTGGCGCGGGCGGCGTGATTGGCCGTGGTGTGATGGCAATGGCACCCAAGGCAGCGGGCTATGCAGCCGCAGGCATTGGCGAGGGCGTGATGGCCGCTGGCAGCGGTGCTGAGCAGATGCGCCAACAAACTGCAGATGGCTACCTGACAGGGCAGCAAAGCATGCTGGCCGCAGGGTCCGGCGCGCTGACTGGCGGGCTTGGCATCATTGCCGGAAAAGCCGCCAAGAGCATGGGCATTGGCGACATTGATACCCTCATTGTGGGCGGTGCGCATGTGCCACAGGCACTGCAAAAGGGCTTCACGCGCAAGCTGCTGGAAGGGGCATTCACCGAGGGCTTCATGGAAGAATTGCCTCAGTCGGTGCAAGAGCAAGTCACGCAGAACTATGCACTTGGCAAGCCCCTGGACGAAGGCGTGGACCAAGCCGTTGTCATGGGCCTGTTGTCAGGCGGTGCCATGGGCATGGGCGCGCAAGTGCTTGGCGGAAGCCCCAAGGTGCCAGAGGTTGGCCCGCTGTCGCGCGGTGCGAACTTGGCCGGTGGCGTGCCACCAGTCGCTCCAACGACACCCGTGGCACCCGGCGCAGCGCCTGTATCAAACGCACCAGCAGCCCCCGCACCGGCTGCACTGACACCGGAGCAAGAGCAAACCCTGCTTGACCACGCCAACCAGCGCGCTCGGGAGCTCAACGACAAAGCCAACGGCACCAAAGACCAGACGGTGCCTGGGCCGGATGGAAAGCCGATGACGCTTGCGGGCAAACCGAAGGAATTCCTGACGACCAGCGATAAGGCTGAGCAGGAGTTTTTGAACAAGGCGGGTGGTGATGCACAGGCACTGGCCAGGGCATACCCGAGTTTGGCGGCAGAATTGCAGGCGCAGACAGTGGAACAAGTGCCACCACCGGCCAGCGCGGCCGACTTGCCAAAGCCGACGCCAGAAGCATTTGCCCAGCGCGAAGAAGATCGACCGGCGCCACAAGAATTGAGCAAGCCGCTTGACGGCGACATCCTCAACACGCAAGGCAAACCATTTACCACCATGCAGGGCGCCATGACGGCCCAAAAGAAGGCAGGTGATACCCATGAAATCGTGCGCGTGGCCCGTGGCCTCGTCGTGCGCCAGAAAGCAACCAATGGCACAAGCGCTGCAGTTACCGGAATGGCTCAGGGAGCCAATGAATCAGCAAGTGATCAGCCCGCAGCAGGCGCAAGCGCTGCACTGGTGCAGCCTGCAAATCAACCAGCAGGGAACATTCCCGGTGCACCAGTCGCTGATACCAGTGCTGGACCGGGTGAGCCTGTACCACTTGCCGGTGGGAGCCAGGCTGCAGTAACGCCGAGTGGAACAAGTGCCACGGCGACCATTGATGAACCAGCGCATGCCGCCGCCACGTCGCCAAAAAACGAACTGACGCAACCAACAGACGGGCAGAAGAAGGCGGGCAACTACCCCAAGGGGCACGCAAGCATCAACGGGTTGGATTTGTCCATTGAGAACCCGGCTGGGTCAACCCGAAGTGGCACCGACCGTGACGGCAAGGCATGGGAAAACACCCTGCAGCATCACTATGGCTACATCAAAGGCACCATCGGGAACGACAAAGACCATGTTGACGCTTTCGTGAAGCCTGGGACGCCCCTGGATCACAATGGAATTGTGTATGTGGTTGACCAAAATCACCCGGACACAGGCAAGTTTGACGAGCACAAAGCTCTGATCGGATTTGACAATCTGGAAGATGCCAAGACTGCCTACCAGGCCAACTATGCTAAGGGCTGGAAGGGCATGAAGGCCATCAGCAGCATGACCTTTGGCAACTTCAAGGCCTGGGTGAAGGATGGCCCAAAAAACACGCCGCTGGTCACTGATACTGGAACAAGTGCCACCGCTGCACCGGCTCAGATATCGCAATCAGGGCAAGATTCGGAACAGGGTGCGCAATGGGGTCGAATGACAAGCCTGGATCGTCAAGCAGTGGCAGGCCGGGCCATCAAATCCAAACTGGTGGCCGACAAGATCGCCCGCACAGCTTGGGCGGACATCACGCCCAAGACCCGCGCGCGCATCACGGAAGCCATGGGTGCACCCGCAGCCGAAGCACCGATACCAGAGGCGGTAGCACCGGCGGCCAAACCCAAGAAGCCAGCGGGCGGGAAAACATCACGCTCTGCCGCCTACGACAAGAACCCCATGATGACGTTTTTGGCAACGCATGGCCTGTTCCACGAAAAGGACAAGCCCAACAGCCAGAAATCTGAATACTCCAAGGGCAGTGCCATCATGGTCCCCGGCTACGGACCGGTGTTCAAACGCACCGGCAAACAACCCAGCGATTTGGTTGTCAACGCCATCCAAGAGGGCTATCTGCCAGTGGACGGGACTGTGGAGCAACTGGATGCCATGATTCGGCGCGCCATCAGTGGCGAGAAGATCAGCCCGCTGTATGCCGATGGTGTGGCCGAGCAAATCGCCGACCAAGCTTATGCTGACCACCTGGCACAGCAGCAAGAAGCCGCACAAGATGACGACTACGACCCGTTTGAATCCGTGGCTGAACTTGGCTTCACGCTAGACGATGCGGAAGTAGCTGGGTATGATGAAGCACAAGACCCAATCAAGCTGGAAGTCAATGCCCTGTTGGCCCAAGCACAGGCACTTGGAATAGATGCCGACACAATCAAGGAAAATGCCCACTATGAAACCGCAGACCAGTCCGAGCAAGCCTTCTACGAAGCAGCCCGCAGCGCCCTCCAAGACGCCATCACCTCAGGCAGTGGAGATGGCGGCCAAGATGCTGGCACACCGGGCAATGCGGGAGAGCAAGAAGGCCTAGCCGCCACCACGCCGGAACAACTCAAGGCCGACGAAGAACGCGCAGCCGCAGCCGAGCGCTCAGCCAAAGCACAGCGCGCAGCACAAGACCTGATCGACAAGAAGGAACGCGAGCGCAAGGACATAGCCAAAGCCTCGCAGGCTGCAGCCGATACCTTCACCCTAGGCGGTGATGCCGAGCAGAACCTTTCAGGTCAGCAGGACGTGTTTGGTGAGCCCACACCTACACCCAAGCCAAGCGCCAACACCATCTTTACCGAGGACGCAGCCGCCGCAGCCCGCGCCCGGTTGAAATCGAAGCTGGGTCGCGCAAACAGCGGCCTGGACCCGGAAATGATGATGGATGGCATCACCCTGGCCGGGTACCACATTGAGAAGGGCGCGCGGTCATTTGCGGCCTACGCCAAGGCCATGGTGGCAGACCTGGGCGACGGTGTGAAGCCATTCCTGAAAAGCTGGTACATGGGTGTGAAGTTTGACCCGAGGGCGGTGCAGTTTGACGGCATGGACGGCGCCGCAATGGTGGAGTCTGCTGACATTGAACTCAGCGCCACCGAGGACAAAAAGGCTTCCCCAAATGAGCCAGCAACGGCACCCAGCGCAGCGCCCGACATCGTGGATCACGTCACCGGCAAGGGCAAGACCCTGCGCGGTGTGGTTCGCACGGACCTGTCATTTTCGCAAGCCAAGGCCATCGACAAATTCACTTTCAAGAAGAACGGTGGCTACTTCATTCGTGAGGCGCACCTTGACGCATTGAATGCTGCGCAACCACCCGAAGCACCGGCAGCCAAGCCAGACAATTCTGCAGCAAATTCGGTTCTGGCTGATGTGCTGGACAAGGCTATTCGTGACGGGAACATGCCAAAAGACAATCCGGCTCTGAAAAAGCTGGTGGAAGCCTTCGATTTGCAGCCTGCCACACCGGTGCGCATGAAGCAAGCGCAGGAGCTTCTTGAAACAGCCATTGTGCGTGCTGCGCGTGGTGTGGTGGCGAAGAAGGATGGGCAAAAATCAACATTTGATGCCCTGGTGCGCTTGTATGCTTCGCAGCCTCTGTTGAACATTCGTTCCAGCACCAGCATTGAAAACCAAGCCTACAGCACGCCAGCACCACTGGCCTACGTGGCATCCGAACTCGCAGGCATCAGCGAAAAGACCACTGTGCTGGAGCCAACGGCAGGCAATGGCATGTTGGTGATTGGCGCAAAGGCTTGGAACACGCAGGCCAACGAGATCAACGACGACCGAGTGGCGTCGCTGCGTTCGCAGGGGTTCAGTCCCACTCAGAACGATGCAGCACAGGGTTTTCCTGGCGTGGATGGCACAGTTGATACCGTCATCACAAACCCGCCCTTCGGCCCTATCAAGGACGCGCAAGGCAATTCCATCAAGGTGAGGGTGGATGGCTACACACTTGGCCAGATTGACCATCTGATCGCTGCGCGCGCGCTGCAGGCCATGAAGGACGATGGCCGGGCAACCCTCATCATCGGCGCCAACAAAGTGACTGGTGAGCAGAGCAACAACGACCTCATATTTTTCAACTGGCTCTATGGAAACTACAACGTCATATCCCATTTTGAAGTCGATGGAGATCTATACCAACGTCAAGGCGCAGCATGGCCGGTTCGGGTCATCACGATTCAAGGTCGTAACAAGACCTCGACAACGGCACCAAGTCCGAGCACAATTCAACGAGCAAACACATGGAGCGAGGTTTATGAGCAATTCCAACATGGCATGGGTGCCAAGCGGTCTACCGCCAGCACTGGCGCGAGCACTGTCAGTTCCTCATCCGGGGAAAACGGCAATGACGCGCGACCTTTACCTCTCGCTTCTGGAGTCAAAACTGGGCCGGCTGATTCAGGAAAATCCACAGGAAGCACAGCAAGCTATGGAGATGTCACTGGAACAAGTGCCAGAAATGTACGCGATAGCGCAAAGCCAGCCGCCGACAGCGTGGGCAACGGCAATCGTGCAGAGCGACAGTCTGATGCCGGTACTGGCGAAAGTGTCGGTGGCAAACGGGACGCAGGAGCTGCAGCAGCCACAAAGCCTGATGGAAATTCTGGAACTTCTGCCCTAGCGGACGCTGAAAACCAGTTTCAAGCCAAGTACGTACCTCGCAGCGCGCGCAAAGACGAGGGCGTTCTGATCCCGGTCAACATGGCCGGACCCACACAGGATGCACTGAACCGCCTGGAAGACGCAGTTGGCGACATTGACGAGTTTGCCCGCGTTGAGCTGGGCTACAAGTCAGTCGATGAACTGCATGAGGCGTTCATGGGCCTGCAGGTGGACTCGGTAGCTTCTGCCATTCATCAAATCAAGGGCGGCAAGGGCGTCATCATTGCGGACCAGACGGGCATAGGCAAGGGCAGGCAAGCCGCTGCCATCATCCGGTGGGCGGCAAAGAATGGGAAAGTGCCTATTTTTGTGACCGTCAAGCCGTCGCTGTTTACCGATATGTATGGCGATTTGCATGACATCGGTACCGACGACATTGCGCCATTCATCTTGAACAAGGATGAGTCGATCAAGGGCGCTGGCGACGAGCGACTGTTTGCCAATCGTCCGGGCGTGCACACAGCCATCATGACAAAAATGGCCAACATGGGCGAATTGCCGCAGGGCCGAAACGCCCTGTTCATGACGTACTCGCAGATCAACAAGGACAACATCCAGCGTAAGGCCGTGTTGTCGCTGGCACCCAATGCCGTGTTCATCCTGGATGAATCACACAACGCAGGCGGAGACTCTGGCACAGGTGGGTTTATTCGTGATGCGCTTGGCCTTGCCAGTGGCGTGACATACCTCTCCGCAACCTATGCCAAGCGCCCTGACAACATGCCGGTTTACTTCAAAACGGACATTGGCGATGCGGTAGCTGACGATGCCACGCTGATGTCTGCCATGGACTCCGGTGGCCTGCCACTGCAAACAGTGGTGTCAAACAATCTGGTCAAGGCCGGACAAATGTTCAGGCGTGAGCGCAGCTATGACGGCGTGGAGATTGTCAGTCGAGCGGACACGGTGCACCACGACGAGCACGTCAAGCTGTCCAATGAAACGACACTGGCGCTGCGCTCTATCGTCAGGGCAGACCGGGTGTTCCATGAGTTCTACGTCAAGGCGCTGCAAAAGGAGCTTGAGCAGAATGGCAGCCGGGTTCTGGACATCGCAGGCAACCAGGCGCAGCAAAGCGTAGACCACACGCAGTTTTCAAGCGTAGTGCACAACTTTGTCAGTCAGATGCTGCTGGGACTAAAGGCGCAAGAGGCGGCAGACGAGGCCATTCGCTCGCTCAAGCGTGGCGAGAAGCCGCTGATTGCTGTTGAGAACACCATGGGCTCATTTCTGAATGAGTATGCAGAGGCCAACCAGATCAAGCAGGGGGACGAGCTCGGATCGTTCGACTACCGCACCGTGCTTTCGAGGGCGCTGGAACGCAGCCGCTACATCGTGCGTCAGTTGCCCAATGGCGACAAGGTGAAGGAGTACATCCCGCTCAATAGGCTGGACCCAGACAGCAAGGCGGCTCACCAAGAAGCGCAAAAGATCATTGACAGCCTCAATATCGACATTCCGGTGTCACCCATCGACTGGATGCGCAACGAGATTACCAAGGCCGGGTTTTCCGTGGCAGAAATCACCGGGCGAAACCTGTCTGTTGACTACAGCGACCCGGCGCGGCCAAGACTGAGCCAAATTGACGCCACCGAGCAAAAAGACAAGGTACAGACAACCCGCAAGTTCAATAGCGGCACGCTGGACGCCATCATCTTGAATGTAGCCGGCTCAACCGGCATCAGTCTGCACGCATCAGAGAAATTCACAGACCAAAAGCAGCGGCACATGATCGTGGCGCAGGCGGCGAAAGACATCAACATCTTCATGCAGATGCTGGGGCGCATCCACCGCACCGGACAGGTGGTGCTGCCAAAGTACACCATTCTGAATGCCGACTTGCCTGCAGAGATTCGGCCCACGGCCATTCTTTCTGGCAAGATGAAATCTCTCAATGCCAACACCTCAAGCAACACCGAGTCGGCAACTTCCGTGAAGTCGGCGGACATGCTCAACAAGTACGGTGACAAGATCGTCGGGCAGTACCTGATCGACAACCCGGAACTCGCCAACGCCATGGGCATCGACCCGCCAAGCGAAAAAGGCGAAGGCGCCGAAGACATTGCCCGCAAGGCAACCGGACGACTGGCTTTGATGCCGGTGAAGGTGCAGGAGCAGTTTTATGCAGAGGTTGAAGAACAGTACCAGGCACTGATTGAGTACCTGAACAAGACCAACCAAAACGACCTGGAGCCACGCACGTTCGACTTTGACGCCAGGGAAACCAAGTCGGCCTTGCTATTTGATGGCCCAAACAAGAATAGCCCGTTTGGTGAGGATGCTGTGTACGGGGAATACTCCGTCAAGGCTCAAGGAAAGGCCATGACGCCGGACGAAATTCGGGCAGTGATGAGCGAGCATCTTGGCGGGAAAACGCCAGAGAGGCACGTCATCGACATGACGGACGATCTGACGAGGAAGTTCACCAAATACCAAGCAAGCCTGCCAGAAGGTCCACAAAAAGACGGATCAGGCCGCACGCTCGGCATGGGTCAAGAATTTGCTCAGAGTCACCGGATCGGGCGCATGTTCCGCGTGGAAATTAACGGCGAGCACTACAACGCGGTAGTCATCAATTTGCGCAACACCCACAAAGCAACTGGCAACCCATTCAGCCTGAGCAAGTTTCAGGTGACCATTGCCGTCAATGGGGCGCTGCGCTCTGTGACGGTACCGGCCTCACAGTTCAACCAGATTGAAACCAGTGGTATGAGTGGCTACGGCCAGTCCGTTGACCAGCTTTTCAAGGTAGGACCGCCCAACGAACGCGAGACGGCCAAGATTGTGACTGGGAACCTGCTGGGCGCCTATGGTGAGTTGGATGGTTCACGCGGGTCGATCATCACCTTCACCAAATCTGACGGCACAACCGAGCAGGGCATTCTGATGCCCAAGGTGTTCAACTTCGCCAAAGATGTGCGCCAGGACTACCGACTCAAGACGGCTGACGATGCGCTGAAGTTCCTGATCAACAGCACAAACGAGAACATTGAGAAGTTCGGCATCAACAGCCGCGACGGCGTTGTGCGCATCATGCCGGAGGGTTCAAATGCCGTGGTCATCCAGGTGCCAAAATCCAGAGCAAAGGGAGGCAAGTTCTTTCTTGATAAAAAGCTGCTTGCATTCACTGGGGACTTCACCTCACAAGGCAACTTCATGCGAGCCACGGTGCGTGGTCGTGAGGCCGTGGCTGCAATTGATGTGCTTTTGCAGAAGCAGGCGCTTTATGCCCTTCCGAGCATGGCCGAAGAGGCGCGGGAAATTTTGGGCGACACGCTTCCACCAGACGCAAACCCTGCCTTCAGCCGTGGAACAAGTGCCACCCAGGCTGCACTCAAAACACTCAGCGAAAACGATGAACTGTTTGCCTTGCCGAAGTCGGACAAAGACACAGTTGAAGGAATTGCTGCCGACAACTTGCCATCTATCAGTGTGCGCAAGGCCAATCACCCCGGCCTTGTGACGACCTATTTCCTGACGATGCCTGATGGCAACCGCGCTAAGTTGATGGTGCGCAAGGTAAACCCGTACGGGCCACAGAAGTATGGAGAACTGGACCACGACGACGGCAATGTCGAGCCCATCACCGAGCGCCCCGGCGACAACGCCGAGTCCGTGTCGGATGACATAGAGAACGTCTATATTGACGTGTCCGCATTGAATGAAGGCGGGCAAGGTCGGCTGATCTACAACATCGCCGCCACCTTTGCCCACAATACCGGGCGCATCCTGATTGGCGACCCGGCTGGCCTGAGCGATGTGGCCATGCGCCGCCGCACCGAGCACATGCTGTCGTCGGCGCTGAAGTTCGGAACCACGCGGCATATTGCCCCACACCCACGCCAATTGATGGGCGCACGGGACATCGGCGTGCCACCTTTGCGCTGGACTTATGGCGATGATCTGGGTAACATCAAGGCGCTCATCCAAACGTCACTCAAGTCATTCGAATATGCTGTTCCAAACCCAATTGTCTTTGACTCAAAAACTGGAGCCTTCCGAGATTCAGCGGGTGGAGTCCTTGATGACGGTGCCATTCAATCGCTTGTCAAATCAGGACGCAGCGATGCGAGCAGTGCTGGGGTCGCAACGTACAAAAGAAGCGCTGTCCTCAGTGCCCTGGTACGCGAAGAAGGCAGCCAAAGCAGAGCTGGAGGGCAAGGAGCCGGAATACTGGCTCAGCTTCTGGATGTCGGGCGTCAATTCCCTGTGGCCAGCAAAGGCATCTTCTACAGCAAAGGCAACGGAGCAAGCGCTACCGGCCTGAGTCGCCAGTCCGTTCAGGACATCACCGACGCCATAAAAAACCGCTGGGGCAATGCGCCTCAAATTGTGGTTGCCGCCAACATGGCCGACCCACAAATTCCGCAGTCTGTGCGCGACTACGACCAAAAGCAAAAATCGCTTGGCGCCACCGGCGAGCCGGAAGGCTTCGTTTATGGCGGCAAGGTGTACTTGCTGGCCGACCAGTTGGCCACACCCGCCGAAGTGATGCGCGTGCTGTTCCATGAGTCGCTGGGGCACATGGGCCTGCGCGGCGTGTTTGGCGACAAGCTGGACGGCATCCTGAAGCAGTTGGCAGGCTTGCGCCGCGCTGACGTGGCAGCCAAGGCCGCACAGTACGGCCTGGATATGTCGGTAGAGGCTGACCGGCTGCACGCGGCAGAGGAAGTGCTGGCCGAACTGGCGCAGACAAAGCCGGAGCTGGGCTACGTGAAGCGCGCCATTAGCCTGATTCGCGGCTGGCTGCGTGCCAACGTGCCGGGGTTTGGTGGCATGAAGCTGACGGATGCCGACATCGTGGCTCAATTTATCACCCCTGCGCGCCGGTTTATCGAGGGCAAAGGCGGTCCAAAGGGTGGCAAAAAGGTTCAGCCAAGTGGAACAAGTGCCACTCAGCCCGCGTTTTCACGCAGTCTTGGCGCAGCCCTGAACGCTGGAATGAACAACGTGCGCGATGTGAAGCTGGCAGCAGGCTACCAAATCAGCGACCTGTTCACTGGCGAAGGCCGCTTGAGCTACTGGCACAAATCAGTGGGCACCATGTACAACCTGGCGCAGCGTAATGCACCTTTCAAGAAGGTGTTCGATTCGGTGCAGAGCTTTCTAAACGATGTGAGCTTCTACGCCGCAGAGTCTGCAGATTTGGCGCCTAGCATCCTGCCCAAGCTGGACAAGATTGGTGATGTGTTGAAGTCGCCACTGTCCCCGGAGGACACCAAGGCACTGAGCGCCCCCGTGTTTGAGGGCACGCTGACGTGGGGACGAGACAGCACCGGCAAGGCTGTTCCCATGGAAGAGATTGAGGCGGAACTGGCACTTGTTCCACTGGACGACCGGGCTCACAAGCTGGTGAAAGAGCGAAAGCTTGACCCTAAGGTGCTAAAGATGTGGCAAGGGTTGCAGCAAGATCAGGACGAGGCCAT
>Ga0210044_10000503_pt1 | contig 59452 bp, 40 predicted proteins | sample CryGey13umfilter_2_FD_183959 | JGI IMG/M metagenome (GOLD analysis project Ga0210044, IMG submission 183959) | Groundwater microbial communities from aquifer in Utah, USA - Crystal Geyser 4/9/14 3 um filter (SPAdes) (version 2) | ecosystem: Environmental > Aquatic > Deep subsurface >...
GAGCGGGTCGAAGCGCTCGTCGGCGCACATGTGACGGGCCAAGGCGAGCACGTCGGCCTGGAAAGTGGTGGTCCAAAAGACCACTTTGAGGGGCTTGGTCATGGCTTCTTTTCGGGCTTTGCGGCGGGCCTGCAGGCAGGCGGAGGCGCGGCGGGTATATCACCGAGCCACGGCGCGAGCAATTGCTGGCTCACCAGCCTCTCGCCCCTTCTCCCTCAATGCGGACTCAATCGCGGATCACCAATTGGCTTCGCGGGGAAAGAGAAGCTCGGGCCAGCGGAACGTCGTCTTCACCACAAACCCGATCACGAGCTCGCCGAGACCGCGTCGAGCCAACGCGTTGCAGCCCGTCGAGCTCGTTCAGCAGCGCCGCGGGAGAACGCGGAGGGAAGAAGGTTCTCAGAGCAGTCCACTGAGCCGCGGTCAGCTCTCGCCCAGCACCCAGCGCACCAACACCCGCGCCACCTCCTCCACTTCGCGGAGCGACACCCACTCGTCCGGCGCGTGTGCCAGCGCCACGTCGCCCGGCCCAAAGACCACGGTGCTGGCGCCGCCAGCGCGGAGCCACAAGGCCATGTCGCAGCCGTAGGGGGCTCCGGCCAGCTCGACAGAGCTGGTCCACTCGCTGGCCGCCGCGGCGGCCAGCGAGTGGACCAGCGGGTCGGTGGGGGAGAGGTGTGCGGAGGCGAAGGCTGCGCCTGTGCGTTCGATGCCCGGCGAGTGGGCCATCAGCCAGGGACTGCCCTGGCAAGCCCCGAGCACCGTCTGGCGGAAGCGGGCGTCGGCCTCGCCGATGGTCTCGTGGATCGAGACCCCGACGCGAACCTCGGCCCACAACTTGTCCATGACGCTCGAGGACCACTCGCCGCCCTGCACGCGCCCAATCGAGGTCGGGTAGGGCAGGCCCAACGCCCGCATCACCGGCTCGGTTTCCGCAGCGTTGAGCTCCATTTCGCCCCGCCGCATGGCGTCGCAGAGCGTCCAAAAATGGTCCAGCGCACTCTCGCCCTCCAGTCGCTTCGAGGCGTGCGCGCTGCGTCCTGCGACGGTGAGGGTGTAGGTGAGCGCGCCGCCGTGGGCGATGACGATGGTGGGGACCCCTCGTTGATGGGTTGGCTCAGCGATGACGACCTCGTCACCGGTCCAGCCGCGGACGATGGCAGAAAGTGTCCCACAGCCGCCGTCCTCTTCGCCGCTGACGCCCACGAACAGCAGCTCACCAGCGAAGTCGGCGGCAGCGTCGACGCCGAGGCGGTGAGCCTCGGCGACGACCGTGAAGGCTTCGAGCGCCGAGATGACGCCCCCCTTCATGTCACAGGCGCCGCGACCAAAGATTCTCTCGCCTTCGACCTCGGCGCCGAACGGCGCCCGCGTCCAGCCCGCGCCGACCGGGACGACGTCGACGTGGCCCGTCAGCACTCGGCGCGGACCGGGGCGCCGGCCGCGCAAGAGCGCTGCGACGCCTGGGACCATGGTCCGCTCGACCTCTCGACCGGGGTAGTTGGGGTGCGACTCGAGCTCCGCGATCGGTTGCTCCCAGTGGTCCACGCTGACGCCTGGCAGCGCCGCGAGCCATCCGGCGAGGAGGGCGACGGCGTCGCCCTCCTCGCCGGTGAACGAGGGGACACGGAGCAGCTCGATAAGGCGCTGTCGGATGCGGGTAGGAACGGGGCTCGGTTTCGCTCGATTGGACACAGTGTTCACCTCGCACCCCGCCGCGCGGCCACCGTCGACACGGCGTAAACCCACTCCGAGAGCGCAAACCCCACCTCGTAGCGGATGAGCTCGCGGTCCTCGTCGAGCGCCCGCACGAGCCCATCGTAGAGTCGCTCGGCCTGCAGCCGCTCCTCGCCTTGGAGCAACGACGCGTCGGCGAGCATGGTGTCGACACAGAGGAGCGTCCATGGCACCCAGACGATGGCGATGACGCCTGAGCGCTCGTCGTTGGGGACGTGGATCTGGATGCGGTCGTTGACCTTTGTGGAGCGACTGCACTTCGGTCCAAGCTCGTCCTCGGAGAACTTGCAGTCTTCGACCATACGTTGCAAAGCCGAGCGAATCAGGTCGCGGTCCTGAGGGACGGTCTCGCCGCTCTGGCTAGCGAGGAGCAGGGCGAGCGCGCCGTGCGCGACCAGTCCAGCGGGCCCCGCCAGGGGGCCGGAGTGCGTCTCGATGGCTTCTCGCAAGGCCGCGCGCAACCACGCGACGGCACGTCGGCGGGAGACGTCTTCAGCAGAAGCTGGGAGCACAGACTCGGCGACGTAGAGAGACCAGGTCGCGATGACGCTCTGATAGCCGTCCGTCGAGGGATCCAGGGGATCGGCAAAGCCGCCATTCGCACGCTGGGTGCTCCAAAGGAAGCGACGTGCTTCCTCGAGTTGTTCGAGGGCGTCGGCCTCGCCGCGTTGGTAACGCGCGATGGCGCTCACCAGCACCCAGGCTGCAGCTGGGGTCTCGGCGCCGTCGCCGAATTCGCCCCAACCTCCAGGTTGTTCGAAGGTCTCGAGCGCCGCCTCCCCGCGCCGCAGCGCTGCTTCTGGGAAGGGCCCACAGACGTTGTTGGCGGTGTGCAGTGCGGCCAGGGTCTGAGCGGTGGCCCAGCCCGAGGTCGAGAGGTGCAAGAGACCAGAGAAACCGCCGGTCTCGTGCTGCTGCCCCAAGAGCGCCACGGTCCAGTCGGCGCATGCCTCGACCAAGAAATGCCGCGGCACTTCTGGGACGGTTTCGGGAGTTTCTCGAGAGGGACTCTCTGGTCGCAAGAAGAAGAAAACCGCCAGGGCGCAGACCAACACCACGCCAAAAGCCGCTCCGAAGAGGAGCCCAGAACGTCCACGCGCAGGTCGCACGGCCTCTGGCTCCGACACCTCGGCCTTCGGCGTCAAGACGCGAGCTGGCTCGCTTCGCCCCAGCTCAGGCCTCGGAAGCGAGTGAAGTCCGATCGTGGGCCGCTGAGAGAGAGGAATTGGCACGGTCGCCACGACGTCGCTCTGCAACGTGTCGCTCTCACCGCTCGGCTCCCCCTCGATGGTGTTGAGTAAGGAAGCGGACAACCCGAGCCGATCGCGCGTAGGCACGCCAGCTGGCTCGCTTCGAGCCAGCTCGGTGCCGAGTATCGCGCGAACTTGATCGATGAGCGAGTCGTCGAGGTCCATGTCGTCCGAGATGGCCGGCGTGAACGGGAGCGTGACGACGGCCGAGAGGTGCTCACCGAAACGGTGCTCGAGCTCGTTACCCCAGTCGCTGTCTCGCACCTCGGGGCAGGCCAGGAGCTCGCTCATCAAGCCCTCCATGGTGGGAGTGCGTTGGGCGCGGTCGCGCAAGAGCGACTTGCGGATGACGTCCGCGACGGAGTGAGGGATGTGCGGAGCGAGCTCTTCGAGAGGCGTCGGATCCTGGGTCGTCGTCAACAGCACGACGGTCAAGGGGGGGCCATCGAAGAGCGGTTGTCCAGTCAGGCAGCGATAGAGCATGGCGCCCATGGCCCAGACGTCGGCCGCTGGCCCGATGTCCTTCTCGTTGAGGGCCTGCTCGGGAGCCATATAGGCCGGGGTGCCGAGGAGGTCCTGTGTCAGCTTGGTGTCGTGCTCCTCGGCCAGCACCTTCGAGATGCCGAAGTCGATGAGGACCGGGGAGAGGACCCCTTCGGCGTCGCAGTGGAGGATGATGTTTGCTGGCTTCAGATCGCGGTGGATCACGCCCGCGCCGTGCGCCGCTGCCAACGCCCCCATGATGGGAAAGGTGAGCTCCATGGTCTGCTGCAGGCCCAGCGCGCCTCGGGCGAGCAGCTCGTGCATCGACTCGCCGTTGAGCAGCTCCTGCACGAGGAAGTAGCTGCCATCGCCCGCTTTGCCGAGGTCGAAGACCTTGACGATGCTGGGGTGGTCCAACTTCGAGGTGACCTGTGCCTCGCGGAAGAAACGGAGCAGGTGCTTGGCAGAGCGCGACGTGTGCAGGAGCTTGATGGCGACCGGTCGATGGGTCCATTCGTTGACCGCGGAGTAGACGGCGCCCATGCCTCCGATGCCAATGAGCTGCACGAGTCGGTACTTCTCGGCCAGTATTTGGCCGACGCGAGCGCGGAGCTCTTGGTCGAGTCGTTCGTTCATGGTCGCTCTTCGTCCAGCCAGAACGGCCACTTCAACATCACCGTCAGCTCGACGCGGTCGGTGCGCTCGACCCAGTCGTGGCTCCAGCGCAAGGCGCTGCCGACCAGGCTCATGCTCAACAGAAGGCCGGCACGCGAGCCGTGGCTCCATCCGCTGGCATCAGTCTCAGCGAAGGTGCCGGCCTCCAGTCCGAACAAGAACCAGCCCGCCTCCACACCACCGGCGAGCCGCACGGCCTCGGGCCCGAAGTCATAGGCGCCATCGAGGAAGGCGCCCGTCCAAGAGGTGCCGAAGAGGTAGACCAAACTCACGTCGCCGCCCAGCGACAACGAGAGCTCTTCGGCATCGACGTCGTACACGCCGCCCACCGACGGGCCGACGGGGAGGAAGAATCCTGGAGCGGGGACCTCTTGCGCGCTCAGCAGCCCTGGAAACCACAACGTCCAGAGCACCAAGAGCGCGGCGATGAGCCCCACTCTGCCGGCGTCCCTGCACCCTAACGTCTGTGCGTTGCGCTCCACCCTTTTTCTGTGCCGCCTCAGCGTCTCTGTTGTGTCATTCACCCACGCCCCGAGCCGCTGACGAGAAGGGCTGCGAGGAGTAGCCTCATTGTTCCACACTCTCGGAGCGAAAGTCATGCGCACTCCGTTCTTGCTCATTGGGATCCTCGGCATGCTGCTCTCGAGTGGCTGTGCCGCGTCGGTCGCCGTGCCGGCGCTCGAGAGCATGCAGGAGCTCGACTACGGCGGCCGCGAGCGCTTCGTGGAGGTCGACGGCGAGCGCATTGCCTACGTTCTCGAAGGCAGCGGCGCGCGAACGTTGGTGTTCGTGCATCCCTGGGCGGGCAACCTGCAAATCTGGGACGAGGTCGTCCGCCAGCTCCCCGAATACCGCGTCCTCAGGCTCGACCTCCCCGGCCACGGCAAGTCCGACAAGACCCGCACCCGCTACGAGATCGACCACGCCGCCCAGGTCGTCGTCGGCGTCATGGACCACGTGGGCGCTGGCTCGGTGACCCTGCTCGGCAACTCCTTGGGGGGCGCCATCTCCATGGCGGTCATCCGCGATCACCCCGACCGCCTCGAGGCTCTCGTGCTCATCGACGCGCTGGGCGGTGGTCCTGTGCCTGGCTTCTTCGCCTTTTTCATCCAACAATTCTTCACGGCCCCCCTGTTCTCCGGCGCCGACGACGGCCTGGTCGAGCTCTTCTCTGACCTCTTCGTCTTCGGCGCCAACACGACTTTCAACGACCGCTTCATGGCCGACCTCCTGGCCTCCCGTGACTCCGCCGAAGGCTACGCCTGGAGCCTGGCCGTCAGCGACTATCTGCGCAACGCCACCGACTACGACGCCACCCCTTGGCTCGGACAAATCACCGTCCCCACCCTCATCGTCTGGGGCGAGGACGACTGGGTCATCTTCCCCGGCGCCGGTGACCACCTGCACGAGAGCATTCCAGGGTCCGAGCTCGTGCACTTCGGGGACTGCGGCCACATGCCGGAGGTCGACTGCCCTGAGCAATTCGTGCCGGTCCTGAGGCGTTTCCTCGCCGCGCTCCCTTGAGGCGAAGAGGCCCACGCGACTTTTTCGCGGTTCGACCTGCAGCGGACCTTTCGAAAAGCGCACTGTCGAAGCACTCCTTTCAGTTTGGTCTTGCTCGCCCCCTGCGAAGCCGAGCAGACCAACGAGAGCTACTACCTCCTCATCAAAAACAGCCGAAACCCTGAAGGCAAGCCCATCGACCCCATGTGTGGCGGAGTCTATGTGGTGCTCGACTCGGTCCCCGTCCCTGCCCACATCGGGACGTTCTACCTGATGGCCGGAGAGGGCAATCTCATCGAGATGCACCACTACTGCGACCTCTGGAGTCAGGGGCTGTGCACCGAGTATTACGACCCGGCCGGCGAAGGCGGCGGCGGCTGCGGCAACTGCGAGAGCGTCTCCCTCGTCCTGAGCACCATCGCCTTCGACCGTAACATCCACATCTGCGAACCCGGCAGTCAACCCATCACCGACCGCGACTGGTGCGACGGTTTCGACAACGACTGCGACGGCGTGCTCGACGAGGACGAGACCTGTGACCTCTGCAAACCCATCGGAGTGGAGGTCTGCAACGGCCTCGACGACGACTGCGATGGTGTGGTGGACAACGTCGACGCCGAGCTCTGCGGCGCGGGCCTGGCCTGCGTCCACGGGGACTGCCGACAGGAATGCCGCTCCCTGTGCGACAAACCAGGCGAGAGCTGCCAGGACGGCACCTGTCTGCCCGCTCCCTGTGGGGCGCCCGACCACTTCTGTGCGGCGGGCCAGAGCTGCACCGTAGACGGCACCTGCGCCGACGACTGCGGCGTCTGCCCCGACGGCACGCTCTGTGAGGCCGGCAGCTGCGTCGATCCCAGCTGCCACACCAACGGCTGCAGTCAAGGCCTCGTCTGCATCGAGGGAGAGTGCACGCTGAACGTGTGTGACTTCATCACCTGCGCGTCGACCGAGTACTGCCGCCTCGGCGAGTGCGTCGGGAGCTGCGCCGAGGTGAGCTGTGCCTCGGACGAGCTCTGTGTCGACGGCGTCTGCTTGCCCGACCTCTGCGAGGCGGTGAGCTGCGACGCCGGCCAGAAGTGCGCTGCCGGTGACTGTGTCCAAGATCCCTGCGCTGGCATCGTCTGCCCTGGGGCGCTCATCTGCGTCGACGGCTCCTGTGTGGGTGACCCCTGCGAGGTCATCGAGTGCCCCGACGCCATGGTCTGTACCGGCGCCCAGTGCCTGACCGAGGACCAAGCGGCGGACCAAGGCATCGGCGCCGACGGTCAGCCCCTCGACCAACCCTCCGAGGGTGGCGCGCGAATCGACGGCGGCTGCTCCTGTCAGCAGAGCCGCCCGAGCGCGATTCCGCCCTTGGCTTTGCTCCTTGGAGGCGGGGTGATGTCGATGCTATCGGCGGGTTTCTTACGAAAACGTCGTCCCTCGTAGGGGACCTACTTCGTCGCCAGTATCAGCCCAGCCGCGCCCAACAACACGAAGACGGCGATGCGGAACGTGCGTGCGTTGGCCCGATGGTGGAGCCAGTCTCCAGCGCCTAGCCCCAGTACGAGCGGGACCAAGAGCACCAAGCTCAGGGTCGCGGTGTCACGAGTCAGATCGCCGGAGAAGAGGTAGCCGGCGATGAGCAGGAGGTTGAGCACCAGCCAGAGCGAGCTCAACGTGGCGCGAAAGACGCTCTTGTCTGGGAGATCGCGCCCAGCCACGTAGACGGCGAGGGGCCCGCCGGTGGCGTAGGCGCCGTGTATGACGCCGCCCGCGAAGAGCATCCCGAAGCGGGTCAAGGGGCCCAGCGGCGCGACGTGCTCGCTTCGCGGCCGGAAAATACGCAGCAACTCCAGCGTGGAGAGGCCGACGACAAAGAGCCCGAAGCCCAAGAGGACCCAGCGGTCGTCGCCGTACTGGAACCACAGCATGCCGAACGGCACGCCGCAGACCATGGCCGGCAGGATTCGGCACAGCAGCATCGTGCGGTCGACGTGCTGACGGTTGCGCCAGACGAGCGCGCTCGAGAGCAAGATGTTGACGGGCACGAACGCGGGCAGGAGCTGGTCGAGCGGGGCGAGTGAGACGCCCAACGTCACCGTCACCACGGTCGCGCCGAAGCCGAGCGTCGACTCGATGACGAAGGCGAGGAAGACTACCAGCGCGAGCAGAAGCAAGGTCATCGAGGCAAGCCGTGGACATGGAGGAGGGAACGACGCGAGGCCCAGCATACATGGGCTTTGTCGCGAACCCCATGGGCGTTGGATGAGTGGGAACCCCCAAGCCCGGCCACGTCGACTCCTCCAACATTTGGAGCTAAACACGAGACCTCGATTCGCTAGACCCCAAACAGGAGCACACTATGGCCGACCCGAAGATCGCCGCGAAATTCCCCGCTGTCCTTGAGCTCAAACCCGGCACCTACCACTACTGCGCTTGCGGTGAGTCGAAGAACCAGCCGTTCTGCGACGGCTCGCACAAAGGCACGGCGTTCACGCCCATGGCGTTCGAACTCGAGACCGAGAAGAAAGTCGCCGTTTGTCAGTGCAAGCACTCGGGCAAGGCCCCCTTCTGCGATGGAACCCACAAGAAACTCTGAGGAATGCGATTCCTGCATCATTTCTCACCGCAATCATTTGCACACGCACGGATGAAGGGGTGGGAGCCAAACTACGAAGCAGGGCCAGGCCCTGCCTCGTTCGTTTTTCGGCAACCCGAGGCAAAAAACGGCAGTTCTTTCGCTGGACGTTGACCGCCGGACATCGAAATCGACGTGGTTGGCCGCACAGGGACCTCGGTTTCCTTAGTAGGTTGCGTGAATTTGCAACCCCGGATTGGCAGGGGCAGGCTCCGAGCGGCCGGGGTTCGAATCGTCGAGACCAGCCTCCGGGCATCGACTGAGTCGCCGCCCCTAAGGCACTGGCAGCGAGCACACCCCGACGGCTTCGTCACAGGTGCCGTTGACGCAGAAGTCCATGCTCTCGCAGTCGGCCGCGGGAGTGCAGTTCTTGCGCAAGCACAGATTGCTCGCGGTGTCGCACGCGAAAGTCAGCGGACAGCCTTTGTCGCAGGAGCGCTGCACGCAGTGGCTCATCGCGCCCCGAACGCTTTTCTGTTTCGTTCTATCCAGACTCGGGGCCGGGCTAGAAACCGAGTGTGTACTGGGCGATCCAAATAAAATCCGTTTTGCCGCCTGTATCCACCGCGCCAGCCTCCAGTTTAAGCCGTTGGCTCTTGGACTCGTCCGGGAAGGGGTATAGGGCGATGCCACCCACTCCGCGATTGCTCTTCGCGCCATCTAGGGACACCATTTCCAGCATGACGTACGGCTGCAGCCAGGGCACGAGGCGATAGGAGCCAACGAAGTACCCGCCCCACTTGTTTAAGACGTCGGCAGCCACCTCTTGCAGAGCTAGCGCTGCTTCGATACAGAACGTGAGTTTCGTGACCTCCAGAGATGCATCGACGTCGAACATTGTCAGGCGCTGCTCTCCGTCGACCGTATACGCGCCGGTGTAGGCCGATGCCCCGATGTTCAACCCCCGAATCGGGATTGCTCCGAGGCGTCCGCCTATCGCCTTATCGTTGTCAGCGCCGTCGCGATCATTGCGGCGAAGGTCTCTGATGTCGCCTCCTTCGGGGACCAGCCCGTCAGTGAGGTCATCATCTACCTGCTCGAGGCCATTCGAGACGAAGATGGCATAGTTGAGCTGGCGCTCCTCTCCAAGGTCGAACTTTCCGCGAAGTTGCAAGCCTACTTCCGACCAGAGAGCTGGGATGACGTTCTGCGAAAAGAGCGGTTGCAGTGCGGTGGTTCGCAGGAAGTCGGGATACAGATACTCGTTAAATGCGCCGATCGGCGCCTCGAAGTATCCTGCGCGTACGATCAGGCCATCGGCGACGACGGTGTCGATGAACGCATGGGGTAGATAGAATTCCTTCCCAATGTGCTCCCATTCCAGGGCAAACTCGGCACTGACGTGAGGCCCGGTGTAGGACTCTCGCGGCTCGAACGAGCCAATGCCGTAGCCAACGAGCCAAGTTCATCAAGTCGGTCAGCGATAACCCAAGTCGTCGGCGAACCCGGTGTCGTCGAAGTCGGCGGCCCTAAAAGGCAGGTCTAGGCGAGGCTCCCGCGCTGTTTCTTGTGCGTACAGGAGCCGACCCGCCTCTGGAGTCTCGAATCGGGTGGGGTAGACCGTCGACTCGATCAAAAGTTCCCAACCGCGCCGTGTCACGTCGTCAATCCGCGCGAAGAGCGCCCGTCGCCGGTCGTCTTTGAGGTCGGCGAGCAAGGCCTGTACGCGCTCGGGGTCGAAGACCGTCGCGGGCACTGTCTCCACCGCGGCCCCCTCGGGGCGCGGGCAAGGCGCATTGTGCTCGCGCCAGAGCGAGGTCTCACCGGCCTGTGCGAAGGGGTCGACCAAGACGCCGCCCAAGATGACGTTGTAGTGCACGTGTGGCGCCAGCCAGGGGAAGGTCACGAAGCCGTCGATGCCGGAGTAACCCGTCAGCGCGACGGGTTGCCCGCGCTCCACCGTGTCCCCGACGTCTGCGAGGGCGCGGGCCAGGTGGTTGTGGGTCGTCATGAGCCCATCGCCGTGGTCGAGGTAGAGCTTCAAACCGCCGCGGTTCCACTCGCGGCGAATCGAGGCCACTCGCCCAGCCGCGGACGCCACCGTCACGGTGCCCGGCGGGATGACGAAGTCGGTGCCATTGTGGCTGTCATAGGTCATCTGGCGGCCGCGAAAGTCGCGGGCCTGGGTCACCTTCACCGACCAGCCCTCTTCGACAGGTGTCGGGTTGCGGTTGAACAAGTTCAAGAGAGGAATCGTCCGCTTCGCTACCCGACGCCCCAGCCACGTCGCGACCGACAGCCGAGGAGTGAACATACGCAGGCTCGTGGGATCAAAACGCGACGGCGGCACCGACGGGTCGCCCCGAAAGACCATCTTGGCGTCCTCGAAGGTGGCGCGATAAGGTTTGAGTCCGAAGACTTCGGTCAGCTGCAATCTCTTCATGGGTTTGCTCCTCGTGCTCGTGGCGCCCCCTTGTACTGCGCCGTTCATGCCACGTCGAACATATCGCCGATGATCGCCATCTCACCCCGTCGGTCGGGGTCGGTGTTTTGCGACATCGGGGGGCGTGTTCGGATCTCGATGAGCAAGCCCACGATGGCTCAGCATTTCGTTCATCGACGAGCCGGGCCTCAGCGAGTAGAGTCTGCGCCGTTCAAAGAAAAGCTTTGCGGTTCGATGTTCTGACCTCAGGAGGGACCAATGCGTCTGCGATTATTCACTGTCTTTTCAGTTCTAGTGCTGGCTGCCGTCAACTTCGGTTGTGTGCCGCAGAAAGAGGATGAGAAGAGCGTTCAGCCCGGCGGAGATGTGGCAGTCGCCGGCAAAGTCGACACGGCCGAGCCGAAGGAGGCCGTGAACGCTGGCATCCCCGACGACAATGCGCAGCCCGGCGAAGCGGTGGGCTCGACGGTTGGGGCGAAAGGCGCCAAGACCGTACAGGCCCCGGTCCCCGCCGAGGAAGCACCCCTGGCGAGCGCCCGCATCGCGGACGCTCCGGCAGCAAAAGACCTAGCGGACAAGCTCCAGACCTACTATTCCGGACGCAAATCCGACCGGCTGCATATCCAGGTCGACAAGCCCATCTACAGCCCAGGCGAGACCATCTGGCTGCGGGTCTGGGGCATGAACACCGATGACCTGAAGCTGGACACGACCCAGACCGAGATGGAGGTCAAACTCCTCTCGCCGCAGGGCAGCCCAGTCTCGCAAGTCCGCATCGCCTGGACAGAAGGGGTGGCGCACCACGCCTTCGACATCACGGCCGGCATGGTCGGCGGGGAGTACACGATTCTCGCCAAGACCACGAAAGGCGAGGCCAAGCGCCCAGTCTTCGTCAACGCCTTCGTGGTTCCACGCATCAAGAAGGACCTGGAGTTCGTGAAGAAGGCCTACGGCCAGGGCGACATGGTGACGGCGGACCTGGAGCTGAAGGACTCCGAAGGCAAGCCCATGGCCAACAAGACGGTCAGCGTCGTGGCGCGGGTCGACGGCGAGGAGCTTCCCCGCGGCGAGGCCACGACGAACGGCCAGGGCAACGCGCTGGTGAGCCTCCAGCTGCCCGAGCTCATCGAGGTCGGGGATGGCTTGTTGACGGTGATGGTACAGGATTCGGGCATCACGGAGTCGGTCAGCAAGCGCATTCCTATTGTCGTGAAGAAGCTCAAGTTCGACCTCTATCCCGAGGGCGGCGAGCTGGTGCGCGGCTTGGAGTCGCGAGTCTACTTCGAAGCGCGACGGCCCATCGGCAAGCCCGCGGACGTCGAAGGGCGCGTGGTCGACGACCGCGGCGAGGTGGTGACGACCTTTGCGTCGGTGCGCGATGGGCTCGGGCGCTTCAGCATTACGCCGGAAGCGGGCCGCTCCTACCGCGCCGAGATCACGCAGCCGGCTGGAATCGCGGAGACCTTCACGCTGCCCGACGCGGCCGCGGCGGGCTGTGTGATGCGCAGCTACGACGACCTCGACGGCGCCCAGACCGCGCTGCGCGTCGTCTTGAATTGCACGAAGGGCGAAGAGCTGACCGTCGTTGCGGTGCAGAACCAGAAGACGCTGGACAGCACGACCGTCGCGGTGGTCCCTGGGACCCCGACGGTGGTGTATCTCGAGAGCGCCGAGCCGTCCCTCGCCAAGGCCATGGGTGTGGCTCGGGTGACCGCCTTCGACAAGGCGAACAAGCCTCTCGTCGAGCGCGTGGTCTTCCGCAATCGCCGTGCGCGTCTGGCCGTCGAGGTCAAGCCCGACAAAGAGAGCTACGGCCCGCGCGAGAAGGTCACGCTGCAGGTCGCGGCGAAGGACCTCAGCGGCGAGCCCGTCGTGGCCGACCTGGCCCTCTCCGTGGTCGACGACGCCGTCGTGGCGTACGCCGATGACAAGACCGGAAACATGCTCAGCGCCTTGCTCCTCGAGCCTGAGGTGCAGGGAGACATCGAAGATCCCAACTTCTATTTCGATCTCACCGAAGAGAAGTCCGGCATGGCCATGGAGCTGCTGATGGGCACCAAGGGCTACCGTCGTTTCGAGTGGCGAGAGGTGTTCGACCCCACGCCGCCAGAGCCCACCATGCCTTCTTCGAGCGAATCTAACGGACCCAAGGCGATGCCGGTCCCAGCTGGGATGCCCCCGCAACCTGTCGAAGGCGCGCAGCCGGTCAAAGTGGCCGAGCTCGCGCCGCCGCAGGACGCGGCGCCCATGCCGGTGGTCGCTGCGGAGGCAAAAGAAGCCGAAGCCCCCAAAAGGGAGGAAGCCGCCGCAGACATGCCGATGGCGGTCATGGAACCCGACGCCGAAGTGGAAGACGTCCTGCGGGCGAACATCGCAGGAGGCGGGGCGAAGGAAGAAAAATGGGACGCGGGAAAGATGGCGAAGCGCCAGCGCCGCGACTTCAACGAGTTTGACGACGACATGCGCTGGCAGCCCCAGCTCCCCATGGCGCCCGTGCGAGTCTTTCCGCAGCCGGACTACAGCCAGGAGCAGCGACCAGAGCTGCGAACCGACTTCCGCCAGACCGTCCTGTGGGCTCCCAGCGTCAAGACCGACGCTTCAGGGGCCGCGACCGTCAGCTTCTTCCTCAACGACTCGGTCACGAGCTTCCGCGTCTTCGCCGAGGGCGGCGCCAACGGGCTTCTAGGAAGAGAAGAAAAGACCTTCTCGTCGAATCTGCCGTTCTCGATGAGCGCCAAGATCCCCAGCGAAGTCAGCGCTGGCGATCGCATCGACATGCCGGTGACCCTGAGCAACGCGACCGAGGGAATCTCCAAGGTGAACCTGACCGCCAACTTTGCCGACATCCTCACGCCTCAAGGCGACGGAATCCCGTCGTCGCTGGAGCTCCTGCCGGTCTCGAGTCAGAGTCTCTTCTTCCCGCTCTTGGTCTCGGACGTCGAGGCCATGGCCAAGATCCGCTTCTCGGCCAGCGCGGGCGACTACGCCGACGCCTTCGAGCGAGACGTGTCGGTCGTGCCCTTGGGCTTCCCCGAGAGCCTCGGTTTCGGCGGCTCTCTCGGGACCGAGACCTCGATCGAGGTCGATGTCCGCAGCGCCGTGCCCGGCTCGATCAAGGCCCGCATCGCCATCGAGGTGAGCCCCACGGGGACGCTTCTCGAGGGCATGGCCGGCATGCTGCAGCAGCCCGGTGGCTGCTTCGAGCAGACCAGCAGCTCGAACTACCCCAACGTCATGGTCCTCGACATCCTCAACAAGCACGGCCTCGACGACCCAGAGGTGCGCACCCGCGCGCTGGACTACATCGACGCTGGCTACAAGCGCCTCACAGGCTTCGAAGTGCCCGGCGGTGGCTACGAATGGTTCGGAGCCGCACCGTCGCACCCCATGCTCACGGCCTATGGCATCCTCGAGTTCACGGACATGAAGGCGGTGTACTCCAGTGTCGACCAGACGATGTTGGACCGCACCGCGACCTGGCTCATGAGCCGCCGCGACGGTGAGGGCGGCTTCAAGGGCCCCGAAGGCCACACCCTGCACACCTGGAGCGCGGCGCCCCAGGTCACCGGAGCCTACATCGTCTACGCCCTCACCGAGGCCGGCTATGCGGGCGAGCTCCAGACCGAGATCGAGGCCCAAGCCAAGGCAGCCAAGGGCCAGCAAGATCCCTATCTCCTGGCGCTGGCGACCCTCACCCTCTTCAACGTCCCAGAGCGTCGCGCCGAAGCACTCGAAGCCGCCGCCCTGCTCGCCAAGCTGCAACAGAGCGACGGCGGCTGGACCACCGCCGCGACCAGCGCCGTGGACAGCACCGGTCCGAACCTCTACGTCGAGACCTCCGCGCTGGCCCTCATGGCCATGATGGAGGCCGGGAACCAAGATGCTGTTGCCCGCGGCGTGGCCTACTTGCTCTCCCAACGCCAAGGCTACGGCCGCTTCGGCGCCACACAAGCGACCGTCTTGGCGCTCATGGCGCTCAAACAGTACGCGTCGACTCAGACGCAAACGGAGAACGATGGCGTCATCACCGTTGAGCTCAACGGTGAAAAGGTCGCGGACCTGCCCTACAGCGCCAAGCAGCTCACGCCGCTGGTGGCCGAGGGCCTCGGCGCGAACTTCAAGGTCGACGGCCCCAACACCATCGTCCTCAGAAAGGCCGACGGCACCTCGATGCCGTACACGTTGACGGTCGACTACCGAACCCCGCTGCCCAACAACAGCGAGCTTTCGCCGGTGGTCATCGAGACCAAGCTCGAGAAGAGCACCGTCGCCATGGGCAGCAACGTCCAGCTCACGGCGACCATCACCAACCGCACCAAAGCGGCGGTTCCCATGACCATCGCGCGCATCGGCTTCCCAGGTGGGCTCGAGACCCAGAAATGGCAGCTCAAGGAGCTCAAAGAGGCGGGCACCGCCGCGTTCGTAGAGACCACGGCGCGCGAAGCCATCGTCTACTTCTACGGCCTGGAAGCCGAGCAGACGATCACGGTTCCCCTGGAACTCACGGCGGTCGTGCCTGGCCACTACACGGGACCGGCGTCGCGCACCTATCTGTACTACGGAGACACGGAGAAGACCTGGGCCGCACCGCTGGCCATAGAGATCACCCAGTAATCGGCTGGCAAGAAACAGCGAAAGCAAAGAGCCTCCGCCAGACTGGCGGAGGCTCTTTGCTTTGTGTACACACGCATTGCCCCTTGCTGTGAAGGAGACGGAACATGCCGATACAAGACCCCGAAGAACGCAAACGACAGATCGAACGAGAAGCGCGTGCAGGGCGAACCTCACTCGCCGCCCAGATCGCCCAGAACGCTGCTGGGGTCATGAAGGGCGCGTCCCCAGTCCCCGCGCTCGAGCAGGCCACGAACGAGCTGTGCCTCTTTCTACATGAGCACGTGAAGGACCCGAGTGGGGCGCTCATCGCGCAGCTCGAGCGGCTCGTCAAGACCAACGGGCCGCTGGTGGACCGCCATCTCGAGGAGCCGCTGTCTGCACTCTCCTTGTTGGTCGAAGACCTGGTCGGCAACGAGGTCAAGTTGGTCGACTTCGTGCGCGAGGTCGACATGCGGTGGGGGCAGCTGATGAAAGAGAAGCCGCACTTCGACGTGCCCGGCGAGAAGCCCGACGAGGACGACGAGTATACCCACGACAGCGTCCGGGCGTCGTTGGTCGAGTTGTTGTTGGTCATAGAGGCGAGGTAGGGCCAGCCCTGCCCCAAAACCTGTCCAACCCACTCAACCCCCGTTGCACCCAGCAACCACGGGTGCTAGAACGCTCCCAGCCACTGCACCACCGCAACACCCCGCAGGGAGCGCTCGATGACCGAAATCGCCTCTCCGTCGCAACGCACGCGCTTTTTCTACCGCGCCGCCCTCCTCGGCCTCGTCGCCCTCGACGCCACCGAGAGCGCCCCTCGCCGCTTCGGCTCCGCCCCCGACGCCCGCTGGGCCGTCGGCCGCGGCCGGATGGGAGCCCCTGCTGCGCCTCGCCAATCGCGCGTCCGACGAGGTCATTGACCGCCTCCTGAGCCAGCGCGAAGCCCCCCAGTTGCTGATCAACCCCGGCGTTCTGGTTCGCTTCGAGCTCAGCCGGCCCCTGGCCACCCTGGCCCACCGCGCCCAACACGAAGACGGGGCCGCCGTCGTCCTGGTCGTCCCCAGTCACGCCGACGACCTGGCCCCCGCCATCAACGACCGTATGCCCGTCCCCATTGAGTCGGGTGGGCAGCGCCTGCGGCTGCCCGAGTCGTGGCTGAGTAATCTGGATAGAGCGCCGGAGGTTTAGGCCCTCACCCCCCGGCGCCCTCTCCCACTTCGTGGGCGAGGGGGAGTCCAGCTGTTGGGGTCAGTTGGGGGTCTGTGGTGGGATCATGAACGTTCGTGTCTCGACAAGAAGCTCCTCGAGCCAACCTCAATTTGCCAGAATCATTACGAAGCCCCCCTCGTCCACGAAGTGGGAGAGGGGAAGGGAAGGGGTGAGGGCCGGAAGCTAGCCCAGCATCGAAGCGGGGGCTATCCTCGGAGGGCAAGTCCAGCACGTCACTGTCGCCGGGCAGTCCCTTCCAGACCCCACGGCCTGCGACAACGCCATAAACGGCCTCCCCGCCTATGGCGTCATCGCGACAAAGGCACAGAACCTCGAGCTCCGAGACGTGCAGATCACCGACGTAACGGGAGGTCGCGGCGCCGCTGCATGCTGCAATGGCTGCGGCGGAAGAGTGGGGGGCCAGGCCGCCGGGATCAGCTTTGACAGGGTCAACGGCGGCGCGATCACTGGGGTTCGCATCAACGTCACCATCAACGGCTTCATGTACGCCAGCGACCCGCTCTTCACCGACCAGCCGCCAGGCGATCTCCACCTCTTGCCGGTCTCCCCCATGATCGACGCGGGCTCTCCGTCATCCCCCTACGCCAACGAGCCGGCGCCCGACGGCTGCCAGGTCAACGTCGGCGCCTACGGCAACACCTCGGAGGCGGTCTCCGCTCCAGGAGCCAACGACTGTGGTTGAGCGCCCCACTCAATGGAAGCGTGTGCTCGAGCGGCTCTTCTTCGTCGGAGTCTTGTTCGCCGTGGGCGCGAACCCGCTGCGCGCAAACGCTGGAGACGACGGACTGGGCGCCCTGAACGACGACCAGAAGGCGGCCCTAGTCGGGCTCCTGAAATCGGGCAACGACCATTACGACCAAGGCGAGCTCGAGGCCGCCCTCACCGATCTGGACGCCGCTGCCCAGCTCGCCGACATCCCCCTCATCCATTACCGGCGCGCCCTGTGCTTCGAGAAGCTCGAGCGCTACGAAGAGTCGATCCAGGCCTACGAATACTACCTCGCCAACGCCACCGACCTCCCAGACCGCGCCCGCATCGAGAAGGATGTCGAGCGGCTCCGCGTGAAGTGGCGCGAGTCGACGCGCACGACCTTGAACCTGACCACGACGCCACCAGGCGCCACGGTCTTTTTGGAAGAAGACCAACGAATGCTGGGCACGACTCCACTGCAGCTCACCTTGACCCACAAGCAGGTCACGCTGCACTTCAGCCTGGAGGGGTACGAAGAGCGCAAAGAGACGATTGTGCTCACCCCTGGGCACGGCATGAGTTTGGCCGTCGACCTCGTGCCGCCGACCACGCTCAACGTTACGTCGAGCCCTTTGGGAGCCGACGTGCGGCTCGCCAGCGCCAGCTCAGAGGTGGTCGGCCAGACGCCGTTGCAGCTCAACGTCGAGCCAGGACCAATCGAGGTCTTCGTCAGCCTCGAAGGCCACGTGTCCATGAACCGGGTCATCGACGCCGTCGAGGGTGAGGCCGCGGCGCTGGCTTTCGAGATGAGGGCGCCAGACACCTCGCTGCAAACGGCTGGCTGGGTGACTTTGGGCTCCGGTGTGCTCGTCGGCGCCGGGCTCGCCGTCGTTTGGGTCCTGGCGGAGGACAAGACCGTGGAGGCCAACGACTACAGTCGCCAGGAACCAACCCACGACCGCGTCGCGCTCAACGATCGCCGCTCCGAAGCCCAGACCTTGCGGACGACGACCTTCGTGATGGCCGGTCTGACCGCAGCGGTCCTAGCTACCGGGGCGACGTTGTTGACGCTCTACTGGCAGGGTTCGGAAGGCGGCGACAGCGAGCCAGCCGTGGCCCTCGGCGCCGCTGGGACCCAGCCCCCAAGGCGGAGGATTCGCCGCCCTCCAAGTGAGGTTCTGATGCGGGAGCTTCGCGAAAAGAGGGGTTACTTTACGGGCGCTGTCGCCTTCTTTGCGTTATCCTCGACGCTGTGCGGCTGCTTCTCAGACTTGCTCGACAAGCACTGCACTCACGATGGCCACTGCTTCACCAACGAGCGGTGCATCGAGCGGGTCTGTACCAAGGTCGACGATGTGGCCGAAACCGCGGCAACTTTCTCTGTCTGCGTGCAGGCCGTGGACGCCGACAGCGGTGCCCCCATCGTCGGCTTCATAGCTTGCACCGACTCCGGGCAAACGCGGCTGGGATCTACCGCCAGCGAGTATTGTTTCGACGTGACAGAGGAGGCGATGAGAAGTGGCTTCAAGGTCGGGGCTTCGATAGCGGGATACGAGCTCGAAGAGACCTCCCTCAATGAGCTCCCGACTGGCCCTGTCATCCTTGAGTTGGAGCCCTGTCAATCCACCTGCAGCATGTGCGGCCAATAGCGAGTCGACATGTCCTTTCCCATAGGTTTCCCTCGTGAGACTCTGCCCCCATTGCGAATCCCGCTACGACGACACCATCGTCAGCTGCCCCGACGACGGTGAGGGGACAATTCCGGTTGCCGCCTCGTTGTCCGAGCGCTTGATGGGGGAAACCCTCGATGGGCGTTGGAAGATCGAGAGCCTGCTGGGCGAGGGTGGCATGGGCGCGGTCTTTCGAGGCACCCAGCTCAAGCTCGATCGCCCGGTTGCCATCAAGGTGTTGCAGCCCACCGTCGCCGACGACGAGCGGGTCATTGCCCGCTTCTTGCGCGAAGCCAAGGTCCTCTCGACCCTGCAGCATCCCCACGTCGTGACCATCCTCGACTTCGGTCGCGACGAGCAGTCAGGACTGCTCTTCCTCGTCATGGAGCTCTTGGTCGGAGAACCTTTGGACCGTTGGCAGCAATTCGCTGGCAACGTGACTGTTCCCCGCACCCTGTCCATCGCCGAGCAGGTCGTCACGGCGCTGGCCGAGACGCACGCTTTGGGCATCATCCACCGCGATCTGAAGCCCCACAACATCTTCATCCAGACCGTCGCCAACGGGCTCCACGTCAAGGTTCTGGACTTCGGCATCGCCAAGGTTCAGGGCCGCGCGGTACAGACCCTCACCCAGGCAGGGTCTATCGAGGGCACGCCGCACTACATGGCCCCTGAGCAAGTCGAGGGCGGCGAGATCGGTCCTCAGACCGATTTCTACGCCCTCGGCGGCATTCTCTACGAGATGTTGGCCGGCGAACCGCCCTTCGACGGCGACACGCTCATGTCGATCCTTATGAAGCAGTGCCACCAGGCGCCCCCGCCGTTGGAGGCCCGCTGGAGACTCGCCTCGGTCAGGCCGTACCCAGGTCTGGTGCAGTTGACGATGCGCTTGCTCGCAAAGAAAGCTAAGGACAGGGCACCGAGCGCCAAAAGTCTGCTCGCCGAGCTGCAGTCGCTGAAGGAGAGCTACGTCGAAGAGGTGACTGGAGCGGACGTCGTCTTCGGCCAGACTCTGGCCCCAGGACAGCGCTTCGAGGAGGCCTCTACGACGCCTACCAATTTGCAGTCGCCCTCCCCTATCACCGCGTCTGGCGAGATGGGTGCGCTGGTGGACGACGGCACGGACGACCATCGGGTAGCCCAGGTGGGCCTCGATGAGGTCGAGGATACGAGCGACCGCTCAGAAACCTCGCGGCCGACCGAAGTGCGTCGGGCGACCGTCTCCGAAGACCTCCATTCCGACACGTTCCCCGCGGGCCGAGTGGGCCCGTCGTCGAGGTCGCTGCTCTACTTCTCGTTGGGGGTCCTCGTCGTGGGGGCGGTGCTCGCCTTCGCGCTGCGGAGTCCCGTCGAGCCCCCGACGGTGTCTGAGACGCCGGCGTTGTCGAAGCCTGAACAACTCGAGAGGCGAGAAATCAAGGTCGAGCAAAAGGCTGCCAAATTCGAGCGGCGCAACGCACCAATCCCTGCGCCCGACGAGGGACAGCTTTCGGCGGACGGCGATGACACCGCTCTCCTCGAGGTCCCAACGCTGCCAGCAGACCCGCCGGTCGCGACGACCGTTGAGGTCAAACCCGTCGCCAAGGAAACGCCGAAGAAGAAGGACCGTCGCCTCCCAAAGGTGAAGACGGAGACGTCCGACCCTCCGTCCGACGATGGCTTGGATGCGGAGCTCAAACGGATGGGCCGCTAGAGCATCCTTGCGCTCGAATCTTGGTCATATTTTACCCAACCAAGCAATACTCGCAATTCTTTTGCTGGCCGTTGACCGCTAGACATCGAAATCGACGTGGTTGGCCGCTGAGAGAAGCCAGTTACCTTTGAGAGTTGAGAAAATCGAGGATCCACGACCATGAGGATGCTTTGCTCAGAGCTGCTGTTGGTTCTCTTCGCGGCAATTGCGGGTTGTGACGAATCGGCCATCGAGAAGCCCATGCTCTGCGGCAACGGCCGCATCGACGAGGGGGAGTCCTGTGATGACCAGGAGCTTGCTGGTCTCTCGTGTCGGCGATTGGGGTTCTTGGGAGGGGAGCTCGCGTGCGGGTCGGACTGTGTCCTGTCCACCGATGGCTGCTTCAACGCTTGCGGAAACGGGGTCGCCGACCTCGAGGAGGCCTGCGATGGGAGCGAGCTGCGTGGAGTCTCGTGTGCGCAGTTTGGGCTGAGTGCAGGAGCGCTCACCTGTGTCAACGATTGCAGCGGTTTCGACACCAGCGAATGTGGGCGCTGTGGCGACGGGACGAGAGACGAGGGGGAGGTGTGCGATGGTGCAGACGTGGGTTCGGCGACCTGCGCAGACGTCGGACTGCATGGCGGCAAGGTGCTGTGCACGGCTCAATGTACGGCGCTCTCTTTCGAGGGCTGCGAGATGAGCTGCGCAGGTTGCGTCCCGGGGTGTCTAGACTGCGCCGAGAGCGATCGCTGTGAGCTGAGCACGGGGACCTGTCGAGCCGACTGCGCCTTGGACCTGAGCCAAGACCGCACGTTGGAGCTCGTCCTGACCTGGGTCGACGTCGAGCTTGGGGTGACCTTCGCCGGCTCGACCGAGTTGCCGCCGCAGCTCCACCTTCCCGAGAGCCTGATGGTCTACTCGAATGTTGGCTTCGGGTGGATCAAGGCACAACGCTCGCCGGAGGGTGGATACTCCCTGTCTGTCCCACCTGGAGCCTACGATGTGGAGCTATCTGTGGAGACTGAGCTCTCGGGACGTCCGATCCGTTTCCCCACAGTCAAGGTGGTCATCGCCGCCCAGGGCTCGATCGTGCTGGAATACCCTGGCTTTGCCACGGTTCGGGGCCGAATTTCCAGGCCCGATGGGCTAGCGCCACCCAGCGAAACGGAGATGATCGACATTGTCTCGACTATGGGGGCGTGGGGGAGGGACACCTTTGGTGGCTGGCTCGTGCCCCTCGACGGGGAGCTCTTCGAGCTGCTGCTCCCGGCCGGGAGCTGGAGCCTCAAGTACCATCATGGCGATGGATACAGTACCGGGAGCCCTGACCTCCCGTTCGTGGATGCTCTGACGGTCTTGCCCGGACAAGAACTCGAGCTCGACGTGTCGCTAGTCGAGGTCGATTTCGAGTTGCCTCTCCCTGCAGGGCCGCTCCCTTGGGGGGATGGCCCCTACGACCGGATGTTCGTCGACTACGTGGCGCTGGATTCTCCCGCCCAGGGCTTCTGCCGAGAGCTCGAGATGCCCTCGACCGGGGACGAGGTGTTGAGATGGAGTGAGACGCTGACTCCAGGGCACTATTCGGTGTCGTTGTCGCGTCGTTGGACTGGCGGCGGTTGGCTCCTCACCGACGCGCTCTTTGTTGGAACCGAGCCGCAGAGCCGTCACTTGGAGCTCGGCTGGCAGCACCTCTTCGGAGAGGTCACCGTCGATGGGCAGCGACTGCTGGATGATGGCTGCACGGGCTATTGCAACCAGCTGCACTTGCAAGACATGAAGTTCGCCGAGGTCTGGGGCCGGCACACTGAGATTCAGGTCGTCGATGGGTTTTACGACGCCTGGGTACCCGCCGGCCGCTACACTGTGTGGCTCACTTCTTATGACATTCCGGGGGTTTGGAAGGCGGGCTTGATTGACCTGAACCATGAACTGCAGCTCCCGATCGACGCTCGCACGGTCGAGGTGTTCGGTGAGGTGACGGTGAATGGTCAGCCCATGCGGGACAATCAATATGAGGGCCACATCGGGGCCGAACGTGGACGCCTGTTTTTGCTGTCTGCCGAGAAGATTGACGGATATCCCAGATCCTTCGAGCTGCCGATCGGTCCGGTGGGGCCTGCGCTCTGGGAGACGCGCCTGTTTGCTGGGCGCTATGTCACGAGTCTCGAGGGGAACTTCACCCGCGGGGACTTTTTCTATCCAGTTCAAGATGTCCTCCCCGCAACTGTAGAGCCCGATGCAGTTCTGACTCTAGAGAGCGACGGCGAGGTTCCACTCGACCTGTCCCTGACCGACTTGACCCTGACGTTCGTGGTGGGCGGTGTCGTCGCGGAGCACTACTCGGTGTATGTCAGCGGAGAAGCCGGCGGCGAACAAATCTTATCCGGCGTCGACCCGACCATGCCCGTCGCCCCAGGGCTCTACGAGCTGTTTGTCGAGCTTCGAATGCCCTGGGGAGACGATGCCATCCTCATCCCCGACTTCGAGGTCCCCACGCAGCCCACCTTTCAGGCCACGTTCGAGTGGGACACCGTGCGTCTCAGCGGTCATGTCAGCACCTCCAACGCGCCTCTTCTCGAGCCCCTTCAGCTGATGTTCGACGGCGGGTCTCGCTATACTCCAGCAGGGGCGACCTGCGATGTCGCCGCAGATGGAACGTTCGATGTGACTGCGTTGGTGTGGCCAGGGCGGGAGCTCTTGCACCTTGCACACAAGCAACAATGGGGGGACGAATTGTGGGTCCCGATTCCATGTGAAGCAGACTGAGTGGGACTCCTGCGGTTTCTTGCGCGGTGGTGCTCGACGGCGCGGGAAGCCAAGATTGCGGCGTCAGGAGGCCGCGTGCCGCCCAACCCCCTCTCCAATTCACTCTTGGCAATATGACAGCGAAGTTAGGCCGCTGCTTCGCCGCCAGCGGCGGCCGCGCTTCGGTCAGCGCCAACACCACCGGCGGCGCCTTGACCCTCGAACTGCGCGACATCAGCGAGCGCGCCCCCTCCTCGCAAATCGGGGAGGCCCCAGAAGGTGTTGGCCCCAATTGCCTTGCCGAAAACCCAAAGCAAAGCAAAGCAAAGCAAAGCCCCCTGGCGCATCGCCAACAAGAACCCCAAGCCGAACGCTCATTGGCTGGAGCCCCGCATCGAGCCCGGCGCAGCAGGATGGATCAGACAGGGCTTGCGTCGAACAAGAAATACGCCTAACCGACCGGGACCCACGTCGCCTGTCAATCAAGGAATCGCCACCCGCGGCACCCCCACCAACGCCGTGCTCCAGAACTCCACCGCCGCCGCCTGCAACGCCGGATTCAGGTGCAACGTCGGGTGCCCCGTCGTAGCGCTCAAGTAGGACGCCGTCGTGAGGTCGGACCCGTCGAAGGCTTGGCGATTGCCCTGCAGCGGCGGCGTCTCCGCCTCGCGGTCCCAGACCCCGATGGGATCCGGATCCCAACCCATGGGGGCGAGCGGCGCCGCGTCGCCCGAGATGGTCATGGCGTCGATCGAGGGCGGGAAGGTGGTCACGTCGAGCATGCCGTTGGTCAAGAAGACCGAGGCGCCAGCGGGGCGCTCGGCGTCGCCGGCCCAGTAGGGTGAGTAGTTGTGCGGATCCACGCTGTCGGCCGTCAGCTGCATCAGTTGCACCAGCGGGTGCTCGACCGTGATGCGGTCCTTGCTCAGCCCCATGATGGCGCTCAACAGCGCGGCGATGTCTGCCGGATCGGTCCGATGCGCCACGGTGACGGAGAGATAAGAGCCGGTGCCGTTGAGCACGTAGGCGACGAGGTCGGGGTCGACGCCGGCGGTCATGGCGCCCACGATCCCGCCCTGCGAGTGCCCGCCGTAGACCAGACGCGTGCTGTCGAGCTCGCCCACACCGGCCTGCAAAGGCAGCTGGTCGCGCAGCACCCGGATGTAGACCATGGTGTCGATGACCTGCTGCCGGAAGACCGTGCGACCCGACTCGAGGTTCATGAAGTTGAAACTATGGATGGTCGCGTCGGCGCCGGCTGGGGCTCGGATGTCGTGCATCTGCGGCACGAACGAGGCGACCGCGAACCCCGCGTCGATGGCCTGACTGACGACCGCCCGACTCATGTGGCTCGTGCGCGAGGCGCCAGTCCCATCGCTCCAAATCAAGACGGGGTGCGGACCCGCACTGCGCTGCCCCTCGTGCTCGCCACGGCGATCGCGACGTTCGTTTCGCGACGACTCCGCCGCGATTCTATCTACACCGCGGACCTTCGGGAGCGGGGGATCGGCTGGGAGGTTACGATGGAAGGACGACGCATGATGAAGTAACCAGAGAACTTGGCTGGGCTCCCGCAGAAACAACTAACTGCCGAGGCGGTGAGCGTCGGCGCGTTGTGGTCCCTGACGGCGGGGACGCCGGTGTTGATCGCGCTGTAGCTGACTGAGCTGGGGTCGGGCCTACGCAACGAAGGCCGCGTAGGCCGCATCATACTACTACTGTGGATTCGACGGCGGCGATGGGAAGTCCATAGGAACGTCGCTCAAACGGCTAAAAACACCCTTTCGATGACAACCCTCAGTGTAATCTCGAAAGAAGAACGAGGAGCTGAGGTTGTTCGTGATGTCCGCTCTCTTCAAGGGAAAGAGCGACAAATCGACGAGAGCGGCTTCGCCTCCGATTGAGGCAATGGCTGTATGTTCGATCATCTGTTCAAACGCAAGCGCACTACAGCCTTCATGATTCGCCTCCACATCATAAACACACAGTGTTGTATAACAGGCGATACTCAATGTTGCGATTTCCATATTGCTCACTTTGGCGCTCTCGTTCACCTTCGTGGTGAAATGCTCTTCGATCGCGGTTGCCCAGGCATCATCTCGAACTTCAGCTTCCGCAAGTTCCGTGAGAAAGGTCTGAGTTCTGTCAGCAAGCTCCTCTGCCTCTTCAATCGACTGGGCAAACGTGAGGGAAGGGAGCGTGACTACGACTCCCAAGACTATCGATGCGAATGAGACCAAATTCATGGCATGTCTCCGTTGAGAGTGTGTATTCTTCAAGAACAAGAAAACACGAATGCGCCCTAATACTAAGTAGCCGTAGTCTCGTTCAAAATTGTCCGATGTCATCTAAAATCGGCTGTACGACCTTGATACCGTAGACCCTCGTCAGGTCCCCAGGAGGAAGTGTGCAGCTTATTGCCCAGAAAGTATTGGCTCCATAATCAGGGAGTGTAGGCGCCGTCAGCGCTAGTTCGCTGTTCCCAAATTGAGCATGATACGTCGCTCCGCTTCCGCCGACGCTGAAGTGATCTCGGGCGTATGCCGTACAGTAGAGGTCACCAGTGTTATATGGACTCTTGTAGAGAGAGACCCATAGCAAATGCCAACGTGAACTCTGTAGTCCTATCTTTGGGATCGCACAGCTGATGATCATCAGCCCAGAGCTTGACTGGCGGTACCAGGCGCCACCTCCTGTGAGGCCATCGAGGATGTCGATGGTTGTTGTTGGCTGGCAGATCGAAGCGGGAAACCGATACTCTTCGTTCCGTGCCTGCGCCACCGCCTGCCCCACAAAACCAAGCAACACCAAAACTCCCGTCGCTGCCAGCGTAATCAGTCGTCGCCGTGCGCTCATCGCCTTCCCCTCCTTTGGTGAGATGAAATCCGCAGCCGCCTGTCACCAGGCCGGTCGCAACCAGTTAGACCAACTGGGCGGGGGATTTCAACAACAATTTTCCGCGCCAAGGACAATTTCTCGCGACGTTCGCCACGGTCCCCTCGACTCGTTCTCAGCACGAAGAAGGGAGCCAGAAGAACGGCACAAACCGACGAAGCTTCACGCGCCGTCCGCACCTCGCCAACCTGCTCACCAAGACCCTCTCTCAAGGAATCGCCACCCGCGGCACCCCCACCAACGCCGTGCTCCAGAACTCCACCGCCGCCGCCTGCAACGCCGGGATGAGGTGCAGCGTCGGGTGACCAGTCGTGGCGCTGAGGAACGACGCCGTCGTCAGGTCGGACCCATCGAAAGCCTGGCGATTGCCCTGCAGCGGCGACGCCTCCGCCTCGCGGTCCCAAACCCCGAAGGGATCGGGGTCCCAACCCATGGGGGCGAGCGGCGCCGCGTCGCCCGAGATCGTCATGGCGTCGATCGAGGGCGGGAAGGTGGTCACGTCGAGCATACCGTTGGTCAAGAAGACCGAGGCGCCAGCGGGGCGCTCGGCGTCGCCGGCCCAGTAGGGTGAGGTGTTCTGCGGGTCCACGGCGTCAGCCGCCAGCTGCATCAGCTGCACCAGCGGGTGCTCGACCGTGATGCGGTCCTTGCTCAGCCCCATGATGGCGCTCAACAGCGCGGCGATGTCTGCCGGATCGGTCCGATGCGCCACGGTGACGGAGAGATAAGAGCCGGTGCCGTTGAGCACGTAGGCGACGAGGTCGGGGTCGACGCCGGCGGTCATGGCGCCCACGATCCCCCCCTGCGAGTGGCCGCCGTAGACCAGACGCGTACTGTCCAGCTCGCCCACATCGGCCTGTGAGGGAAGCTCGTCGCGCAGCACCCGGATGTAGACCAGGGTGTCGATGACCTGCTGCCGGAACACGGTGCGCCCAGACTCTGGGTTCATAAAGTTGAAGCTGTGGAGCGTCGCGTCGGCGCCGGCTGGGGCTCGGATGTCGTGCATCTGCGGCACGAACGAGGCGACCGCGAAGCCGGCGTCGATGGCCTGACTGACGACCGCCCGACTCATGTGACTCGTGCGCGAGGCGCCAGTCCCATCGCTCCAAATCAAGACGGGGTGCGGACCCGCACTCTCGGGCACCATCACCGCCATAGGTACCGTCTCTTGGCGCTGCACCCGCGGCACGCCCTGCGCGTCGAAGACGAAGCCACCTTCGCTGTCGTAGGGGCTCACACCCTTCTGGTAGATCGGCGTGTCGTACTCGGCGAAGTAGACGCGATAGCGCCCCTCGACACCCAACGACGCCTCGAGGTGCCAATCTCGGATTGTTGGGGTCGGCGTCTGCTGTGGGTCGCGCACCTGGTCACGAATCGTCCGCAGCTCGGCGACTGGGTCGTTGACCGTAAAGACCGACGCCACCCACACGCCCGAAGCCTCGACACCCGCCTGCGGCAAACACGCCCAGAGTGGCGCGAAGCTCGCCTGCAGCGGACTCTCCTCGCCGTTGCGCAGGGCCTCGAAGACCGGCGGCACCTTCAGGGCTACGCCCCCGCCAGCGCCCAACGACTCGCGGATGATGAGGCCGTAGGTGGCTCCTGGCTTCAGCACGAAGCCCGGGACCGGCCGCACCGTCAGCGTGTTCGACGGAAAGAACTGATCGCCCTTCAGCCCGGCGGTGGTGAGCACCGGCACGCGCTCGCCACAGCCGTCGCCCAAGCGGAGCAGCTGGACGTCGGACGTCGCGGACAAGGTCTCGCGCGGAGCCGGTATGGGCAAGCGCTCCATAGGGCCAGTGAAGCCGATGTAGACCACCGGCATGGTCGAGAACCCAGACAGGGACTCGCCGACGGCGATCAGCTTGGGCGTGATGCCCGCCGAGCGGTTCGGAAAATCGCTCAAAATGTTGTGGCCGTTCGCGTCTCGGCGCGCGTCCATTGGCCAGGGCATGCGGTAGAAACCGCCGGGACCGTCGGGGTCGAAGCGGGGCGCGATGCGCTCTTCGACCGGCGTGTCTGAGAGCACATCCTCGGCGACCTCGGTCGTTTGCGTGTCGGCGTCGACGTCGGCCAGCTCCACGCCGACTTGGTCCTCGCTCTGATCGTTTGCAGCGTCGACCTGCGAGTTCACTTGCTCGCCGCCTCCTACGGGCTCGCAGGCGACGAGGGCCGCGGCGAGGAATACCAGGGCGCAACAGGCTCGAACAAGAACGAGACGGTTCATTGGTTTGCTCATGGGTCGTTTGCGAGTCGGGGCGGCCGCCGCCCCTACGCTGTGGTGTCAGAGTTCAGTAGCAGGTGAGGGCCTGCCGGTCCAGCCGGGTCCCGCCTTTCTCTGGCGTTGTTCGCTCGCATCCTGGTATTGAGGACGGTAACACACCGCTCGGCTCCTGGTTGCCGGGCCTGACCCAGAGAGCTTCATGTCGCCACTCATGAAACGCTGCCCTCGCCTCGTCGACGGACACGTCCTTGATACCGAGACCGACGCCGTCGCGCTGCGTGCCCCCGACGGCACTCGACGTCCACTGTCGACCTTGGAGCACGAGCTTCTGCGGCGCGCGGACGGCACGCGGGAGCTGACCGAGCTGGTCAGCGAACTCTTTTCGGTCGACGTCGAGGCCGCGCGCTTGGGGCCCGTGAAGCGTCTCTTCGAGTCCCTCGAGGAGGCCGGTGCCGTCGAGTTCGTCGAGGTCCAGAAGCCGCTCCGTTGGTCGCGCCGGCCGTGGATTCGCTGTCTGGGCACCGGCACCTGCTGCGAATGCCAGCTGGTCGGGCCTCTCGAGCCCGAATACGTGCCTCGCTTGATGGAGATGTACGAGGAGCTCGCCAAGGACGACGCCGAGCTCGCCGCCCAGTCGCCCGTCCGGCGGGGTCGAGTCGGCGACGGACCCATGCTGACCTTCCTCAACTTTCCCAAGGGCCACTGCGTGTTCCTCGACGAGGAGCGACGCTGTCGCATCCATGCGCGCTACGGCTCCGCGGCCAAGCCGCACATTTGCCAGCGCTTCCCGCTGATGCTGGTCGAGGTCGAGGGCGAGCTGCGCGCTGGGCCGCGTCCGACCTGCTACGGCTCGCAGTTGGCTGGCGAGTCCGACGCTCCCGACCTGCACGAGCCGGACTCCATCTCGGTGACCCGAAAGCTGCCCGACAGGGCCGAGGGCGAGCTGGACGACGCACTCTTTCACGAGAACCTGACGCTGCGCTGGCTCGCCGAGCCGGGGCAACGCGTGGCCGAGGTTCTTTACCGCTTGGCGGGCTTGGCGCCCGCGACCAAGCCGCGCGGCGAGGTCAACGAGCGCTTCCGCAACACGCTGGGGCAATTGGCCAGCGAGATGGCGCTGCATCTGGACGATTACCGCCGGGGGCTAGGTGAGACCACGTTCTTCGAGGAGATCGACGTGCTCTTGAGCTCGCTGGAGACCGCGGATGTGGACGAGTGCCCAGAGCTCGAGCTGCCACCAGCCCTCGAAGACTCGGTGCTGCGCGGCATCGAGAACGCCGTCTTCTTGCGCGAAACCCAGCGTTACCCGTCCATCAGCCTCGGCGTGCTCGCCTTGGCGTTGGGCGCCTATGCGGCCTACTGGGCTTGTGACGAAGAGGGCGTCCAAGACGACTTCCCGGCCTACATCGTGACCTGGAATCGACTGATGATGCACAGCCCAGCGTTCACGCAGCTCTTCCCGTCGCCGGAGGCCGTGGAGTCGCTGCTTTCCTGCTTGCGATAGATTTCACGGGGAGGGCGCAGCACGCTGCGCCCCTACGATTCGGGAACGAAGGGAGCATTCAGACCACAGACCGTGGTCAGCAACTCCCTGCTCAGGAGAAGCCGCCGCCACTTCGCGAGGGTGCCGGGGCTGTGTAGTCGCCGCCGCCCGCGATCTTCGACGAGAAGGCGGAGACCAGCTTGTCGGCCTCGACGGCGCCGCAGTCTGGGCACTGCTGGGCGTCTTTCATGCGGGAGCGGCTGACCAGCTTCTCGAACGTGTGTCCGCATTGTTTACAGGAGTACTCGAAGATCGGCATAGGAACCCTCTTTCCCAGTTTCGCGCCGTCCGTTTGGGGCGGCACGCAGCGTCATTATTGTCTGAATCAACGGTGGTTTCTCTTCGACCCAACGGCATTTCGAGGTCAGAAACACGGGCCGGAACTTAGGGGCGAGCCTTTCGCTGTCAAGAGAGCCACCTCGCGCCACTGCGCTCGCGATTGCTGATCCAGGTCAAAGGCGTGCGTGACTCCCATCAAGAGGCAGGGTTCCTCCACCCAAGAACGCAATATTAGGGCTTGAAACCGCTCTGTCTCGAACTTATGGTCCTGCAGTCGAGGTGGCTGAGTAAGGCGACTTGCTGAGTCGCCGACCGCTCGCGTGTCGATGCGTTCTCGTCGACCCTTCGAGCGACGAGTCTGCGCCAATCCCATGTCGAGTGGTGTCGTCCGTGTCCCGGACTTCCGGGGAAATGGGGCCGCAGAGTGACTGCGGCAGTGAATGAACGGAGTGAACTGTGATGGCGAAGAAGTTGTTTGTGGGCGGTCTGAGTTGGGGAACGGATGATGGCAGCCTGAGAAAGGCTTTCGAGGAGTTTGGCGAGGTCTCTGAAGCCAAGGTCATCACCGACCGTGACAGCGGACGCTCGAGAGGGTTTGGTTTCGTGACCTTCGAAGAGCCCGCCGCGGCCGAGAGCGCCATCTCCGCTCTCGACGGGCAGGAGCTCGATGGACGCGCCATTCGCGTCAACGTCGCCGAGGAGAAGAAGCCACGCCAGACCAACACTCAAGACCGAGGTGGACGTCGCGGCTGGTAGAAATCGCTTGAATGACTGAAGAAAAGGCGAGTTCTCAGCTCGTCTTTTCTTGTTCTTGCCCCTGTCGCTGCGGCGCGTGGCGTCTACTCTGCGATCTCACGGGGTCCCAGCGTGCTGGACTCTCCCCGAGCTCTCGCAGAGGGTCAACATGGACACTCCGTTGTTTCTTGGCGCGCAACAGCGCGACGGGCGCTTCGTCAATCGCGACGGCAGCGGCGCGCCTCCCTTCAGCCGGGTCTTCAAATGGGCGGTGCGCGACAAGCTGGCGGGCCGGCGGCGCCGCACGCCTCGCCGCTCCCCAGTCGAGTCCCTGGAGAGCGCCCACTTCCCCGACGGCGAGCCCGGCGTGACCTGGCTCGGGCACTCCACTCTGTTCATCGAGCTCGACGGCGTGCGGCTCCTCACCGACCCCATCTTCGCGGCGAGCCTGACGCCAAGAACGCCACGCAACATTCCCGTCTTGGCCCGCGCCGACGAGCTTCCAGGCCTGGACTGGGTTCTGCTCAGCCACGCCCACCGCGACCACCTCGATCGGCCCAGCGTCCTGTCGCTCGAACGCCGCTGGAGGCCGCACTACGCGGTCCCTTTGGGCCTCGACCGCTTCCTCAGGCGTTGGGGAATCCCGGCCGAGCGCGTCGTCGCCCTCGACTGGGGACAGTCCGTTGCGGACCTCGACGACCTCGGCATCACCTGTCTCCCCGCGCGCCACTGGTCGCAGCGCGAGCTGGGTGACCGCAACCGCACGCTGTGGTGCTCGTTCCTCGTGCGCCGCGGCGGCAACCGCGTCTATTACGTCGGTGACAGCGCTCTGGACGACGTCTTCGCCGAGATCGGCGACGCCTATCCTGGCATCGACCTGGCGCTGGTCCCCATCGGCGCCTATGAGCCCGAAGACTTCATGACTCACCAGCACATGGCCCCCGAACAAGCGTTGGAGTGTTTCGAAGGCTTGGCGGCCAAACGCATGCTGTCGATCCACTGGGGCACCTACAAGCTCGCCGACGAGGCCCTGGACGATCCCCCACAGCGCCTCGCCGCTGCCCTCGCCTCCAAGCCCTACGCCGAGCGTGTGCTCACCTTGCCGCAAGGCTCTCTCGTCCCCCTCGCCGACCCCAAGCAACCGTAAATGGGCGACCGTTGTGTCGCCCGACAACCTGGAAGATACTGCGCCGCTTTTCGCGTGCAGCCATGACCGACTGCGCGTCACACCTGAGGAGTACCGACCATGCATTACGCAGATCTAGATTGGGACGAGGTGAACGAACCCCTCGAAGAGGAGACCATCAAGGCTCTGGAAAAACACTTCGGAGTTGTCCTGCCCAGGGACTACCGGGGTTGTCTCGAGCTCTTCCATGGCGCCTACCCACGCGTGCAAGAGTTCTCGGTCGAGGGCAGCGACGGCGAGCCCGTCGATGGATGCTTAGGCGTCCTTTTGAGCGCTGACCCCGACGAGGGCGACAACATCTACGACGCCCACAGCGAGATGGAGTCGCACGCCCACAAGAAGATCATCCCCATCGCCGACGACGGCGGCGGGAACTTGCTCTGCCTCGACTTCCGCAAAGAGGGCAAGCCCTCGGTGTGCTACTTCCAGCCCGAGCTGGGCGAGTTCACCTTCGTAGCCCCGAGCTTCTCGGCCTTCTGCGAGCTCCTCGACGAGCCAGAGGGCGACGACTGGTAGGGGGCGCGGCCCTAACATACTCTCAACGAACGAGCCCATGACCTTGCCTCAGGGCTCGTTCATCGTTTTCTGGTCTTTCTATTTCGGTCTGTCGGCTCGCTTCCCCACGACCGATTTGCCGTAGCGGTCGGTCGCGAAGAGCCCCATCAGCACGGCGGCCAGCAGGGCGACTCCGCCGAAGACCTTGAACGGCAAACCCAAGCCCGACGCGCTGGCGAGCATGCCGCCGAGCAGCGGCCCGACGGCGAGGCCTAGGGCGAACCCCATGGTGATGGCGCTCATGTCGCGGCCCACGTTGTCGGCCTCGGCGAGGTCCCCCGCCAGCGCAAGAGACGGCGCGATGGTGCAGGCCGTGGTCGCGCCGAACAACATCATGAGCAAGACCAGCTGCAACGAGGTCTGGACAGAAGCCATGGTCAGCAGGATGGGCCCCAACAGCGCAAACCCAATCGCCACCAGGCGCTTGCGACCGAGCCGGTCCGAGAGCCGCCCCACCAATACCTGCGACACGATCTGAGTCGCCGTCAGCGCGCTGAAGGCCACGCCGAAAGCCAGCGCGCTCTGTCCCAGCCGCTCATTGAACAGGTTCTCGAGCGTTCCCAGCAACGACAAACTCGCCGCCAGAACCAATTGCCCAAAGGTCAGCACCAGCAGCGTCACCCGTGATCGGCCGCTCCATCCGGCCACCTCTTGTCCATCATCCACAGCAACCATTGGCGACCTGGGCCGCGCGGGTCCGTCGTCCGGCACAGTGAAGTGCACCAGGACCAACGCCAACAGGATGAAAGCGCTGCCCGTCAAGAACGCGGCCGCGAAACCGAAATGATGGTGCAGGAGCCCGCCGACCAGCGGCCCAGCGGTGAAGCCCAGCATGCGAAACGACCCATACAAGCCCAAGGAGTTGCCTCGGTTGTCGTGGGCCGTGGTCGACGAGATGAGCGACAGCGCGGGGACCGTGACCAACGCCACCGCGATCCCCTGCAACGAACGCAACGCCAAGATAGTCACGAAACCGTCCGCCAGGGGAAAACCCGCCGTCGCCAACGCCATCAGCAGCAGCCCGGTCAGGATGAGCCATTTGCGGTGCCCCCAGCGGTCGCTGAGGCGCCCGGCGACTCGCATGGAGCCGGCGAGGACGAACCCGAACGCCGAGACCATGACGCCGATCAGCATCTCGCGCGGCAAGTCGATGAGGGTCGAGGGCCGCGCCGCCACGTACAGCGGCAGCATCACGATGAGCAGGCTGTTGCCCAGCGCCTCGCTCATGCGCGCCAACGACAGCGCGATGACGACCGGCGTGGTGCGCAGGCGCCTGGCGACCCACCTCAGCAAAACGCCGCCTCGAGCCCAGCTTGGCGTCCGCGGCGAGCAAGAACGAAGCTGCCCTTCATGCTCCTCAATCGTCCTCCCCGCCCCAAGTCTCGGCCGGAATGGTCGCGTCGTGGCGCCGACCCTCGTCAACGAAGGTCAGCGAGGCGTCCGCCCAGCGGGGCTCGGGCTCGCCGACGCCATGAAGGGCGTGGAGGGGATCGTTTGTTCCCGTAGTCTCTGTTTCTTGCGCGTCCAGCGGCGCGGGCTGCGCCTCGCCCCCCTCTTCGTCCGGCCGTCCGCCCGGCTGTTCGTCCGGGTAGCCCGCAAAAGCCCAGGCGTAGGGCTGTCGCAGGAGCCGCTTGCTGACGAGGAAGCTGAGGACTGCGGCCAAGATGATGCTGAAGAGGATGATGGCGTAGACGACGGTCTGCAGGAGCGCGCCGTTGGCCACGCCCATCTGCAGCGGCAAGGCCGCAAGGACGGCGGCGGCGAGCCCCTTGGGCACGAGGACGGCAGCGATGGAGGCGTCCATACGGCCGACCTCGGGCCGCATCGACAGGCGGATGACCGGCACGCGCAGCGTGTAGATGAGCAGGGTCAGCCCGAGCCCGACGAGCAGCGCCTGCATATTGTCCAGAGGCATGACCAGACCGACGTAGACGAAGAAGAAGGTCTTGATGATGAAGGCGATCTCTGAGTAGAAGGCGCGCTCGTTGTCGTTGAGATGAACGGCCTCGAGGGGGGCGAAACGCTTGAGGAAGCTGCGTTTGGCGAGGTCGATGTTGCCCAGCAGAATGCCGAACGAGAGCGCGCCGATGGCGCCGCTGTGGCTGCGCAGGCGGCTGGCGACCCACCTCAGCAAAACGCCGCCTCGAGCCCAGCTTGGCGTCCGCGGCGAGCAAGAACGAAGCTGCCCTTCATGCTCCTCAATCGTCCTCCTCGCCCCAAGTCTCGGCCGGAATGGTCGCGTCTGGGTAGCCCGCGAAAGCCCAGGCGTAGGGCTGGCGCCTGCTGACAAGAAAGCTGAGGACTGCGACGGTCAAACTGCTGCGCTCGGGTGAGGGGCGTGTCGGGTTCACCGACGGACGCTGGGCCTCTGCACTTGCCGTCGTGGGGGCAAAAGGTCAACCCTTGGCCGATCGCGAGTGGCCATCAGGCGGTCCGAAACAGGCTCCAAGCGGCCAGAGACATGCCGTCCCAGAGGCGTCCGTCGCGGATGGCGGCGTCGACCTGCGCTTCGCTGAGGTCGACGACCTCGAGCTCCTCGCTGGCGTCGGCCTGGGCGGTTGCCTGCCCGAGCTGGGTGGCGAGGTAGACGACGCACTCTTCGTCGACCAGCCCTTTGCAGGGGCTGAAGCGGCCGAGCTCGGTCAAGACCCCTGCGGACAGGGAGACCTCTTCGGCGAGCTCGGCGCGAGCGGCGTCTTCGGAGCTCTGGCCGGCGCGCACGCCGCCGCCTGGAAACTCGAGACTGAGGCGCTGCGCCAGGTAGCGAAACTGCCTGACCATGACCACCCGTCCATCGGCCCGCTGTGGGACGACGAGCGCCGAGCCTAGGGTCCGAATGTAGAAGTAGGACTCCTCGGTGCCGTCAGGGAGCTGGTAGCGATCGTGACGGTATTCCCAGCGGACGTTGCGTTCGACGAGCTCGGTCGAGAGCTGTGGGAGCTTCTTCATGTCGGCTTTGCCCATTAGGACGCGGTGGGGACAAGGAAGGCTGTGGCTTGTCTTCTACCACAGCGCAGAGAGCGCGCAGAGCTTTGCGAGTTTCTTGTTCCGTGATGGCTCAGGTGTGGCCGCGGAGGTTGATCTGTCGGGTCCAGCGAGTTGATCTGTCAGACACGCGAGTTGATCTGTCGGTCTGGAGCGTTGATCCGTCAGTTCTAGCAGGTTGATCTGCAGGTCTGGCGAGTTGATCCGCAGTTCTGTCGAGTTGATCTGTCGATCTGGCGGGTTGATCTGTCGGTCTCGCGACCAAGACGTCCTTGAAATCAAGGTTCGAAACCGGTGAACCGCTCCGACACGTGGGAAGAACGACGTCTCCGGACCGACCGTGAGACGTCGCGAGTGGGCCGGCCAACCTCGAGACCGAGCCCCAAGCCCGGGCGAGGGCACAAAAAAAGCCCGGCCGAGGCCGGGCTTTCTTTGTTTTGCGGGTCGGGAACCTCAGCCGATGACTTTCTTGACGCCTTCGAGGCTCTTCTCCATGCCCGCCTCGCCCTTGACCCAGTTGGCCGGGCAAGCGACGCCGTTCTCGCGGACGTGCTGCGAGGCGTAGAGGGTGCGCAGGACTTCGTCGACGTTGCGGCCCACGGGCTCGTTGTTGACGGTCATGGACTGCACGACGCCGTCCGGATCGATGATGAAGACGCCGCGGTGCGCGACGGGGCCGGACATGACGTCGTAGGCCTGGCAGATGCTCTTGTCGAGGTCCTGAGCCAGCGGGTAGTTGAGGCTGCCGACACCGGCTTCGGCGCGAGGGGTGCGCATCCAGGCCAAGTGGGTGTGGACGGAGTCTACGGAGACGCCCAAGATCTCGGCGCCGACCTCTTTGAACTTGCTGTTGGCCTCGGAGAAGGCCACGAGCTCAGTGGGGCAGACGAAGGTGAAGTCGAGGGGATAGAAGAAGAGGACGAGCCACTTGCCGTTGTAGTTGTCCAACGAGACGTCGAAGATCTCACCGTTGCGGGCGGCTTTCGTGGTGAACGCGGGGGCTTTCTTTCCGATGATGCTCATATCGTATCCTCTCTCATTTCTGAGGTGTTGGGATCCGCTTCTCATGGAAGTTCCATGAGATCGGGATGACTCTAAGGGGTCGAGGCGGGCTCGACGGAGTTTGTGAGCTTGTGCGCTTTACGGCGCGACGGGGCGTGTCGGATCGACATTTTTTTCGGCGGCATCAGGGTCGCGCAGGGACGGGTCTACGGCCTTTGGAAGGCGGCTTTGAGCGCCGCGTGGTCCGAGTCGGCGAAGGCGTGCTGGTTGGTGTTGCGAACGACCTTCGTGCTCTCTGGTACGTAGTCTCCGCCTTGGTTTTTCGCCAGCAAGAGGTGGTCGATGGCTTGGCCCTTGCCGTTGTAGAAGTAGGTGTAAGGCTCGGGCACGTCAGCGGCGACCCTGAGGAGGAGTCCCCCTTCGAGGAGTGCCAAGAGGGGCGGCGACTCGGGGACGTCGTTGAGGTCCCCGCCCACGACGACGAGGACGTCGGGAAACTCGGCGGCGACGCTCGAGACGATGTCCCTAGCGGCGACGGCCTCGGCGAGTCGGCGCGCGGGCTCGTCGGAGACCTTGGAGCGGAAGTGGGCGACGAAAGCGATGACGTCTGGCTCGCGGGAAGCCATGGCGTCTTGCGACCAGGCCAAGCGGACCTCGAGGAACTCTCTGGCGAACGTAGTGGTGCCGCCGTCTGGAAGTGGGAGGACCTGGTCGCGGTGCCGTCGGGACAGCAGAATTTGGGCTCTCGCGACCACCGCGACGTCGACGGAGGCGGCGCTGCCCATTTCGCCGAGGACCGCGTGGTATTTCTCGGGAAGTCGAGCCATGACGGCGTCGAGCGCGGCCTGGGTCTCGAGCTCTTGGAGCAGAACGACGTCGGCGTCCAGCTTCAGAATCGACAGCGCGACGAGCTCGGCTTTCGCGTCGAAGTCCTCGGCGCTTGGGAGCTCTTCATAGTCCCCCGGTTCGCAGGTGCTGTCGCAGACGGTGTCGAAGAAGCGATGGACGTTGTAGGTGGCGACGGTGATTTGCCCGGGCGGCGGTGTGGCATCGGTATCGAGCGCATCGAGCTCTGAGAGATCGGCGCGCAGCACATTGGGCTCGGCCACGGGTCGCCCGCTGCAGCTCGAGAGCATTGCAGCGAGCACCACGAGCAGGAAGAACGTGGAGGCGTCCTTGGGTCTCGAAGGGGCGTGATGGGGGTTCGTCAAAGGTGCTTTCCAGGGTGTTGCTTCGGGCGATTTTTCCTGCTGCACGATAGCGTCCCGACGACGGCTCGTGAAGGGCAATCTCCGCCGCTCCCGAGGCCGTTGGCGGACGGGGTTCGAACCATCCTGAAACACAGCACAACCCTACTCGAAATATTGACAGATGATGGGACTCAGGTGACTCTGATGCACATTTGGTCGGGTGGGTGCTTGGCCCAGTCGGAGCCGAATCCAGCGTCGGACTTTAACTTTGACGGTGGTCGCCATCGTGTTCGGACAACGGCGTGCCACTCATTGGCGCTCTGGGCTGAGGTGGTGGCTCGGTTTGCCACGCCTGGGATTGAACAATGGACTGACTCGCTGAAATGTCGGAGAGACCACAAGACCCCAGCACGTCTTCGTTCGAAGACCGCTATAAAGTTGTCGGGTTCCTTGGCCAAGGAGGGACCGGGCTCGTCTATAAGGCTCTCCAGCGCACGACCGGCCAAATGGTGGCCATCAAGACCCTGCGCTTCGACGGCAACGATGCCGAGGGTGCTGAACGACTGCTGCGCTCACTCGAGCGGGAGATGACGCTGATTGGCTACCTCGACAGCCCACACATCGTGAGGTTGTACGACTCCGGTGTGACGCCGAACGGCTTCCCGTTCATCGCCTTGGAGTACGTCTCGGGGATCACCCTGCGGGAGCTCGTGAAGAAAGGGCCTCTCGCGCCCGAGCTCGCCTTACGGATGATGCGGCAAGTGCTCGAGGCGTTGGCCGAAGCGCATGAGCACACCATTGTTCACAGGGATCTCAAACCTGAGAACATCATGATCAGCATCCGTGCCTCGAGGTTGCACACCCGCGTGCTGGACTTCGGCATCTCGGCGCTGGTCGAGGAGAGTCTGGCGGGTGGAACCGTCGGAACCCCATGTTACATGCCGCCAGAGCACATCGAGGGCTCGGCCTCTGTGACTCCCGCTGGGGACGTCTACGCCGCGGGGCTGATCTTGTTCGAAGCCCTGACGGGACAGAAGGCCTTCGACGGGGAGTCGGCTGAAGTCGTCTTGGCGCATCAGCTGGCGACCCCGCTGCTGCTGCCAGAGGCCTTCGTTGGAACCCCCATTGGCGCGATTCTCGAGCGGGCCACCGCGAAGCGCTTCTACGAGCGCTACGAAGATGCCTCTGAGATGCTCGCCGACCTCGACACAATCGATCCGAGCTCACTGCCGCTCTTCGATGGGGCCTTGGACATCGAGACCATCGCGGCAATCGAGAGCAACGTCATCGAGGCCGCGAAGCTCGAGCAAGAGGCCGTCGATTCGTTCGATCACTCTCAAGAGTTCTTCCTGCCGAACCTGCGGCTCAAGCTCGCCGAGACGACGACCTCGGGGATGGGAAGTCCGCTGATTTCTCCCCCCCGCACACGCTGGCTCTTGGCGGTGGCGATTGGGCTCGGCGTCGCGACGATCTGCTTGACCATCGTGGTGATTTTCCTGGTTTCTCTCACGGACGACGACAACGCCCAAGCGGCGGTCGAGAAGACGGTGGCCGAGAAGCCCGTAGCAACAGTCGTCGAAGCACCGAAGGCGAAGGTCGAACCTGTGCAAGAGGTGGTGGCCGAAGAGCCGAAGCCTGTGGTCGAGAACAACCCACTCTCAGACGATGAGCTCAAGGTCGACGAGCTCCTCGGTCTGGCGCGTCAAGCCCACCGTGAAGGAAGGGTCGAAGAGGCGATCTCGTACTACGAGGAGGCCGTCGTGCTTGCCCCCGAGAACCGTGCGGCCCGTGAGGAGCTCGGTTGGGTCTACCTCAAGCTCGAGCGATTCAAGGACGCGGTCGATGTCTTCGTGGAATCGCTGAAGGAGAACATCGACAGCGAGAACCTTCTCTTGGGGCTCGCCCTGGCGCAGCTCGGGGCGGCCGAACACGACGACGCGAGAGATTCTTTCAGGCGGTACCTCGAGCTCTTTCCTGACAGCGAGCGCAAAGACGAGATCAACAAGCACCTCGAGGCCATCGAGGAGGTCGCGCCCGAGAAGGACCGACGAAAGCGCGACCGACACAAGCGCAAGCTGCAGCAGAAGAAGGTCAAGCGGATCGAAGTGTTCAAGTGAGCCCGCTGGCGTTTTTCGGTGGCCGCGCGACAGTCTAATTTGGGTCGAGGCGCCCGAAGGAGCACTCTGTTGAGAACCAACACTCCATGGCGGTATTGGGCGAACTTGACTCGGGTCACACTCGTTGCGGTGGGGTTGTTCGCCACCGTCTCTGCGACGGCGGGTTCAGGGTCAAGCCCATGCAGCACGATTCAGGGCGCGGAGGGGGATCGCTATACCAAGCTGGTCGACCTTTCGTCCAAGCAATACAAGAAAGAAGACTATCTGGGCGCCATCGAGTCGATCCTGGAGCTGAAGTCGATCTGCAGCGAGGACCCACGCCTGGATTTCAACCTCGCTCGTGCCTATCAACGTGCTGGGAACTGCAATATGGCCCGGTATTGGTTCGAGCACCTTCTGGCGAACGCCGGTAAGTTCTCGAAACCATTCCTGGGAGATTTGCCCAAGTTGGCGGGCGAGGCGCTTGTCGAGCTGAGCAGCACGTGCTCGAACTCTGCGATGGTCGCCTTCTACTGTGCGGACAAGGGCGTCACCATCGACCTCAAGCCGTCCGGAGACGGGGAGACGTTGCACTTCCACCATCCCTTCGAGGGGCGCGTGGAGGCCGGTGATTACCTGATGGCCGCCCATAAGGAAGGCTACCAGAGCTCGGTGAGCACAGTCTTTGTCTATGCGGGCGAGAGTAACTTCATCTCGGTTCCAGAGCTGGCCTCCGCCGAACAGCGAGGAACTCTCGAGGTGTTTTGTCCTGCGCAGGTCGAATCGGTGACCCTTTCGCGGGTAGCCTCCAAAGACAGCATGATCATGAAGTGCGGTGAGCCCATTGCCTTGGATTCTGGCAATTGGCGCGTGGACTTTGCCGTTGGAGACTACCCTTTCGTCGAGGAGGTCACGGTCGAGCAAAACCGGTCGATCGAGCTGCATTTGACCGAGCCAGCCTACCCAGGTCGCGCTTCGGATGATGAGGTTTGGGCGACCGCGGCGCTGGTGACCGGCTCGACCGCTTTCGTGTCTGGTGTGCTGCTGCTCGTCCTGGCTGAGCAGATGGAGGTGGAGAAGCTTCGTCCAACTTCGGTCACCCCTGCCGGAGAGGTGTTGGCATACTCGAGCGCTGTGGATGAGCGCAAGTTGGGTCTGCGGTTGAGCGGGGGACTCCTCGGAAGTCTAGGGTTGGTGGGCATCGTTACGGGTGTCGTCCTGATGATGGGCGAGGACGAGAGCGAGGAGGCAGCGCTCGGGTTTGCACCGCTTGCCGACGAGGGCGCACTCTTCATGCTTCGAGGGACGTTTTGAGGGCAAAGATGAAACGCACGAGCTCGATATTGCAGCTCTTGACGCTCTGGCTGTTCCTGCTCCCCCAGGCCGCGCGCGCCTCGGATTGCGCCTTGAGCGACGAGCAGGCCCTGGCGTTCGACACGTTGCTCTCGGAGGGCATCAGCCGGCTCGAGTCGGCGCCCGAGGTCGCCGCTCAGAAATTCGTCGAGGCGTCGTTGCTGTGTCCGCAGGATGCTGCGCTGCTGGAGCAGCGCTCTTTGCTGGCTGTGGCAACGAAGAACTGTCACATGGCTCGCTTCTGGCTGGAAAAGCTCCTCGAGCAGAGCGAATCGGCCGTGGGCTCCGAGCTTCAGGGACGCGCTCTGCAGCGTGCGACCGAGCTCGAAGGGCAGTGTCCGAACTCCGCACGAATCACTGTGACCTCCGAGGATCGTCAGGCCTCGGTGAAGCTGCTTCGAGGCGAGGTTGTCAGCCTCGAGCTCCATCAATTTCCTTTCGAAGCCCGCATCGAGTCGGGCCCATACCGGCTCTTGGTGGAGCGAGAGGGTTACTACGACAGCATCTCAGAGATGGACTTGGTCGCCGGCGGGAGACACGTGTTTGTGGTCCCCTTGCTCGTACCAGCCGATGCGGAGGGGGAACTGCTCGTGCGGTGCAGGGAAGGAGTGGATTTGCCGCGGACCGAAGCGTCGAACCTGCCGTGTGACCACCGCGGTCCGGTTAGCGGAGACACGCTCACTGTTGGAGTCGAATCATCGACGTTCACGTTGCCTTTGGTGCAGGAAGGAAATCACCTGGTCGAGGTGAGAGTTCCGGTCCCGATGGGGGACGACGACCGAATGCGGCTAGCCGATTGGGGATGGATCTCTTTGTCCAGTGGGGCTTTGCTGATTGGGGCAACAGTGGTCTTGCAAATTGCCGCCAACGATCTGCATAAACAGATCGAGGACCCGGGGACTCTCGGGACGGGCACAACGCTCAGCATCACGCAGTCTGAGTCGGATGCGGGGGTCGCTCGGGCCAACCTGCTGAGCGGTGTGGGTATTGCTGCGGGAGTGGTTGGGATTGCAGCGGTTGCCGCAGGAGTTACTTTGGTGTTTTGGCCCGATTCCCCCTATGCAGCGACGGTCGTCCCCGTGGCTGACGAGCAGAGTGCTTCTTTTACGGTCATTGTACCGTTCTAGCGAGGAATTGATGTCACCACGAAGGTCTTTCTCCCTCTTGTTCTTGCTCGCCGGAGTGGCCGTTGCTGGGTGTTTTGAGACCGCCGCCGTCGACCACTCCCAGTCACCCTGCGTGACGGACAACGATTGCCGGAGTGGGTTCCAATGCGTCGCGCTCGGCGAGCCCTACACCTATGGGACCTGTGTGGAACGCCAGCTCGTCGAGGACAGCACCGTGGACGCAGACACGACTGCAACCGACGCCGTTACGGTCGACACCGCTGCCGACGCAAATCCGACTGATGTGCCCGTTGATTTGACCGTCTGTGGCGGGCAGAACGTCGACCTTCGAACCGATGTCTCGAACTGCGGTTCCTGTGGTCTGTCGTGTGAGACTCCTCACACCTCGCAGGTGTCCTGTGTCGCGGCGAGATGCAACATCCTCGAGTGCACTGGAGCGCACGAAGACTGCGACGGAAACCCGGCAAATGGCTGTGAGATCGACACCAGGGATGACCCAGACCATTGCGGGCGCTGCGATCACACCTGCCGCAGTCAGGAGATCTGCCACTGGGGCGACTGCCTAGGCGTCATCGGCAGCACCTGCTCTGAGAACAGCGACTGTGCGTCGGACCACTGCAACACGTTGCACAACGCGACCTTCTGTACGTTCTCGTGCGATCGTGACTGGGATTGTGGTTCCCAGTTTACGTGCGCCGCCGGGATGTGCGTCCCCTTCTCCCTCTGCCAGCCTCGAAGCGGCGGCGACTTCAGCGGGCCCGCCTGCGATTGCGACGCCTTCTGTGGCAACGAGCCCTGTCAGCAGCAGACCTCTTCGGCAGAGTGCAACTAGGTCAGTTTTCCCGTCTCGAAGATCAACTTTCCGTGGCTCCGGTCGCTTGTGATTCTCAGGCTCGAAACCGTACACTGTGCGGCCTTGGGCACAATGAGACTACAGCGGTCGGCACTTCTGGGAACGACCGTTAGACCGACCTCGGAGGGGAAGAGATGACGAATGGCGATGGTGGGAAGAGAAACCTTGGTGCGCCTGACGAGATGGACGATTTCGTCGAGTTCAACGCCGATGAATTGACCACGATCGATCCCAGCAGCGAGTTGGATTCGTTCACTCCGCAACCCGCCTCTGGGGCTGGCTTCCAAGACATCCTCGATGTCGACGACATGGCGCTGCTCGATGCCCTCGACGGCGAGACGGTAAGGGGAGCCCCCCCCGCGGTGCCAGTGGGTGTTCCTGCCGGTCGTCCGGTGGCGCGGGCGGTCGCTGGCCGCAAGCCGAGAGCGACCGGTCGGGTCGCTCCAACCCCGACCTCGACGCCACCACACCCACGAGCTCGAGTCGCTCCTCCATTATCGGCCCCAGAGCCGAGCGTCGGTTCGAGGGAAGATGAACGTGCCGGCGATCTTGCGGGGGACTGGGAGGTTCCTGCCGATGTCCAAGCCTTTGCGCAGGCGCAGGGCTCCGAGGACAACGTCCACGCAGAAATCGATCATCCCATCGTCGGTGACTTTGCTGATTCCGATGTGGAGGGCAGTGAGGCCTTCCCTGACGACGAAGCTTACGCCGACGTCGAGGGCCTCCAAGCGCTCGTCGAAGACGTCGAGTTCGGTGCGGCTCCCGAAGACGAGTACGACTTCGGCCGCCCCACCTCCGACGATCCTGCAGTCGACATAGGGCCGCCGACGCCCTCCGACCCAATCGAGGCCCCAACCCCGACGCCAGCGAGTCCGCCCTCGCCCGTGGCCCCCGTGGCCGTCGCGCCAGTGGTGGCCGCTGCGGCGCCGGTCGCGCCCGTAGCAGTGAGGCCAACTCGCCGTGAGCCGCCCCCTGAGCTTGCAGGCGCCACCTACCTCTTTGACCATGCGGTCTACCGCGGCGAGTCCCAACGTTTGGCTCGAACGCGCAAATGGAACGAGCTGGCGACCATGACACAGGCCGCCCTCGACTACGCCGAATGGGCCACGTTGCCCGAAGTGCGGTCCGCCATCTTATTGGAGATGGCGAGGTTGTACCGAGACCAAATCGGGGATGCCGAGAAGGCCGAAGAGGCGTTCCGCACCGTAGCCCTCGAAGATCCGACCAAACGTGAGGCGGTCGCCTTCCTCGACGACGCCTATCGAGTCCGAGGAGACTATCGAGCACTGCATGACCTGTATGCGGCAGCGATCGAACGGACCTGGGATCCCAGCGAACGTCTCCAGCGCACGCGTGATGCCGTGGAGCTCGCGGTCGGGCCGCTCAATGACTCGGCGCTGGCCATCAAAGACTGGGAGCATCTCTGGACCCTTGGAGAGCATGGCGAGGAAGTCGCGACCGCTTTGACCAACGCCTATAGACAGCATGGTCATTGGGAGTCGCTGGCGAGTTTCCTGTTCGACGGCACCGAGGATATGGTCGAGCTCAGGGCCCGCACCTATCGCCGCGAGGTCGCAGAGATCTATCTGTCGGCCATCCGTGCGCCAGAGCGAGCCGCAGCCATCGTCGATTGGATTCGCTCGACTCGCCCCAACGACCCCATCGCTTTGCTGAATCTCGCTCGGATCTCCTTCCAAGCGAAGGATTTCGACCAGCTCGCCGCGTTGAGCCGGATCGAAGGGATGGACCCCAAGGTCGCCGCGGACATCCACAAAGTCGCCGCCGATGCCCTTTGGCAAGCCGGCGAGCGCGATTTGGCGGTCGATGTCTTCGAGACGCTCTTGCAGCGGGATCCCGAGGACACGGAGGCGCTCCGAGCCAAAGAGCGACACTTCGTCGAGGCCAACAAGCACAGCGCGCTCGTGGCCTTCTATGAGGGCCGAGCCGATCGGACCTTGCCCGACGGCAACCGCCCGCCATTGACCGAGCAAGTCGAGTTGCTCGAGAAAGCCGCTCTGATCGCCGAAGAGAAGCTGCGCGAGCCCACGCGCGCCATCGGTTTCTGGCAGGTGCGCATCGATCGAGCAGGGCCCACCGCCCGCGCCTATCGAAAGCTCACTGAGCTCTACGACGAGATCGGCGACCTCAATGGTGTCGCTGGCGCCTTGGAGGGACTGCTCGAGCAGACCCGCGTTCCCAAAGCCCGGGCCGAAATCATCGCTCGCTTGGGCGAGATCTACTCGTCGCACCTCAACAACGACCAAAAGGGCGAAGAGTGCTGGCGTGCACTGTTGGAGCTGAAGCCCGGTGACCCGGTCGCGCAGGCCGAGCTCGCCTCGATCTACGAGCGCCGCAGGGACTACAACGCCCTCGACAAAGCTCTGCGCCGTCAGATCGCCAACGCCGATGAGAACGAGTTGGTCGAGCTCGGCTACCGAGCCGCGCGCAACATCGAAGAGAACATCGAGGACGGCAAACGCGCCGTCGCCGCGTGGGAGCAGCTGCTGGACTACGCGCCCAACGAGCTCGACGCGTTGACCTCGCTCGCCGCGCGGCTCGGCGAGCTTGATCGAGAACGGGAACGGCTCGCAGCCCTCGAGCTGCGCATCCACTCCGCTGAGGCCGAGCGCCGCATCGAGCTCTCGCTGGAGCTCGCCGAAGCGTGGGCGAAAGCCAACGACAACTTCGCGGCGGTCGCGAGCTACGAGCGAGTCCTGCGCTGGGACCCCTGCAACGTTCGAGCGCTCGAAGGACTCTCCGCCCTAGCCAAAGGCGATGAGCTTGGCGCCCTCAATGGAGCCCTCGAGCTCGCCGCTAACCTCTCCGAGGATGGGGCCACTCGAATCGAACGCCTTCGCTCAGTCCTCTCCCACATCCCCAAGGAAGACAAAGACCGCACCGTCGGCCTGCTCCGAAGACTCATCGTCTTGGGTGACGAGGGGGCCTTGGACACCCTCAAGACCTACGTCGCCGAGAACGAGCGTCACGAAGACCTAGTGGCCGTCTACCTTCGCCTCGCCTCGGAGGCCGACTTCGAGGGTCGGACCGCGCTCTTGCAGACCTTGAAGGCACTCTACGAAGGGCCTCTGCTGGATGGCGAGCGGGCGTTCCTCGCCATCGCGTCCTCAGGCTATCAACCGACGCAACACCTCGGGCTGCTCGACGAGCTCGAGCGGCTGGGAAAACTCACTGGGCGGTGGGAAGACCTGCTGGCCATCTACGATGGCCTCGCCACCGCAGCCTTCGACACGACGCAGCGCCAAGTTGCGCTCGAGGCACAGTTCCGAATCCTCGACAGCGAGCTGAAAAAGCCCGCTCGTGCCTTGGACATCCTCGCACGCATCCTCGTCCTCGACCCCATGAACGCCGAGATTCTGCTAAGGGCCGAGGCCCTGGCCAAGGCGAATAACCTGGCCCCGCAGCTGCTCGGATTGTACGGCGAGCTGTGGGACCGCAGCGAAAACGAGGCCGTCCGAACTGCCATCGCTGCCAAGCGCCATGGCTTGGTCAAAGATGTGCTCGCCGACCCGAAATCGGCCCTGAACGAGCTCTTGTTGCGCCATCGGACCGCGACGAACAAGGAGATCCGCACGCAGCTGCTCGACGCCGCGACGGAGCTCGACGCCTGGGGCATCGTGTTGCCGCGCATCGAGGCGTTCGAACGCGCGGTCGAGACCCCCTCGACCGAAGGTCTCGTCGAAGTAGCGAAGCTCTACGAGGAGAAGCTGGGCGCGAAAGATCGGGCGATGGAGCTCTACGCTGAAGTCTTGTTGATGGACGCCTCACACAGCACCGCGCCCGACGAGCTGGCCCGCCTCGCCCAAGAGACCGCACAAGCCTCGAGACAAGCGATGGCCTTGCGCAGCGCTGCCGCGCATGCGACCAACAAGGACGACGCTCTGGCGTTGTATGCACGGGTCGCCGAGCTCCTCTTCGGCACGCTGCAAGATCCCTCGCGGGCCATCGATATTCATCGTCGAATCTTGCGGCTCGCCGACGGCAAACGAGAGTCTCTCGATGCCTTGATCCAGTGGCACCGCGACAACAACGAGTGGGCCGAACTCCGAGACCGCCTGAAACAACGCGTCGAGAGCACCGAAGGCGCCGCTGAGAACATCGACCTCTGGATGGAGGTCGCTCAACTCTCGACCGACCACCTCGACGACTCCGAGGGGGCGCTCGACGCCTACGCGAAGATCCTTACCCAGACCCCCGATCATTTGGGGGCCCGCGAGGGCGTCGCCGCGCTCACCGGCGGCAACATGACGCCCGAGGTCGCGGCTCGAAGGTTGCGCCTCGAGCTCAATCTCGCCGCCGAGGAAGATCGCCCCGCAGCACTTGCCGCCCTGGCCAAGCTGCAGGACGAGGAGCTGAAACATCCCGAAGCCGCACGCGTGACCTGGCAGCAACTGGTCGAGCTCACCGGGGCCGCGGGGGAAGGCTATGCCCCGTTGGCCGATGTTCTCGAGCGACTCGAAGAATGGGATGCCCTCATCCTGCTCCTCGAAGCCCGCGCTCAGGCCGTCGGCGACGAAGAGACCGCTGCGCTGGCGTTGGAACGGGCGCTCTCGTTGTGCGACGAGCACGGAGGCAGTCCGGACGACGGCGAGCGCTTGGCGACCAAGCTGCGCACCCTGCGACCCGACGACGACCAGCTGCGGGGACGACTGGCCCGCGCGATGCGCGAGAACGGCCGCTGGGAAGAGCTGGTCGCCCTGCTGCGCAGCTCGCTCGAGTCAATCTCCGAAGGCGAATCGAAACGCTCGGTGCAGAGAGAGCTTGCCCGCACACTCGACCTGGCACTGCACAAGACCGCCGAAGCAAAAGAGGTGCTAGAGGCGGTGCTCTCCAAGCGCCCGAACGATGAAGCGACCTTGCTGCACATGGCGAGCCTGGCTCGCCGCAACGAATCCTTCGGCGAGTACGTAAAAGCCCGTCAGGCACAGGCAATGTCCATCGACCCTGCATGGGGAGCCTGGATCCTCTGCCACCTCGCCGAGGGCGCCGACGAAAACGACCTGCCGCAGCAGGTCGCCAACCACTACCGTGCTGCGCGCGATCTCAACCCGAAGAACCCAGCCGCCGCAGACGCCCTTCGGTCCCTAGGTCGACGTTCGAAGTCCTGGCGGCAGACCGCCGCGATCTTGCCGAACGAGAACGAGAAAGAGCTCTCTTGGGCACAGCGTTCGGAGCTGCTCCGTGAGAGGGGCAAAGCCGCGATGGCCAGCGACATGGAACAGGCCATGGATTGGCTGCACCGTGCGCTGGTCGTCGACCCGGAGAACATCAAGGCCTGGAGAGCATTGGCGAGCGCGGAGATCGCCGTCGGCGACACCGAAGGACAGCTCAGATCCTTGAAGGGCGCCCTCGGTGCCTTCGAACGCAGCGTTCCGCCGTCTCCCGACCTCTTGCTCGAGCACGCAGAGCTGCTGCACGCCATCGCTGGCGCGAGCCGCGAGGCTGGCGACGAGGTGCTCGCCCGTCGGTCCGATTTCGAAGCGTACGGTATTGCACCCGGTTTTGCTCCTGCCGCCTTGGCGGTCGCCGCCATCCGCGAGGCCGATGGCGACCTGGCCAGCGCCTACGAGCTGTACGATCACCTCCTCGAGAAGCCGTCGAACTTGACGGAGGAGGTGCGCAACCAAGCCGTCTTCAAAAGAGGCGCGCTGGCCGCACGACTGGGCGACACCTCGAAGGCTATCGACGACCTGCGCGCCACGGTACGGGCCAATCCTCTTCATGCCGATGGACTCAACGCGCTGGCCGAAATCCACTCGGAGCAGGGCCACGCTGCCCTGGCGTTGGCTAGCCTGCAGCAAGCCCTCGTCCTGGCGGTCTCCGGCGAGAAACGTGGGCAGCTCTACCACAAGATGGGACGGCTCTGGGAAGAAGGCCTCTCCGACCCCGAAGAGGCAGGCATCTACTACGAGCTCGCCCTCGATCATGGCGCCAGCGACCCCTTCCTCATGAAACGCGCGCTGGCTCACTATCGACGGGATGGCCGCAACGAGGCTGCGCTCACGATGGTCGACGAGCTCACTCAGAGCACCGAAGATCCCTCGGTTCTGGCGACTTTGTGGGTGACCCGTGGCGAGATCCTCGAGCAGAGCAAACCCGACGAGGCCATCGAGGCCTTCGACATGGCGCTCTCCTACGAACCAGGCATGGGCGCTGCCCTCAACGGCCTCGAGCGGATGTTGGCCGCCCGAGAAGAGTGGGAGCAGCTCGCTGACTTGCTCGAAGGACGGATCGAAAACGAGGAGAACGACAAGAAGAGAGCGGCCGCGCTCTCCCGACTCGCCAACCTCTGCGAGAGAGAGCTCGGCGAGCCGGCCAGAGCCAACGAGTCCCTGCGTAGACTCATGGCTCTAGACCCCATGTCGGATGCCGCCGAGAGGCTCATCATCAACCTCGCCGACGCTCCCATCGAGGAGAAGCGCGACCTGGTTGAGCACGCCGTCGAGTTCGGCTCCAACCGCTACGACCACGCCATCTCCTTGGCTAAGTTCCACCTCGACGCCAATGACCGACAACAGGCCTGGGCGGTCCTGTCGCCTCTGCGGGTCGTCATTCACCTCGAGGCCGACATCAAAAACACGGTCAACGACCTGCGGCAGGAGTACGAGCGCTCCGAGAACAACGAGCTGTTGGAAAAGGGCAAGTTCGCGAGACTCAAGAGCTCGCCTCTGCGAGATGCACTGCTCGAAGCCATCGCGCTGCTCCCTGGCAAGCTCGGCATCACCGACGTCGAGGTCGCCGCTCCTGGAGCCGTCAACGTCGCCGAGTCGACGCCAAACGGGAAACTCTTCGTCTCCCTGCGCGAAGCGTTGGGCGTCGACGATGCCCAGCTTTTCCGCTCCGTCGACATGGAGGAGAACATCGCCGTCGTCAATTCGGACCCCGTCATCGTCTGCATCAAGACCGAGATCTTCCAAAAAGCCTCCGGCGGTGAGTTGCGGTTCTGGTTGGCTCAGGGGCTCGAGCTCGCACGCAAAGAGACGCGCGCGATCACTAGCCTTCCCCCAGCCAAGCGAGCCTCGTTCGCCCTCTCGCTCTTGCAGGCCCTCGGCTTGGTCAAAGAAGGGGGGGACGCCGAAACCATCAAGACGCTCAAGGCAATGCTCACAGAAGAGCTCACGACACAGCTCAAGGAAGTGTTGGAGTTGGTCGTCGAGGAGATGGGAATCGACAGGGCTCAGTCGTTCTGGGACGACACCCTGAACTCCGCAGAGCGCGTCGCCAGCTTCCTCGTCGCAGACCTGCGTTCCACCTGGAGGGCGCTGGCTCGGACCTACACCACCATCCCTGAGCAGAGGACCATCAAGACCATCGAAGAGCTCAACACAATGTTCGACGAGAGCAAAGTGCTCAGCCGGCTGTTGAGATTCCACGTCAGTGATGAGTTCAGCGCGTTGCTCAAGTAAGAGCGGGTCTCTAATCGAAAGAGGCGCCCACCTTCCGGTGAGCGCCTCTTCTTTTTGGAGGTGTTTCGCGCCGCCGCCCTACTTCGTATAGGTGCGCGCCGGTCGCAGACCCACGGCTCCCGACGTCATGTTCGGAGCGCCATAGCCACGGCTCGCCGAGCGAACGTGCTCGGCGCTCGTCATCCACGAGCCCCCTCGGAATACGCGCCCTGCTCCCTCGGACGTCGCGACGGGGTCGTCCACCGTGCCGACGGGATAAGCCCCCAAGCCATCCCACACCCACTCGGAGACGTTGCCGTGCGTGTCGAAGAAGCCCCACTCATTGGGCGCCTTCTTCCTGGAAGGATGGGTCTCGGACCCAGCGTTTCCACAGTACCAAGCGATACTGCGCAGATTCTTGTCTTCCTCGCATCCAGTCGTAGCAAGGTCGCCAGCCGGCGTCGCGCTCGAAGCTCCAGCGCGGGCGGCGTACTCCCACTCCGCTTCGGTGGGCAGACGGTACCCCGTGCAACCCGCGAGGAGGGCCATGCTCGAACGACAGGTGTAGTTCCCAGCGCCAGGCGTGCCCGAGCAGCCACTCAGGTCGTAGCACTGCGTGAAGGACTCCGAGGCCGAGAGCGCGTTGCAGTAGGCCAGGGCGTCGTACCAAGAGACGTTCTCCACAGGCAGCTCGTCTCCTTGGTGGAGGGACGGGTTGTTGCCCATGAGGAGCGTCCATTCAGCCTGGTTCACTTCGCTGCCTTTGAGCAGGAAGGAACGGGTGATTCGCACGTCGAACGCGTTCTCGGACGACGTCCGTCCGATCTCACCTGCCGGCGATCCCATGCCGAAGCTCCCCTCGTGGACGTAGATGTAGGCGGACATGACGCAGCCGCCCTCTTCGCATTGAAAGCCTGGCTGGCACTCGCTCCCACAGGCGCCGCAATGGTCGGAGTCGTAGGCGAGGTCTCGACAGGTCCCAGAGCAGTCGGTCTCGTTCGCTTTGCACTGGCAGCTGTTGCTCTGGCAGGTCTTGCCCCCAGTGCAGGTGATTCCGCAGGCGCCACAGTCGGCCTCGGTGTTGACGGGGGTCTCGCAGCCCGCCTTGTCGCCCTGACAATCGCCCCACTCGCTCTCGCAGAGGTACTCGCAGAGCCCGCGACCACAGCGGCTCCCAGAGCTCGCCACGTGTTCGTCCGCGGCGCAGAGCTTGCCGCAGGTGCCGCAGTTGTCGGGGTCTTGCTGGAGGTTCTTGCAGACGCCGGCGCACTCGGTCTCGTCCTTGGCGCACTGGCAGTCGCCGCTGGCGCAGAGCTTTCCGCCACGACAGGCCTTCGCGCACTTGCCGCAGTTCTCGGCGTCGTCGTCGAGGTTCTTGCAGGTCCCATCGCAATCGCTCTGGCCCTCGGGACAGCCACAGCGCCCTTGCTCGCAGACCTTCCCGCCTTTGCAGACACGGCCGCACACCCCACAGTTCGTGTCGTCCTTGTCGAGGTCGTAGCAGACCCCGCTGCAGTCGGACTGGCCGCTGGGGCACTCGCACTTGCCTTTGCCACAGACCATTCCGCCGGAGCAGGTGACGCCACACGCCCCACAGTCGTTCGTCGTGGTCAGGTCGGTTTCGCAGCCTGGGCTCCCAGAGCAGTCGCCCCAGCCCGGGTCGCAACCGTAGGCGCACGTCCCGGCCTGACAGCGGTCGCCCTTGGCCACGTGTGGGTGCCGGCTGCAGTCGCTGCCGCATTGACCGCAGTTGTCCGCGTCTTTCGCGAGGTCTTTGCAGACGCCGTCGCAGTCGTCGCTTCCTGAAGGGCAGGCGCAGCCGCCGCTCTGGCAGACCATGCCACCCTTGCAGGCGTTGCCGCAGGCCCCGCAGTTGAAGGCATCCCCGTCGAGCGTCTTACAGGTCCCGTTGCAGTCGGTCTGTCCTGCTGGGCAGGCGCAGGTCCCGCCGTCGCAGGTCTTGCCGCCCTTACAGGTGACGCCACAAGCGCCGCAATCGGAGTCGGTCACGAGCGAGGTCTCGCAGCCCTTGGTGCCGCCGCAGTCTCCCCACTGAGGGTCGCAGGAGTAGGCGCACTTGCCGGACTTGCAGGTGCTCGACGAGCCGGCATTGGCATGGCTGGCGCAGTCGTTCGCGCAAGAACCGCAAGACGCTGGGTCCTTGTTCAAGTCGCGACAGACGCCAGAGCAATCCTCTTGCCCAGAGGGGCATTTGCAGCGCCCCTTTTGGCAGCTCTTGCCGCCTTCGCAGGTGTTCCCGCACGCCCCGCAGTTCGCGTCGTCGCCTTGCAGGTCGAGGCAGACTCCGCCGCAATCGGTCTTGCCACCGGAGCACGCGCAGGCGCCGCGGTTGCACTTTTTGCCCGCCCCGCAGACCAGCCCGCACCCGCCGCAGTTCTCCTCGCTGTCGAGGTCGGTCTCGCAGCCAGCCTTGTCGGTACAGTCGCCAAAACCCTTTTTGCATGCGAAGACGCAGGTCCCGGCCGAGCAGGTGTTGCCCTTGACGAACGTGTTGTCTTGCGAAGTGCAGCGCGTCCCGCAAGCCCCACAGTGGCCAGGATCGCGGGTCAGATCTCGGCACTTCCCGTTGCACTCCACCTTTCCACCGGCGCATTGGCAGGTCCCATCGGTGCAAACCCCGCCGCTCGCCTTACACTGCGCGTCGGTCTTGCATTTCGTGGTCTGTGCTGCGGCTGGCCCCACCCAGAACAAGAGCACCAACCCAATCCACACTGCCCATACCGTCTTCATCTCGACCTCCATCAGATTTCGCGAGCTCTCTCACTTCCCCCAGCAGCGCTAGACGGATGGGGCTCATCCCTTCTCGAGGCGCTCGATCAGCTGGACGTATTGGGTCATGGCGTCATTCTTGGCCGTGCCCTTCAGGCCTGCCCACGCGTCGAACTTTGCCCGGGCGACAAAGCTCGTGATCCCAGGTCGTTTCCCGCTGACGTCGCCCTCTTTGCCCTGCTTGTAGAGGGCGTAGAGCTTCAACAGGACGTCGTTGTCCGGTCGCTTGGGCAACGTCTGGGCGCGGGCGGCGGCATCTTTGAAGCGGCTCTCCAAATCTGACATGGTCTTCCTCGTTCGATAGGGGTGCGGAACCACTGGTTCTGGGCGAGTGGGTCGCCTGGGTCCCCTTGGGTTCCATTGCGAGTGAACAGGTCTGGCCAAACTAACGGCATTGCGTGTCCGGTTCCAGCGGCCAGGAACCAATGATGGTGGGCGGTTGCCGCTCGAGCCCTACCCTTCGCCCCGCAGAATCGGTAGGCTGCTGGCTGTCTTTCACACCTATGGCGACTTGCTTGTCCGCAAGGCCGACGCCGCAACTCCGCGCGACGAGGAGAATCATGGCCGCACAAGGGTTCGAACAGAGACCGTGTCCACAATGCGGTTCGACGGTCTGGATCTCGCCCGCCGTCGGAGTTGGGCTCTGCCCTTCCTGCCACACCCAGGTGGGTCTGCACGGCGGCGTGAGCACCGCAAGCTCGTCGTTTCCGGTTGGGAAGCTCATCGGCATCGTCCTGGGCGCGCTCCTGATCGGAGGGCTCTCGATTGGCGGCTACTACCTCAAGACCAAGTTCTTCGGACCCGGCGGCAAGGACAGCGCGGGCTATGGAGCGCTGGGCATCGACCCCGAAAACGCGGAGCCTGCTGAGTTGATGCGGGCCGCGACCGACGTCGCCCACGCCAAATGGCACTATCGCTCGGTCTGGTGGGACGCCAAGTTCCACGGCGTGCGGGCCGATGGCACCATCGACATCACCTCTGACGACGGCAGCGCCACCCTCACCTTCGTCAAGCCCCTCGAGATCACCTTCCGCGACAAGAACAAACGCAAAGACTCGGTCCGACGCTTCAGTTTCCAACCCAAGGGACTGAAGTTCGACAAGCCGGAGTCGTTCCTCGAGTTCATCCCCAAAGACCATCCCATGCCCAAAGCGCCGTGCGACGTCGGAGACCTCGTCCGTGGGTTGAAGCTCGAGGGCTCCGAGACGGTTCGAGTCACGTTCGACCCCCTGGACGCCGGCGACAAAGTGCGCGCCGATGGGCGCAGCGCTTGGCGCGTCATGAACGACTCGCAGAGTGTCGACGCTTATTACGACCTGTACAGCTGTGAGCTCCTCGAGGACCGCACGAAGCGCCCGTGAAGCGGCGTTTTTGTTCTTGTTTCACGCAAGCGACGGGGCCCAAGAGGCCGGGCGTACGAGGGCGAGCGGTGGGAACGATTCGGTCGACGATTCTAATGAAGGTCGCCCAAAGGGATCTTGTCGAGCAGTGTGTGCCTCGGATCGGGAGCGTCTTTCTGCAGTGCGGGACCGCCCATCATGTGGTTTATTGTCTCGAGCCCCAGAACCCGCCAGCCTCTTTACGCCAGCGCAACGGACATCCGGCGGCTAGTTTTGCCGCTCATCGAGGAGTCTATGTCGAATGCGGCCCGTGCGGTCTTGGTTTCGGTGAAGGAGTGGTAGGTAAAGGCTGCACTTGCGCGCTTCGTTGCAGCAACTCTCGGCGACCTTCCGACCAGTGAGGGTTTCAGCACGGCCGCGACCAAAAAGCGTGCCAATAAAGTCCAATGACTCCTGTCGAGAGTCTCGAACTACTGAATTTAGTCGATCGAGACTCTTTTTTGGATATCGAGACTGTCGATCAGTCGAGGGGGACTGTTTCGCAGGAGAACGAAACTCGCGAACAGTTCAACGAGACTCTAATAGGGTCGACCGAGACTATCGAACCGTTTAGCGAGCGTCTCGAAGGGTCGAACGAGACTCATTTGGAGTCCCGATGAACTCTCAAAATGTCTCGTTCGACTGGGAAGTGTGCAACCTGTGGGTTCAAGGGGTCGGGACCGACGGCGTCTCGGTCTTCGGAGTGCGGCGTCCCGTGGCAAAAAATTCGGTGGCGGGCTTGAGCGCGCGGGCGAGCTCGGGGTCGCTGTCCGCAACTCGACTCAGCGACGTGTAGAGTGCGGTCGCTGCCCACCAGGCCTCGGACAAGGCCTGCAGACGGGTGTCGGACACGGCGTCGAGGAACGCTTGGGCGTTCTCTTCGACAGAACTCAGGCCGTTGGAGAGCGCCAAATCGCCTTCCATTCCTTCGATGGAGACGCCAGGAAGCGACACGCCACTCTTGCGTGCCAGCTTGGCCATGAGCGCGACGATGGCGTCGCCACCGGGTCGGAACTTCAGGGCCCGTTTGCGCTCCTCGACGCTCAGCGTGATGAGAAACGGCTTCAGTTTTTGGCGTGCTTTTGTGAACCCATCGTTCGTAGCCTCGATCGTCTCCTGGCTGGGAACGGAATCACCGACTTTGTTTTCCAAAATGACCTCCATAGTTGCAGCAAGAGTCTGGTGTATCGAACCGAACGGGGACGCTATCGAGGCGGTCGGAGGCTGTCAATCGGCGAGGGCGTGCGAGTGGCCGGTCATGTCCTGTGCGTCGGGTGGCAGTGCCGGAAGACAAACGCAGTCGCCCAAGAAAGCTCGTCGTCATGGACTGTCTGGTGCGCTGTTGTAGTTCTTCACCAGCCCGGCGATCGTTGCGTTGTGGGTAATGGCGTCGTGGGGGATGAGCACGTAGCGCCACGGCTTGCCGCTGTTGGCCATCTCGTACGCCGTCGCGTGCTTGCACCAGGTCACCGCAGCGCGGGCCTTGGCGAGCACCACAGGGTCTTTCATTTGGTCGCCACGCTTCGGCTCACACAGCAGTTTTTCGGTCTCGGTTTCGAGGACGAAGTCGGGCTCATAGTCGTGGTCGGCAGTGTAGCGGATCTGGAAGACGGCCTTGCCCGGCTTGAACCACTTGAGGACGGCCGGGTCGCTCTCGAGGACGATGGCGAAGCGACGCTCTGGGTCCGAGTCGAACTTCTGCGTCGGGTAAAGGCACTTTTTGAACCCGCCGAAGAGCATCTTCTGGATGTCGATCTTGTTGGCGATTGGCGTGTCGAACTTTCGCACGACTTCATGGGCAGGGGCTGCGAACGCCTGCGCGCGGACTTCCGAGAATCCCTGGCTCACGACGGCTTCGTAGGACGATGCATCCTCCCACGCGTGCGGCAGCATCTGCGTGTGGACCAGGGTCGCGATCTGGCGCTGGTGGAAGAGCAGCACATTGCGAACCTCGTCGTCGTCCTTGAGGTAGCCTCGTAGGTGGGCGACTACTTGACCCGCGAGCTCGTAGAGGAGGTCGGCCTGGTCATCGTAGCTGACATCGTCAAAATCGATGAGACCGCGCACGACGTAGTCTTCGAGCCGTTCCTCCTCGGCGCCACCGGACAGGCCGCCAATGACCTCGCGCGTATCGCTGTTCAGGTGCTGAACTAGGATCTCCTGCGAAATCGGTTGCAGCCGGAACGACGAAAGCTCAAGGGTGAAGTGACGGAAGCCCGCACGCACATCGCCCTTTGGAAGGACAATGACGCGTGGGATGGCGATGGTAAGCGCGACGTAGATCGCCGTCGTCTCGCGCACGACGAGAACGAGCTCCGTCTCGCTCAACGTCGGGTACAGCGTGTGCTGTACGCCACGCACCTTCTGGATCACCTCGGCAACCAGCTGCTGCTGAACTTCGTCGCTTTGAAGGGCCTTGGGGCCAGGAACCCGCCGCGGTTCGCGAATGACCTTCGCGATGGCCTCCAGGGTCGCCTTCGCCGCCGCAACCTCCTCGGGCTTCGAGAACCTAGGCTCCGATGTCACGGTTGCGGTCTTCGCTGCCATCGTCTCCGTCCCCGGAGTCCCGTCTGTCTCGCTCGACACAGGCGAGAGGCCCAGCAGGGTCTCGAACTTCGGCGCCACCACCACCGTCTGCTTCGGCGTCTCTTCGATGTCCACGCCGATGTTGACGATGCTGAATGAGTAGCCGCCCTTCTTGGCCTCGTCGACGATGTCCTGGAAGCGGTCGTGCGCGACGATCGTCAGACGGTCGACGGCGGCAACACCGGTGCGCTTGCCATACGGAACACGCAGACCACGGCCGATCGACTGCTCGACGAGCGTCCGGGAATCAGCAGTCCTCAATGGCACAATCGTGTAGAGATTGGTGACGTCCCAGCCTTCCTTGAGCATGTTGACGTGGACGACGATCTCGGTGGGCTCGTCCAACCGCTCGACGGCGAGCAGCCGCTCGACGTTCTCGTCCTTCTCTGCGCCCCTTTGGGCGGAGTGAATCTGGATGACGCGACCCTTGTAGCGCCCGTCGAAGAACTTCTCATCCTCGAGGAGCTCCACGAGCCTGCCCGCATGCTCGGTGTCCTCTGCGATGACGAGCATGAACGGCTTGACCTTCAGCACGCCGTTCTGCTGCGCGTACACCTCGAGATCGACCTTGGTCGACTCGTGAACACGGATGCCGTCTTCGAGTTTGAGCCGCTCGAGCGCATCCTTGCTCATCGCCTTCGGGTTGAAGTTCGGGCGCGTCGCGACCGCCGGCTCCTTCACATAGCCGTCCTGCATGGCGTTTCGGAGCGGGTAGTCGAAGATGACGTTCTTGAAGCGTGCCGACTTGCTTCCGGCCTCGATCTGCGGTGTGGCTGTGAGCTCGAGGCCGAGCACCGGCTTGAGCTCCTCGATCGACTTCATGCTCGTGTCAGCGCGATAGCGATGCGCCTCGTCCATGATGAGCACGAGGTCGTCGAGGCCCGCGAGATAGTCGAAGTACGACTGCCCGAGGAACTCCGAGAGGCGGCGGAGCTTGCGGGAGTCGACGGCGCGCGCGTTGAACTTCGAGATGTTGAAGATGTTGACTTCAACACCCCGAAACATTTGTTTCTGCGTGCTCGCGCTGGAAGCGTGCTCGTAGTTGTCCGCCGTGATGATTCGAGGGGCTTCGATCGCGAACTCGGAAATCCCCTGGAACACGTACTTCGGAGTGTTGGGTGTGAAGTCCGCGACCAGCTTGTTGTAGATGGTCAGGTTCGGAGCCAGCACGAAGAAGTGCCGGATGCCATGCTCGGCGTGGAGGTAGGTGATGAATGCGCCCATGAGGCGCGTCTTGCCGACGCCAGTCGCGAGCGCGAAACACAGGCTCGGAAACGCCCGTTCGAAGCTCTCGACCGTCGGGAACTCGGCGCGGATGATCTCGAGCGCCGCCTTGAGCTCGCCGTCCTTGTGCGGCTGTGCGATTTCCATGACGCGGTCGAGGAGCTCGAGAGAGCGGCGCTGCGGCGTGCGCAAGGAGAGGCGCCCACTGATGCTGTTGACGTGACGGCTGCTCATTTGCGCTTGCTCCCATTCTCGAGCCCGGCAAAGAGCGGAAGCTCCTGCATGGCGGAGGGTTTCTTGCGTCGACGGTTGGATTGAGTTTTGGTCGAGCTGGAGACACTGCCCTGCGCGATCGAGGTCGCGTCGGCCTTCGCCTCCTCGACGGCAATGACCGGTCCCTGCTCGGCCACGTTGAGGCTGTAGTCGTCCCGGCCCCATTCGCAGCGCGCGAGGACGGCCTGCGGGATCTTCTTCACCGTGAGGTTCGGAAAGTCGTTCGTGCCCCGGAAGGCGCCACAGCAGATGAGCAAGGTGCGTTTGTCGACTTGCTCGCTGATGAACTGGAGCTGCTCGCGGCTCAGGTTCTGCGTGGTGACGTAGAGGAAGTCACGCTCGGTGGACTTTCCGTGAAGCCAAAAAACCTCGCGGTCGGGGGCGTAGTGGAAGCCCTCGAGCTTGCACATCGCCTCGGCAAGCATCTCGGGGTTGTAGTTCTTACTGACGATCCAGTTGCCCCACTTGTCCTTCTGGAGGAGCGACGGGGCGAGCTTGAAGAAGCGGAAGCCCCCCCCCCCCC